>Ga0099849_1000260_pt1 | contig 24064 bp, 30 predicted proteins | sample CB_VirMetaG_4_FD_78177 | JGI IMG/M metagenome (GOLD analysis project Ga0099849, IMG submission 78177) | Freshwater to marine saline gradient viral communities from Chesapeake Bay - CB_1508_1M Viral MetaG | ecosystem: Environmental > Aquatic > Marine > Coastal | place: USA: Chesapeake Bay... | reverse complement strand
TGGGAAATCAGTTTGCATAGATTGTGAAGGAGAAATGGAACATCACCCCGAATGGTCTAAAGTGTGTGCTGAATGTTCAAATGTGTTAGACAATGTTCACGATTATGGGGCAGAAACCTTTGAGGGTGAAAGAGAAGATTATTTGAAATGGCTTGGGAACATTTGGTATAAAGGTTCTTCGGGTAATGAAGATTTTTACGGAGAGTGCTATCAATGCGGGAGGGATTTAAATGCTTACGACCCCGGTTATGTTGCCTCCGAAAGAGATTTCGCACTTTGTATGCCTTGTTTCGGTGAGGGAGATACGCCAAAAATTATGGATGCAGAAGAAATTGGTATGGGGAAGACGATTGGTGCAATCGCCGTCGGTGGTGCTATCGGAATGGCCTTGTTTGGATTGATTACGGGTAAGAACCTTTTCACAAAAGCCAAAGATTCGTTGAAACAATCCGCAGAAGCGAAGAAAGATTGTCATTCGTGCAACACCAACGGCTCCATCCGCAAAAACCACACGCAAGTTTTGTCTTCGGAATATTCCGTCGGCCAAATCAACCCCGTGGAAGTGGAAGGTCAAAACGACGTTCATGGTGCAGAAGGAATTACCAACCCTCGTCATGCACCCAACGTTCAACCCGACCCACACCGTTCTAAGTCGTTGAGGATGTGGTAAAATGACTGAAAGAATGCGAAATTCGTTTGTTGAACACGATTCCAACGGTTCTGCCGAATGGTTGTCTAAAATTCAACCTGCTGACAACCTCATTCGTATGGGTGATGGAACGGCTATGGAAGTCGGTGCATTTTCCGATAGCGTCCCGATGATGAGTTATACACCCGAAGAATTGGGTATTAACATGGACGCAACCCCGCAAGCGGTCGCAATTGCCGCAACGAATCCATATCCTTATACCGACCGACAAGAAGTTTCTATTATGGATGACTCAAGTGATTCCCTTACGGTCGTTAAACAAGACTTGCTTGATGGCGGCGTGGAATTCTCGGCTGATTCTTCGGATTCTATTATTCGGGGTATTGCTGATGAAATTAAGGGTTTTTTGAAAGAAAATCCGCTTTTCACCTTAGCCATCGGAACCGTTCTTGGTTATGGTGCATTCCGATATAGTCAAAAGGAATGAGGTTTTAACATGGGTTCATCGTGAATCCTTAGATAACAAGCCTTTCTAAGAAACACCATGCCTTACGGAAAAGTCAATCCCCACGATTGGCGTATCGGTGACAGGGTATCTTCCATAGCCGTCCGTGAATCGGTTGGTGTGACAGGATTAGCAACCATTCAAAAAATCATGTTGGATAAAGCAATCGTGTTTTGGGACGACGGCACATATTCGGAAGAATACCTTGACCACTTAATCCTTGCGGGTTTTGACGAATCCAAAGTCTTTTCCGCAGAATACACGGGCAATATTACGACAAGCCTTGACCCATACAAAGAATCCGTTTCGCTTTCTAAACTCATGGCTTCGGGTTTGCCGTTGTCTTTGATTTGGGGTGTTTCACCGTGAGCGAATATCCCGATGTAAAAAAGTCCTTGCGGCAATTTGCGGGTATTTCATTAGACGATAATCGCCGCATCCCGCCGAATTGGGTTATTATTCGTGAAGAAATTGTCACAGGGGATAAATCCAATTTCATTGTTCGTCTTGGTGTATTTCCCGAAACGTTCACGGGTTTTTCCAAAGGAAAAGGCCAACAATCCGCAAGCGGTTATATGGGGTCGGGAACCCGAAATCTTGGCGTTGAAATTGAAATTGAAGAATTGGAAACAGGTAAAATCGGTTCGGACAGGACATTTGAAGACATTACCTTTGAACGTCAAAACGAATTCTTTGACAAAGCCAAAACGGTTGTTTCAAGAACCATCACGTCCACATCTTCAATTTCTGCACCCCAAGAACGTCAAGGTAGCCTTTCTCAAGTCGGTGTTCAAAGAAACCCGTCGGATTGGCTCGTTGGCGACAAAGTGAACGTATCACGCCCGGAATTGGATTCGGGGGGTATCACCGTTGGTATCATCACAAGGGTTTATCCAACAACCGTTGAAGTGTTGTTTCCCGCAGACGAATACCACGAAACAGGTTGGAAATCCGTTGAAGACAAATCCGAATTGATTTATGCAGGCCAAGACCCAAATTGGCGTAAAACTGCTAATTCTTGGCTAAAACAAGACTTTTACGCTGAAGGAATTGACATCAATACCCCGATTCCCGAATGGACAAGTCACATACCCGAAGACCCAACAGGAAGATTCACCGTTTCACCAAGCCCACTACCGACGACTTCAAACATTTGGGCAGAATCCGATGAAATCAAAAACCGACTACAAGACTTGCTTATCCCTTATTCTCTATACCAAGACCCCATCACAACGGAAGACTTGTTAGAAAATCAAGCAATTGAAGGCTTTGAACCGTTCACAGGAATTCTCAAGCGTCGGCTTTAGATAACAAGACGAATAACAATCCCACATGGCTTATCGTCGTGCCCCCGGAAACCATGACGTAAATCGTGGACGGCAATTTATCAAATACCGTTTGGGTTCTAATGCGACTATTCTTTACGACCGTTATCTTGTAAATCGCACAGGTAGTGCAAACAAGTTTTATTATACGGCTATCGCAGAAGCAGATGGTAAGTTTTACGCTATGGGTGCATTCGGTCGCATTGGTAGCCTCGGTGATATATTCAACATCAAAGGCGGTAAATCAAGCCCAATGGCGACGTGTGCTGATATTGGAGAAGCATTAAGGTTGGTTCAAGGCAAAGAAAATCAAAAACTGAAAGGAAAAAAGGATAGGAACACAGGCGAAATTTCCCGTTATTCCGATTACGAATTGGGTGCAGAAGAATGGACTCAAGAATTTGCTAAGTTAATGGGTGCATACCCGCTTCCTCCAAACAATCAATATGCGGTTGGCGGATATATGGATGAAGGTTTTGAATATACGGTTAATCAAGCCGAAATGCGTGAAATCACCGACGGAATGGTTGCCGTTCTTGACGACGAAGGAACGACAAAAGGCGTCGTTGAATTGTCCGAAGAAGACGATGACGTTATTATGGACATTTCCGATTCAATGATGGAACCAATTACCGAAGTCGTTCTTGATGCAGAAAGCACAACCACTTCGTTTTTGAAAATCGTTGGTGCAACCGCCGCCGTATTCGGTATCTTCGGTTTGCTAAATCGCAAATTAGAAAAGAACGCAGACACGTTGATTGAAAACCCAAATACAGGTGACTTGAAACCTGCTGATTACGAAGAAATTGTAGTGCAATCAACGGGTTATTATGTTCCTATCATTCCTGTTGTTCTTGACGGTTCTTTTATGGGTTCTCGTTTCCATGCGTTGCCCACCGACCGTATCGTATATGATGACCCTAACGGAATTGGGGCACACATTGATGTAGCCATGACCCGTGACACGAATTTCTTACCCAACGAACAATCGCTCGTAATGAACACGGAAGCACCCGGTCAATCACCTTACAATTCTATGACAGGTCAAGAAAACCCCGATTTTGCTTACCGAGTTATTCACGAAACCAACCCCGTTTCCTTAGACGGCTCCGTAGCCAAATTCATTCCAACGGATTTGTCGGGTTATACAGGACAACAATTTATTCCGACTTCTGTATATGAAGATATGCTCGGTATCGGTGTTTCGGGTCAAACCCCTGCATTCCGCACCCCAAAAGGTGACGGTCTTGGAGGAAATCGTTTTGGTTCTCGTATTGCGAATCCCGATATGCTTACCAACATTGGTGGCCCATTAACAGATTCCGTCAATGGTGATTATACGGATGGTTCTTCCACAATGACGCTTTCCCAATGGTCTATTGAAAACCAAGTCCAACAAATTTCGGACACGGAAGCGGTGGTTATTTCCCGTGGTTCGGGTGAACGTAAAATGATTCGGAGGGTTTGAAATTGGCTGATTTCGTAATGATTCACACCGATGCCTTTTTTCGTATTGAAAGCGGCAAAATTCTTGGTTATAAATCTTCCGCTATTTCAAAAGAAGACATTAAAGACGGCAAATACAAACCCGGTTGTTTGGTATATTGGACAAACATGAAAGAAGTTTCCGACGCCATTACGCAAATGCCCCAAGAAGGAGAATCCTCGCAATTTATGGCTCTTTCTATTGACATTTCAAACGACACCTGCACGATTAAGGGTCAAGCAGACGCAGGTATGTTTTTCATTCCAAAAGACTTGATTTTCAAAATTGGTGAGCCAACAAGTTTAGATTACATCATGGATTCAGCAAATCCCGAAATCCCATTTACCTTTTCACCATTGGGCTTTTATTCAACAAAAGAACAAATCCAAAACCTTCGTAGCAAACTAAATGCAGATACAGGAGTTATTCAAAAAGCGGCTGAATCATTTGAAGCCCCGACGGATGCTTACGCTTACGCTTATTCTCATGGTCACGAAGATGGACGCAAGAAAGAAACATATAAACCTGCACTAAAAGGCGGCGACCGAGAAGTTTTCATCAATTCTTACCGTGCGAAGGCAGAATCAATTTCCATAGACGACCCGTGCCCATCGTGTGGGGAAATAATTGAAGAAATTGCGACTTGTTCTGTTTGCGACACCCGTGTTTGTATTCCTTGTGCAGAAGATGACGATAGCGGTTGGGACTATGATGAAGAATTGTTTGACGAACACCGCACAAGTGGCGACATTTGCCCATCATGTGCTGAAGATATGTCGGGCGGCGGATTTTTGTCTGCGGAAGGTTTTTCGTTGTGTCGTTCTTGTGATGATTCTTGTTCTTGGTTAAACGCAGAAGGTATTTGCGACGAATGTGAAGATTCTTTCAATGCGGAAGAATTCCAATTTTTGAATGAATTACATGGGCAGGTGTGATACCATGTCGGACTTTGCAGATTTAATGGACACTTTTAACGCTGAAAGCGAATACGGTAGCGAATACGGCGAAGGTGGAACAGAAGTTTCCGTTCAATCCGTTGATATGATGGAAACCGCAGTTTCTTATCACATGATGGACGGTGCAAATGACAATTCCGCTTCCAATCTTGAACCTCTTGGTGCGGAAGAAACGACCCCGACACCGCCCCCTGCCGAGGCTACGCCTCTTCCTCCTTCAAGCGTTCCTGTGGAAACGGAGAATGCGTCGGTTGATTTGGAAAGTTATATGGCTTCGCATTCGGAAGACTTCCGTGATGTTGCCGCTATGAACCTTGCGGATTACGAACAATGGTTGTTCCAATCCGAATCCGAAGCGGGTGAAATTGCCGTCGCTCGTATTGTTTCTAATTTCAAAGCAAGTGGCTACGACGTGAAACCTTCTTACGCCGCCGTTGCCGCCGCTACATGGAGTCGTCTAAATTATGCGGGTGAATCCCACACCGAATCATTGATGAAAGCAGAACGGGCTTCTGTTGCTGAATTACAACCTTTGGTTGTGGAAATTGAATCCGAAGGTATGACTTCTTTGATTGATACCATCCGACGTGCAGAATCGTTTAATGAAGACTACCGTGCGGAAATCATTTCCGAAATCCGTGCAGAATTGAAAGCGGAACAAGAAGCATTGGCCGCAGAAGCAGAAACTTCTCGTTTTGAAGCCATTGGTAAAGTCAAAGAATACACGACCCCACTTGCCGTCGCAGGTGCAACCATTTTGGGTATCACCCTTATGAGGTTAGTCAAGTGAGAGGCTTTAGATAACAAGAGTTAGAAGGTGTAAATATGAATCTTGACCTTGCGATTCAAAATCAAGTCATGGGTCGTTCTCCTATGGACAACGCTATGTATGGTGTTGCATCCGATTTGGGCGACGGACACTATCGCTTGAATGCTTTTTACGAATCCGCCGATATTGCGACTTCGCTAATGGGTTCTCCGTTGGCTTCTTATACCCCACACCCTGTTTCAGCCCATGTTCGTCCACCAATTCAACCCGAATCCGAACCTGCCCCCGAATCATTTAGTGAAAATGTTGGTTCTAACTATGTCGTATCTTACGATGCGGGTTCAAAAGCATGGGGATTGTCTAAATTAACTCCAAAAAGCGGAATTATGGGCTTTTTTAGTCGTCTTTCGGGTAAGGAAGACCTTACACCCACACCATTGATTTCAAAATCGGGTGCGAATTCTCTTCACCGATTCCTAACTACAATTGAGGAAATGGATTTGCCCGCAGATGTAAAATCCTCAATTGCTACCGTTTGTATGTCAAAAACGGATAATACAGGTATTTCCGAATACGTTAGTGGTCATATTGTTCAAACAGATTTGGAACATTCTATGTTTAACGATGTTCAATACGAAGACCCTGTTGCTATCCTCGCATCCGAATATGTCGCTCCAAAGACATTAACAGGATTTACCCCGGTTCGCAACGAAATTGGTGACGCTTATGGCTCAAAAGTGTTGCCCCAAGCACATATTCCCGCTAACTATGTCCCTGCAACGGGTCAAATGAGCAACCCATTTTGAAACGAAGGTATTAGATAGCGAAACAACACAAGCAAGAAATAGTCCAAAGGTGAAAAATTATGGATGTAGTCAAGAAAACCACAAATGCAATTACCGAAACGCTCTCGGACGTGACCGATGTAGCGAAATCCCTGCCCTCAAGTGCAAAGTCCACCCTTACATCGGGTAGTGGCCGCATGAACCTTGCTTATTCGCTTGGTGGTCTTGTAGCCGCAACCCTCGTTGGTGGTCTTCTAACCCGTGTGCCTTTCCAAGCCCTCCCAATGGGTAATACCCTCCGCACCCTAACCACTTTCGGTGTCGGTGCAGGTCTTGTTGGCTACGGAAGCAAGAAGGGCGGCGACGTTGGAACCGCTTCCCTTGTTTCGGGTGCAATTCTCTTCGGTGTCGGAACGGCCCAAATTCTCGGATATGTTGGTCTTTTCCCTTCCCTCCAACGCATGATGACGAAGGAAGCGGAAGAATCTCTTGAAGGATATGTCCCAATGGATTCGGTGACTGTTGATTTGTCTTCTAACCAACCTGCACAAAATTACGGTGCAGAAGGCGAAGAATCCCCCGAAGTCCAAATCGCTTCTTCAATGGAGGCAGACCCAATGGATTCGGTTCGTCAAGAACCCGCTATGGGTCATGGTGTGACTCAATGGTTCGGTAGCGAACACTTTTCTTCCTCAACACCTTTTAGGGACGCCCCCTCTATGGATGCTTACGCCGCATCCACAGACGTTGGGGGCAACCGCCGACAAACAGGCGATTCTTCTATGGCTAACGTAATTGGTGGGACTTCCCTTCGTGATGTTCCTTCCACTTCCGCAAGTGTATTCAACGTTGAAATGGAATATTCCATGACCCCTGCCGCAACCGCAGAAGTCGGTGGAGTCCAAGACGTGTTTGACACTTACATTCTTCCTTCATACCAAAGACCGTCCGCAGGCAATAGTGGATATGGTGTGACAGAATGGTATGCTGAAAGCAACCAAACAGGATTCCTCGGTCGCTTTATGGCGGGTGCGGAAGGACATGGCTCCGTGATTGGGCAATAAACAAAAAATGGTGATAAAATGCTTGGAATGATTAAAAACGTATGCAAGAAAACAGAAACTCCTACGGGTCAAGTCGTGGTCGGTGCTTCTGTTCTCCTTCTTGGTCTTGGACACTTCGGAAAGGATAGCGGACTAATGAATATGTCCGTCGGCCCTGTTTCCGTTGGAATGGTCGCAGGTAGCGTCGGCGTGGTTGTCGGTGCTTGCATCCTAATGAACCGCTTTATGTGAAGGTGATTAAAAATGTTTGGAAATATCTGTAAAACTGTTGCTGACAAGAAAATGCTTTGTGCCGTTTTGACTACCGTTGGTGGTTTGCACATGGCTTTGACCGACTCCCAACCCGTTCTCGGAATGATTGATGTTCCTTCAATTGGTTGGTTCAGCGTTCAACACACCCTCGGACTTGCTCTTGTAGTTTGCGGCGGTTGTTGTGTTGTTGCTTGTATGTGAAGGTGATTAAAAATGTTTGGAAATATCTGTAAAACTGTTGCTGACAAGAAAATGCTTTGTGCCGTTTTGACCACCGTTGGCGGTCTGCACTTGGCTATGACTGAATCCCAACCCGTTCTCGGTATGCTTGACCTTCCTTCGTTTGGTTGGTTCAGCGTTCAACACACGCTCGGACTCGCCCTCGTTGTTTGTGGCGGTTGTTGCGTAGTCGCTTGTATGTGAAGGTGATTAAAGATGAATGTTCGTGGAATGCTTCTTAACAAAAACACAATTGGTGGCTCTCTAATTCTTGTCGGTGTTGTCACCGCCGTTGGTGGAAACATTCTTGGTGATATTATCAACCGTGTCCTCTTTTCCCTCCCTGTCGTTGGTGACGTGACCTTGCTACGCATTATGGGTTCCATTACCCTCTTGCTTGGTGTGGCCGTCGTTTTCGGCTTTGACCCCCTATCTTTGGAACAGGAGGTCTGAAATTCCGAAGGCTTTAGATAGTCAAAAATCTAATGAAGAAATAGTCCCCCAAAAATTGGACAACAAAAAACAAAAAGGTGAAAAATATGTCAATGCGAAGTCAAGTTTATGAATGGGCGAACCTTGCTCCAAGCGGTTCAACCTCAAGTCTGCGAAGAAACACAACCGATATTCCCGTGTATGTCGTCAATAACCGTGAATACGACGTGTTCATCGGCGGAATTGGAAACAACATTACCAAACCTGCCGAAACGACCGCAACCCAATTCATCGTGATTGAAGATATTGCCGCTACCCCTCACTTGGGCGGTGCGGTTCAAATCCGAATCAACACCACGGATTATTTCCAAAACCCCGACGTGACCGACCAAGCAGGTATTCCCGGTCTTGCTTCTCCTTACCCCCGTGGTAGTGCAACCACCGCAGGCGGAACGGATGCAGGCGACAACCTGTTGAAGTCTTTTGACCTTTACCCCGACGTTTATGTGCTTCCGGGTCAAGTGTTCCAAATTCTCTTCTCCCTCCGCAACGCTACGAGCGACACCGATACCGAAGTCGTCGCTTGTTTCGTGAAATACACCCTCTATGACGGCCCCGACGCTCTCATCGCCAACAAACTCCTTGAATTGGGCGTGACCATCAACCCAAACAACGTTGATTGGTATAAGCGAACCCTCATTGAGCAACAAACCCGTTCCCGTGTAGCCGCACAAGCCGCCAATGGAGGTCGTGCTTGATTCGGCCTTCGGGACGAAACCAAAATTTGAGGTGAAAAAATATGTCAATGCGAAGTCAAGTTTATGAATGGACAGGTAGCCGAACCGATACGGGTGACAACGCCCTATCTGCCGCAGAAGCAGGTAAGCGTATCAGCGTTTTCATCGGTGGCTACGGAAACAACATTACCAAACCCGCCGAAACGACCGCAACCCAATTCGTGGTCATTGAAGATATTGCCGTGACCCCAACCGCTTTCGTGACAGGTCTTGATACGGGCACTTACCGTGGTCAAACTGTTGGTGGCGGTGTTGCAGGCCCACGGGCTTACGTTCAAGTGCGTATCAACACCACGGATTATTTCCTTGACCCCGACAACGTGGGCAACGACGGTATCCCCGGTTCCGCTTCCCCATACCCACGAAGCATTAACTTCCAACCATCGTTCAACCTTTACCCCGACGTTTATGTGCTTCCGGGTCAAGTGTTTGACGTGCTTGTGACGTTCTTCCACGGTTCGGCGTATGCTTCTATGGCTTGTTTCGTGAAATACACCCTTTACGACGGCCCCGACGCCCTCATCGCCAACAAACTCCTTGAAATGGGTATCTCAATCAACCCCGGAAACGTGGATTGGTATAAGCGAACCCTCATCCAAAGCCAAGCACCTGCTATGGCTTAAGGACGTTTGTGACACCACGACGGACGGCAACCCCTTAACGGGCTTGTTTGCATAGACGGTGGCCGTAAGGCTATCGGATGAAATGCTCTCAAGACCGCACAAAGGTTAAATAGTCGGACTTCTTGGGAAGGTTATGAAGCGAAGGGTTCTCATACCGTATCACGATAAAAACGTTTCCAAAGCGGATTCGTGGGACATTTGGTATGATGAAGACCTAAAATTGTTGGGCTTTGTGGCTGAAACTGATGACGCCACGAAGATTTCCGAAAAGGTGGTCAAACTCAAGAATACGATTTACGACCGTGAAGAAGTGGTTAAATACATCAAGAATGTCTTTGGCGAAACATGGACACTTGAAGACCCACCCATAGTTTTGCTTCATCAATTAGCAGACGATTTTCAAAACTTCCAATTTTCTTGGAATATGGATAAATTGAACGCTGATGGTGTCATTATTGAGGAAGGATTTGACGGTGGCTCAATGGATTTTGACTTGTTTGAATTACCTTCATCAATGCTAATGGAAGCAGAATACACGAAGATTTACGACTCGGTGCATTCTCTTAAAGGTTGGAATCCATTTGACACTTACGAAGACCAATTCCGTGCTTTGAATGCGGATTTCCGTAGCAAGGTTTTGTCTAAACTTTCGGTTTCAACAGGGTTCACGAATTGGCTCGTTAAAGCCGAATACATGGTTCAAGTCAAGGAATTCTATTACCGAATTACCATGAAATTGAAAAAGGATTAGATAAGAACCCCACCTATTGAAGAAAAGGTGTGCGGATTGTTTGACATTATCATACCCATTTTTCGTATTCCTCAAGACTTCTTGAAACGTGCTTTGGATTCAATCCTTAGTCAAGAAGCCCAACCTTCTTACGAAGTCTTCATCGTTGATGGGACACCTGCGGACAAAGCCGAATACGATGTGGTATCTTTCGTTTCCTCTAACTATCCCTCCAATTTTCAAGTCATCAAACAAGACCCCTCAAGGTTATTGGTCGGCGGTGCAAGGAATCAAGGTGTTTCATTAGGCTCAAATCCTTACCTTTTGTTCTTAGACGGCGACGATTATTGGTATTCAAATTGGTTTTCGGAATGTTTGCTTGCGATTGAAAACAGTCAAGAAAAGGTCGCCATTTGGTCGGCGGCTCTTGATTGCGAATATCCTGTCCATTCACCGAAAACAGGAACGCATTACATGAGGGGAGTCTATGGTCACTACCCCAAATACGAGTCTTTCTTGGTATCGCATCCCGATTTTGCTTATTTTTACCTGTTAGGACACCCCCCTGCCCCCTCCGCTACAATGATTGAAAGGAAGGCGTTTGAATCCGTTGGCGGCTACAATGAAACATTAGGAATCATTGAAGACACCGAATTATTGCTAAGAATCGTTGGCGACCCTCGCAAAGTCCCTATCCTTGAAAGAAGGCATTACGAATTCATCCCTGCAATCACCGCTTATCATTGGATTGGTTCCGAAAACACAACGAGCCGAGGTTCACAAAGCGGCGTTTCCGAATTAACCGAAGACATGGATTCATTCTTCAAATCCAATTCCGAAACCTTTTTATCCATTCATCCGTTCCCAAAATCAAAAGACATACCCGCCGACGCACCCGAAGGTTTCTATGAAACCACCAAAGGTGTGATGCGTGAACAGACGATTTTTAGCAACGTATAGATACGGATTGAATCAATTTAGAATCATGTCCGACGGCTTAAAGATTAACTCTCCATTTGGTGAATTCACTATTCCCTTCAATGAAGAAGCAGTTTTGGATTTTGCCCGTAAAATAAACCACGCCGCCGAGTCCGAATCCACATTGGAAGAAAAAGCGATTTGTGATTACCTTAACTCAAAGGAATTGGACGAATTGGAATCCGAATGGTTATTTTGGGAAGATAAGAAAGTCCCTGTATGCCTTCACGATTTAGATTCTTGGTTGAACCGTGATTTTGAAATTAAGCACACATCTTCGTATTCTAACTACGGTCGGAAACTTGCGAATATCATTTATCAAAAATTCAAATACCCCGAAGGTGAAAAGCGTTTTGCGACACGAATCTTGTATTTTTTGACCCATAAGCACACAGGGATTTCCTATGTATGGAAGGTCATGCCTCTTGACGGAATCCACATTGAATGTCAAATTTTCGTTAATGCAAATGACGAAGGTGCATCTATTGAAGCGATTAAAAACTCATTTGATACCTTCGTGCAAACGGAAGGTGTTCTCAAAAACAACGCTTTCAATGCTAACTACCAATTCATTTCTAAACCCGAAACCACATTTCAAGACGTTGTAATGTCGGAAGAACAAGACCGTGTAATTCAGCGAAATATTGTCAAATTCGTCGGTAATTTGTCGTTTTACGAAGAAAGAAACCTCCCAACGTCCCGTGGTGTATTGATTACAGGCCCGCCCGGAACAGGTAAAACGCTCACTTGTTCAGCCGTGATGAATGAGGTTGAATGCACATTGATTTACATTACCGCGGATGCTATCCAAGAGCAAGGAAAGATTGAAGAATTGTATGAATTGGCTCAAGGTTTGTCCCCCACCGTTGTTATCGTTGAAGACATTGATACGCTCGGCGGATTAGACCGCAGGGAAACAGGAAATCATCCTTTGCTTGGTGAATTCTTGAATTGCATGAACGGTGTCAAGTCCAACGATGGTGTTATCACGATTGCGACTACGAATTATCCCGAACATTTGGACAAAGCATTGACCCGTGCAGGTCGTTTTGACATTAAATTGGAATTCGGGTTGCCCAACGAAAAACTCCGAATGCACATTCTTGAAAAATACATTTCCGAAACCAACCGAGGTAAGAAAATCAAAATCAACGAATTGGTAAAGAAAACCGAAGGATTTACGGGTGCATTTTTGAAAGAAATTGTGATGCTTGCGACCATTTCCGCCTTTGAAGAAAATGGCTACGATTCTAAAACTAAAATTGAGCAAAAGCACTTGGAAGAAGCATTGGATTCACTTTTGGAAAACCGAAATGACCACTTGCAGACGAAACAATCCACGAATACGGGATTCCACCATTGAAGGCAAGTCTTTAGATAACGGAAGCGACAAGAAGCACTTGCATAGGTGCTTATTATGGTTCGTCGTCCAAAACAGGAATCAATCAAGAAATTCCTTCACAATGACAAGACACGGTTCTTGTTTTCGGATGCCGCAGAATTCGCTAACGTTTTTCCAATGGGCGAAGTGGAAATGTATTTGAAACCTGTCCCAAAGGGCGGTCGCATGAAAAAAGGCCATTTCCAAATTGTCGGCCATTTGCCCAACGATAAATCCGAAAACCGTGAAAGTTATTTGAGCGATAAAGAAAAAGGTAGTCTTGGTCGTTTTATTAGCGGTGATTTGAAGGCAAACCGTATGCGTTGGAATGCAGGCTCATACCCCGGTTTCCACTTAATTCTTCACGACCAAAACGGTCGTCGTCAAGAATTCTTCCTTCGTGGTCTTGGTAGTCGTTCAAAGGGTGCATTGGTTTTCGCTACGATGGCCGTCCCATCGGAAAAAGACCGCAAACTATTGACTTGCCCTGTTCAAGTCGGCTTCATTGGGCCAAGTGCTTCCCGAAAGGGCGAATTCAAACTTACCCTCCAAAAACCAAAGGCTGAATGTGCAAAGGGTCTGCGAACCGCAGGTCACGTTTCCGACGTTTATAGTGCAGAAGAATTCGGTGCAGACAACGTTATGAGTCACGAAGACATGGCTTATTTCTATGAATCTCAAGGAATGGCTTACGATGCTGAATCCGAAGATGCAACGTATGAGCCTTCAACCGAACCCGATATGGCTTCACCCGCCACCGAACCAACCAATGCTAACTTCTCCGCAGAAGATTTGTTTTGTGCCTCCTGTGGTTCTTACAAGCGAGCAGAAGGTCACGGTTGCGGTTGCATGGGTGCAGAAACCTTTGGTGCAGAAATGCAAATCACCGATATTGATTGGGACACCGATGGCGAAGATGTGGACTTACCTTCAACCGTTATGGTTCCCTCCGACTTAGAGGAAGACGAAATTGCTGATTATCTTTCCGATAACTACGGTTGGTTGGTTCTTGGATTCACTATGGGTGCTGAATCCGAAAGTGCAACATACGAGCCTTCTAAAGAACCCGATATGGCTTCGCCTGCTACGGAACCAACGAATGCAAACTTTTCTGCTGAATCCAAGTCAATGTTTTCCAAAGATAAGAACGGCAAGATGTATGCCCGACGACGAAACGGACGAATTATCACACATAATGCTGAATCCCTTGAAGATTATAACGGCATGGAATCCGTAGTCGTTGAACCCCCTCTCGGCCACGGTGTCGCCCAATGGTATGCTGAAACTGCTACCTATGAGCCGTCCTCGGAACCCGATATGGAATCCCCCGCAACCGAACCCACCAATGCTAACTTTGAGTCGGAATCCAAATCAATGTTTTCCAAAGATAAGAACGGCAAGATGTATGCCCGACGAAGAAACGGACGAATTATTACACACAACGCAGAATCTTCTCCTTCTTCCTTTGACATTACATGGGAAGATGCTCAAGGACTTTCTTCACCTTCACTACCACCCGAAGGCATTCACTTTGCGGAAACCGAAGAAGCATTCGGTAGCGTCGGTGAAGGTAATAACTTCGGTCAAATGCGAGCCGAAAACTCCACTTATCAATATGTCATGGGTATGATTGAAGACCTTTCCGACGATGATTACATGGACTTTTGTTATGAAATGGATATTGACCCCGATGACATGGAAGAATTGTCTTCATTCGTGATGAGAAATTACGATTCAAACCGTGTTATGGGATTCCTCAAAGATAGGGGAATGGTTAAGGGCTATCAATCCGATTTCGTCGTGGAAAAGCCCTTCACTACGGGTGCTAAACTCTCCGCAGGTATGCTAACGGGTGTCGCTTTGTTCTCCGTTGCAGGTATGCTCGGAACGGCGGCACTATCCAAGTTATTTGATAAGGAGGAATGAATTTGAAACTTGATTTCAAGAACATGGTTTTGGGTGCGGGTGTCGCCGCCGTCCTCCTTTACATTTTTGACGAGGAATTACAACCTCTTGTGGACAAATCCAAGTCCATGATTGGTTCAATGATGAAGAAAGGTGAAGCAAAAGAAGCCGACGGTATTAACCAAGAAGGTGACGTATTGATTGGCGGAAACCGTATTTACCAAATTCCTGTTAATTCGGGCGGAACCGATATTCCCGTAGTGACTCCGCTTGCCTCTCCTGTTTCGGGTATTGGTCAATATGTTGGTCAAACTGCATATCCTATGGGTGGTGCAAATAACAATTTGGAATCTTTAATTGATGGTGCATCTTGGATGAATGCCGCCGCTTACACCAACGCTTCCTTTGGACAAAACTATTCGGGTCGTGGAATCGGCAACGAATAAGCGTCTTTAGATAACGGAAGCGACAATAAATATCCATGAGCCGTGTCCTTGACTTTAGGGATTTGCGGGAACGTGTTCTTGCAGGTGAGGAACCCGAAACGGTTGCAGAACCCGAAGACACACCGTTTTCATTAGAAATCAAAGATAAACCAACGATTTTGGCTATTTGTATTTCTGCCGCAAGCCTAACAACGATTGCGTTTGACCGTTTCCAAAATGACGGTGCTATGTTTTCCCACTACACCCCTGCGGTGTTTGCTCTTGGTGGTATTCTTCCACTTGGTTTCGCATTGGGTCGTCTAAATCGTGGATTAGCCGCACAAAAGACCAATCAACAATACGACCGTTTGCTTGATGAAGCCGATGCTAAGATTGAAGAATTGGAAGAGGAAGCCCAAGAAGCGGAAGCAGAATTAGAAGAAAAGAAACAGGCGGAAGCGGAGGCAGATTCTTACCATTTTGATTACCTTTCCGCAGATGATTCAAGTTATCACGTTCCTTCGCTCGGATTCGGAGTTTCTGCATTTGGACAAGAAGGTGTCGTATTTAGACCGCCCGCTTCGGATGCTTTGTGGTGACATTTAGATAACAAGAAAGGATAGTGAATAATATGTTGGAATTCTATTTCCCGAAACTTAAGGCGAAGAAAATGGCCGAACCCATGACAGGCAAGGCTTACCGTGCAAGAGGCGGTTCTATTCGTTATGGATTACAAGCACAACACGAAGGCTCTATGTCGCTACCAAAATACGTTCCTGTTTCCGAATACGAATCGCTTGGTTTTAATGCAGAAGAGGCCGTAGCCGCTTTGCCTGCTTATGAACCCAAGCCCGCCCCGGTTCCCGCAGACCCAACCCTTGATATTCCCTCGGAATCACCCGAACCTGCTGAACCCACCAATGCAAACTTTTCCGCCGAGGAAATCGCTTATGCGGTATCTTGGGAAGGTAAAGATGACAATAATGGACTCATTTACGGAATTGAATACACCGATGAAGACGGAGAGGTTGCTGATGTTGAATGGTTCTCCACGGCTGATGAAAGAGATGATGAATTATCCCGATATTTGGAAGAATACGGTGCAGAATTTGAAGCCACAAGTGGTAGCGGAACAATTGACCACGACCGTATTGACCGTGAAAAATACGTTTCCGTAATCATGCGTCACGACAGACCATATACCGATTATGATTGGGATAGCCATATAGACCTTTCGGAAGAAGAAGAAGATGAATTGGAGGATGGTATTCGTCAAGAAGTCGGTGGCGAACCCGATGAAGACGACATGGAATTTTACATCAATGTGGACACGGCGGACGGCAACCACGACGTTTATGTTCAAACCCATACGGAATACGGAAGTGGTCGCTTTTACGACTTTGCTTCCGAATACGAGAATTATTTTGAGGCTGAAATTGAGGGCGTAGTGGATTACACCCGCCGAGAAAAAAAGGACATTACCATTGACCAAGATGTTTCCCAATCATATACCGTTGATACCGACCCCGAAGACATTCCCGAAAACAAGATGGATGAAGTGGAACGAGCCATTCAAGACGAGATTGAAGGCATCGTATCAAACGACCCTGCAAATTACGATGACTCCGTGAACGATATTTCCGTTGATACCTCCGTTGAAGTCCCCGACGAAGATGGCGACATGGTGGAAGTTAGTGCTTACGGTTATACCGATGAACCTATGATTAACGATGAAAATAACATTCGTGAATATACCGAATACGAATCTTTCTATTCCGAATCCGAAAATTCTATTCACCAATTCAACGGCGAATCATCCTCTTGTTGCGGCGAACCCATTTACCGCTACAAATCCGAAGGCGATTGGCTTTGCATGGCTTGTGACTTTATGCAAGCAGAATTCACCCCCGAAGAATTAACGGAATCAAGTGCGATTCACGGTGACTTTGACCATGCTTCCATTAACTATTCGGGACACCAAAACCTTGTTGCACAGGCTGAAACCGTAATGAAAGATGGTGTTTATCGCACCACTTGTGATTGTGGAACCGTATTGACATGGGATGTGGGAATGTTCAATGCAAAAGATAAAGATGGGAACATCATAAAAAGTCCACCACTTGAAGTGGAAAGATTAGAATTCCCTTCACGCCAATTTGACCACTTTGAGGAAGAATTGTCAATAAAGTGTCCGACTTGTGGAGAATATCACACCTGCTATATTGAAGCCCCCGTTTATCACGACAGTCTTGAAGTTGATTTTAGTGCTGAAACCCAAGAATTTACCTTTGTATATTCAGTCTATGATAAGGAAACAGGGGACTCCATTGAAGAAAGTGAAGTGAAAGTCACGGCTTCTAACGAAAGGGAAGCAAGACAAGAGGCTATGCGTATGCTTGAAGAAGGCGGTTTGGATGACGAAGAATTCTATATTTGGAATGCGGAAGAATCATTGATTGAAGAACCCGATTTCATTCCCGAAGGCGACGGACGTGCATTGGGACAACAAAACTCGTCTATTAACCTTTCCCCACTTCATGCTGAAAACAATGAGCATGGTTGTTCAGAATGTGGTAAGGATTTTGGCGATTATGAAGATGATTTTAGAGATTGCGACTTATGTGGGGTTTTGCTTTGTGGCGATTGTAATAGACGATGCGAAGGTTGTTCCAATACGGTTTGTGATTCTTGCAGGGATGGAAGTTATTGTAATGAGTGTCACGAACAAGAATTAGAGGAAAGTTATGAATCGGAGAATCTTTCCCGCAACGCAAAGATGGCTCTTGGTTTTACCGCTATTGGTCTTGGTATCGCATTTTGGAAAGGCAAAGACTTAATGACGCTTTGGGATTCCGTTAAAGAAAAATTAAAGGATTGAAGTCCTATGGATTGGAAACCTTTGGGTTTAGTCACCGTTGGATTTCTTATCTTAGGCACAAAATTTATTAACCCGAAACGCTTCGGGGCAGATATGACGAATGCGAAAGCACTAACTTTGTATAAACAAACCTCATCGGGTTCTTTGCGTGAATGGACTATTTCTTTGAAAGAACAAGATGGCGATTATGTCATCACGATGGCTGATGGTCAAGTCGGCGGTAAAATCAAGGAATCCAAGCCAACCGTTATCAAGGCAAAAGGTGGAAGGACGCCCTTTGAACAAGGAATCTTACAATACGAATCCAAAATCAAGAAAAAGATTGACGAAGGCTACAAGCAAACAATGGAAGAAGCACAAAAAGACGTATTCATTCGCCCTATGCTCGCCCTTGATTTCAAGAAGCGTGGGCATTCTATGGACTACCCCGCAACGGTTCAACGCAAATTTGATGGTGTCCGTTGTATTGCATACCTTGACGATGAAGAAAACGTTATTCTTGAATCCCGTCGTGGTAAAGAATTCCCACATTTGAACCACATTCGCAAAGCGATTCGCCCACACCTTGAAAAAGGCCGTATTTTGGATGGTGAATTGTATTCGGATGATTTGACGTTCCAAAGAGTCGTCGGTTTAGTCCGCAAAGAATCTTTGAATGCACAAGACGAACAAGACCTCCCCCTCGTATCATACCGTATCTATGACGCCTTCGGTGGTTCGCTTACGGACAAGCCATTCACGGAAAGATACGATTTTGCTAAGTCTAAGGTGTCCCAAATCGGTTCTCCGTTGGCTCTTGTGGAAAATTTCCCTATCACTTCTGCGAGCGAAATTAAGCCCCTCCACGACCGTTTTGTAAAGGAAGGCTACGAAGGTGCTATGATTCGCAATCCGCAAATGCCTTATGAAATGGATAAGCGTTCTTCGGGACTAATGAAATTTAAGGAATTCAAGGACGACGAATACGAAATCGTTGGTTTTGAAGAAGGCACAGGAAACGACGCAGGGACGGTTATTTGGGTCTGTAAAACCCCAAGCGGTGATACCTTCAAAGTCCGCCCAAGAGGAACGATTGCGGAACGTGCAAAGGCTCTTTCCGATGCACCTAAATTGATTGGTGAACCCCTTACGGTTCGTTATTTTGAATTGACTGATGACGGCATTCCACGATTCCCTGTCGGCATTTCCATTCGCAATTACGAATGAGGCTTTAGATAACGGAAGCGACAAGAATACCTTATGGTATCTTCGCCCGGATATAACATCACTTGCGACCCCGGTGATTTATACAACCGCAAATGCTATGTGATTAACCCGACAACAGGTGCGAAAGAAGAAATTATTGGCTATACGGATTCGGGCGACCCGATTTCAAAAGGCCAAAGCACATCGTCTTGGATTGCATGGGTTCCTTCTTTGACCACCCTTGATTTAAGCGGTAAGGCATACCAACCATACGGAGAAGCAGGGATTCCCTATACAAAAACGGGAACGGCTATGGGTGCGTATATGCCCTCAAGCGGTGCAGATATGCAAGATTTCTATTACCTTAACGAAGTCATGCCCGGTTCTCAAGCCCGAAAAATGTATAACAAGCGAACCTGCTCACCATTATGGAATACCTTCGGTTGTAAGACAGGCGACTTAAATCCCGAACCTTCGGATTCAAATTCGGGACTCACCGAAGAAAACGGATTTTTTTCATTCATTAAGTCAATTTTTGCCTCCGAAGAGTCGGTTCCTTATTGGAAACCTGCTCTTGTTCTCGGAACGGTCACGGTTGGTGGCCTTCTTATTTTGAAAGGTTATGGAGGTTAGAAATATGCCGAATCAAGAAGAAGCAAGCAAAATTGAGGCGGAAGCAAGCAAACCTGTCACGGAAGCAAATGAACAAGCAAGAAAAGCGTGGCGTGGATGGCTCATCCCTGCGGTTGGTTCAATGGCTTTCTTTTCTTCTATGCTCATCAACGGTATAAACAATTACAAAACATACGGCTTTCCAATGCACGTTTTCAGTCGCACGGATAAGTTAATGTTCGCTCTCCCTATCGTAGTGGTTGTTTTGGCTTTAACGGACACAGGTGTTCCACATGATGATTGATAAGAAGTCCATTATTGTCGGGGCCGTCACCTTTGGTGTATTTTTTGGCGAAGCCTTGATTCACTACAATTATGCTATTCTTGAAACGTTAAACAAGAAATTTGATTGGAAAGATTTCACTACGAATTTCCAAATCCCGCACGGCAAATCCTTATTGAAAATGGCTACAATTGTTATGATAGCAAGCACCATTTCATCGGTTATTATCAAAGAAGTGGAAGCAAAGGCATAGATACGAACCCCACATAAGATAATACATGGACGATGAATCCTTAGCGGAAGAATCCGTCCGTCGCAAGATTGCTTTTATGGAGCAAAGAAAGCGAACAATTGGCCCCGAATATTACCAAAGCAAAGAGTTTTGGGACAGGATGTGGGAACAAGAATGGTTTAATTTGGAAGAAAGGAAGACTTTAGAAATTGAAGAAATCATTGAAGTCATTCCCATAAATCATCCTTCGGTATCAATTGATGGCCGAGAATACAAGATATACAGTTATTCCGATTTCAAGATGCTACACAATCAAGGAATTTTTCGTGATGATTTTTTTATTTTAGACCATACGGGGAAATGGAAGAAAAACGTTATTTCCGAAATGGAATCTTACGGCTACACCCAAGTCAAAAACTACAAGAAAAACATGGTGGTGTTCTCAAATGAAAAGGTATGAAGATTTAGCAAAGCAAGAATACCTCAACGGTAAGCAATTAACGCTTATGTCATTGATAGTCATTCTTATAATTCAATCAATTCCCTTTATTATCCCTCAATCATCCGAAATGGAATGGATTTTGCTTGGATTCACCGCCGCCGTTTCTGCTTGTGCGGTTATTGGTGCTATTCTTGTTCAATTTAATGCTGATAAAATTACGGCACTTTATCGTCAAGCCTTCAATGCAGATTTTTACAAGACCATTGATACCTTAAACGAAATCCGTAAATCTTTTGAAGACGACCCCGAAATGCAAGAAGGGCTACCTGCTTTGATTGAATTATTGAAATCATATTCCAAAGCCCAAACGCACCCCCTCAAGCCCCCAACACCCGAAGAATTAGGGATTTCAAAACCCGACCCCTATGATTCGGAAGAGGAATTATTTTCTTAACCTTCCCACCCCCTTTCTCCTTTGCTTTGCATAGCAAGTTAGAATGCGTGGGCTATGTTTTAGATAGCAAGACCGACAATTGAAGCCCAACAGGTGATGATTTATGGCTAATCAAGACCCACAACCCGAAATTTACACGACCCGACACACGTTTGACGCATCTTCCGTTTTGGTTTCTGCGGGAACGACTAACCTCGTTTCGGTCTATACGAACCAAGCCAACAACGAAGAAGTGCGAATTTACGGTGTTGCCGTGCGAATTGTGGACGAAGATGGAACCTCGGTCACGACCCTTACCGATTTCGCTATGAGCCTTCAAGTCGGCCCAAACAATGTTCCTTCCAATCAATTTGACATTGGGTGGCTACACACCAACCTCGCCAATGGTGGTGGCGTTCTCATGTTCCCAAGCCCGGTTCTTGTTCTTTTCCAACAACCTCTTGCCGTTGTTATTGAAGCAAAGACCGCTATCGCACAATCCGCAAACCGAAAGCGAACCGTTGTGGTGGATTTAATCGGAGAATTGGCTATCCAAAAAGCCCCACCCGGCTACCGCAATATGCAATAAGCATTGATTTAGATAACAAGCCCGTCCATAATCCCTTATGGCGGTTCGTCGGCAAGCCCATGAATGGCGTAATGTCATGCCTGTTGGCGAAACCAAGATTTTGAATAATCATCCTGTTCTCGTTCCGAACAACGTTCACACGGTAGCCCTCCCTCAAGGAATTCCCGTTGATATTTTCGTCGGTGATATTGGAAATACCCTTGATGTTCCCGGTGAATTGAAAGCCTTCCAATACATTGTGTTAGACGCTATCGCCGTGTGGCCTCAAACCTTAGCCGCCCAAATCTATGTCAATACGACTCGGTATTTTCAACGACCCGACGGTGTTCCCCATGAAGGCATTACAGGAAATGTGGTTCCTTTTCCCAACGGCAATAGCGGAATCATCAATTTTGATTACCGAGAAGGACTCAATCCGCCATTGTATATCGCACCCGGACAAACATGGGGAATTGAAGTCACACCAATGGAAGACATTCCCGAATACACAGGAAACGACGTAAAAGACTCCAATATCGCATTTTGCTATGTGAAATACCTTCTTGTTGATGGCGTGGATGCTCTCGTAGCGAAAGCCCTCATTGATGCGGGATGGGAAATTACGGTTGAAAACATTGAAAAATACAAGGAATTGGTTGTTCGTAATAACCTCTTGACGGCATTGGCGGACATTGATACCGAAGGACGCAAGCGGAGGGTCTAAATATGGGCATCCGTAAAGAATTATACGAATGGGAATTGTTAGGCAAAGACGTTTTTGTTCTCACCGATTTCCCAAATGCAGGTCAAGAATATTCTGTTTTTACAAGTGGCTACGGGACAAGCATTAACGAACCTGCAAAAGTTTCCGAAGACGAATTTGTAGTCATTGAGCGTATTTCATGCAAACCCGGAGTTTCACCCAACGAATACACTTTAGACGGAACCACATTGACGAATTGGAATCCAAATATGTTCATTCAATTTGTCATCAACACAACAGGTTATTATCGTGACCCACAAAATGTATATTCCGCAGGGATTTCGGGAATGGCTTCTCCTTATCCAATGACCGCATACAGATTGAAATATTACGATTTATTCCCGCCAATTTACATTACAGAAGACCAAACGTGGGACGTGCGGTTCACCCTATTTAATGATTTAAGGCAAGCATACAATAATGGCCTATTTACCCAAATTAGAGAGAGTTTAGTCCTCGCCCAAGTTTTCATTGATTACACCTTATATGAAGGAACAGACGCCGTTTTAGCAAAGAAACTTGTGTCGCTTGGTGTCCCCGTGACGGTATCTTCCGTTCAATGGCTTCGTCAGTTAATGTTGAAGTCCAAAGGTATGAAAACAGACACCTATGATTTTTACCTCAAAGCCATGCGTATTATTCGTGAAAAACAAAAGAAAGAAAGAAAATTACAAGGAATCGCCACCGTTTCCGACTACGAAGCGTCTTGAACCTTTAGATAACAAGAGCGACAATGATTCATTATGTCCAATTCCACGAATCCGTATGAGCGTCGTCGTGGTTATACCAACGCATACGGCAAGTCTGCTATGCAAACAGGGTATTCCAACAAATCCGACAATGTGGAAGCAACCCCTATTCCTTATTCGGAACAAAACCGACCGGGTGCGAGCATTCCGTCCAAGCCTGTTCGTCAAGGACTTGACCCAACAATTTATAACCGTGAAACGCAAGCCCCTGTTGCTATCGGAACAACGGAAACGTCCCTGTTCACATCGGTTTATCCGTGGTTCCTTGTTCCCCGTCCGACTTCCGCAAACGTTATTCAACGCCAAAAAGTGGACTTTTCTTCAATTAACTTACCAACCAATTCCTATCTTGATGCTTTAGTCCTCAACGTTTCAAGGGCACAAGGTTCCCTATATTCATCGTCTGCGGGAACGCTCCCTGCCGCACCACCAACCGTGCCTCAAAACACATTGACTTCATCGGGTGAAGCGATTTCGGGACGCCAACCATACGAAGCCTCCGAAAACCGATTCCCGACAGGTAGCGGTGGAACGGTTTCTTCTGTTTCGGGTGCATCAACATTTACGCCTGCCTCTAAAGGTGAGTTTTACAAGATTAAGGGATTCGGCCATTCGGAAGTGCCCACATCAACCGCAGG
>Ga0099849_1000258_pt1 | contig 24075 bp, 9 predicted proteins | sample CB_VirMetaG_4_FD_78177 | JGI IMG/M metagenome (GOLD analysis project Ga0099849, IMG submission 78177) | Freshwater to marine saline gradient viral communities from Chesapeake Bay - CB_1508_1M Viral MetaG | ecosystem: Environmental > Aquatic > Marine > Coastal | place: USA: Chesapeake Bay... | reverse complement strand
GAGCACCTAACCGCCTAAGACAGTAATCAATTAGTTCTTGGCGTGTTGCTGGTTTTGCCATTAGAATTCCTCAGAAGATGAATTATCTGTTTTTGTAGTTTTTCTGGTATTTTTTGCTTTTAACTTTTCAATCTCATCATTCTGCTCATTGATCTTTTTAGTCAATGCTTCAATCATTTGATTTGAACTTATCACCTTTGCTTCAAGAGCAATATTCTGATTAAACAAATCGTATGATTTTTGTTGGTATACTCCAATAAAGTTTTTATAATCGTTTTCAGTCATGTCAAGATACTAAAATGGGTAGGATTGCTCCTACCCATATTTATAAGTTATTTGTTATTTATCAGAATGACCCACAATCAATGAGGGTATTTTCTAATACGATGGATGATCTGCTAGCGTCATGGAAGAGAACCGTTGTTCCTGCTCCCATTGGGCTTCCACCACCATCATTAATAAACAGTTTTCCAAATTCAACTTCAGCGTATGCAATCTGCGTAAATACGCTTGAAGATTCTGTTACAGAAGATGCGAATGCAACCCTTGCGGCAGAATCATCCCAGAAAACAGATGCTTTTCTAGCGGCAGTATCAAAGTAGTGGAATACGACACCAACATCAATGTTTGCGTCAGATGAAGGAGCAACAAGACTACCACCACTGTTAACAAGACCAATTTCAATCAGACTATCTTCAACCAGAAGAGTTTCTGTATTGACTTCTGTTTGTGATCCAAGAACGATTAACTTACCACTAACAGTAAGGTCACTAGCGACGCCAACGTGACCATTTGAGTCTGTAATCGTGATGGAAGTCGTTCCATCTTTTGCTTTGACGTTTGTTACTTCAATCGATGTAACATCAATCGTATTATTAACAGTCAGTACATTACTATTGAATGTCAGTGCTCCACCACTATCATTAACTGCTCCAGAAGCACCAGCAACAAGGACATCAAACTGAGTTAAATCCGAAACAGTTAATGTATTTCCTGTTGTAACTGTTATGTCACCATTGGCAGTTACATTACCAGTAAACGTTGATACTCCAGTAACACTCAGATTGTCATCAATTGTGGTTTGACCACTTGCCGAATCTAATGTGAGACCACCGCTAGATGTGTCAATCTCATTATCATCGCTTACGCCAATCTGAATATTATCAATAGTGGCGCTGCCATTAGCATCAATAGCGCCAGTAAAGGTTGTAGCACCAGTAAATGTTGATACTCCAGTAACACTCAGATTGTCATCAATTGTGGTCTGACCACTTGCGGAATCTAATGTAAGACCACCCGTTGAAGTATCGATTTCATTGTTATCGGTTATACCGATTTGAATATTATCAATCGTAGCACCGCCATTAGCATCAATAGCGCCAGTAAAGGTTGTAGCACCAGTAAATGTTGATACGCCAGTAACACTCAGATTGTCGTCAATAGTAGTTTGACCACTTGAAGAATCAAGGGTAAGACCACCTGTTGATGTATCGATTTCATTGTTATCTGTTACGCCGATCTGAATGTTATCGATCGTAGCGCCACCATTTGCATCAATGGCACCAGTGAATGTCGAAACGCCAGTTACACTTAACTGGTCATCGACGATAACCGTTCCAGCAGCGGAATCGAGGGTAAGATTTCCAGATGAAGTATCAATCTCTGATGCGCCAGTGATTCCAATCTGGATAGCATCAGCAACAGCGCCAGTTGCAAACGTGCCTACGCCAGCAAAGTTTGCGTGTCTCCATGCTTTACCAGCAGCACCAAGATCAAATGCATTATTAGTTGTTGGAACTAAGTTTGATGCAAACTCACCACCGATGACAACATCATCAGTGTCAGAGTCACCAAGATTAATAGTGCCACCTCTAAAGGTTACAACACCAATAAACTCAGATTCTCCACCAACAAAAAGATTTCCTGTGATGGTGGTTGCTCCACCGACACTCAGGTTCTTCTCAATACCGACACCACCTTCTACTACAACGGCACCAGTATCTTTATTAGTTGATTGTGTGGTATTGCTAAAGGTAACAATACCAGAAAAATCAACAGCAGCAGCATTGACATCAAGATTGGTGTTAGCAATCGTTGTAACACCACTTAAGACAGTATCGGTAAGTGATGCTCCAGTGATTGCTGTAGACCAACTCAGACCACCTGTTGAGTTAGTTTTTAAGAAAGCTCCGTCAGTCGGAGTTCCGGGAAAAGTGTATGTAGTTACACCAGATAGAGACGAGGGAGCAGCAAGTGTTATAAAGTCTGTTCCGCTGGTGTTCTCTACCAGGTTAACACCACTACCAGAGGAAGCAGTCTCTTGCGTCCAATATCTGTGTGAACCAACAAACTTATTGTTTGCTAATACGCTATCTAATCCAATAAATAAGTCAAATTTGTCAGTCGTAAAACCAGGTTCACCTGCTTTCAACGCTGGCAGATTACTAAAGGCACCTCTTTTAAACTGTAATACAGGAGTCGCCATTTCTAACTACTTTTCCTTTTATACTTATTTAGTTGTTTTAGACCTTACCTTTAGAAGGTCCCTCCATCAAAGGCATCGTCGTCTACACCATCAGCCATATCAACGACTTGTGATGCAGGAACATGAATATATGTGTTGCTAGTAGTATCATACATTAATACTGTATAATTGCCTCTAGCACTAACATCAACATCAGAAGCTCCTCCAATGGAATTGGTGGCAGCTTTGTTTGATGCTATGATCTTTACACCTTGTCTTTGACCTACTCTTACTCTAATGTTTGCCATTAGCGAGTTGCTCCTTGACTTACGATTACCATCCCTTCAACAACTCTATCTCTTGTTCCAGAGTTGTCGGTCAATAGTACATCATACACGTAGCGACCTGGTTTTAAAGCGGCAGTTTGAGTGGTTGATAACCCAATTTGTATTTGACCACCAGCTGCTGAAGCAATGCTGCTAGTAAAAGTAGTTACGCCAGTGGTGCTTCCTGGATGCTTTCTCATTTCAGACTTGATCGTGTAGTTGGTCAAGTCTACAACTGAATTTGTATTTACATTTTCCAATGTAAATGTCTGAGCGAAAGTAGTTCCAGTATTAATAACAATATTACTAACGTATACTGCCATCTTATAGTAAGGTCTTTGAAACTATTTATGCTAAACCTGAGATAGCAAAGTTTTTAATCACTTCTTGTTGTTTGAGATAGAGTTTAAAATAAGACTTGGCAAAGTTTTTTAATTCTTCAACATCTAATTCATCAATAAGTCTTGAGTATTTTTCATACTCAAACATTTTGTTCATCGACTCTAGTTGAATTTTGTCTGGGTCCATTGATGATCTCCATAAGTAGGGATTTGATTTCACTAATATCGTTTTTTAGACCTTCTATTTCTTCTCTTTGCTTTTGCCTCTCGTTTCTCAGTTTAACATATTGAGTGTAACCGTTTGTATCAGTATTAACGATAGCACCCGAATCTTCACGAAACAGGTGCTTTTGACCTTCAACTCTTATCATGCTAATGCGATTACCCTCAGATCTCTAAATCTTGGAGCATGAGCTTCATTGGATCCACTCATGACAATCTTGATTCTGAATCCAGTAAACTGCTCCAGATCATCAACACTAAATTGATATTCAAGGAATTGGTCATCTTTGCTTGATGGGACAAATGCATCCGATCTACCACTATTCTTTGTAGAATCGATGATAGTATCACCAAATCCATCACCATCAGTATCGCGGAGGTTATCATAACCAGGGAACAACTCAAATGATTGTTCAACATCGCTCGAATCTGCTCTAAAGAGTTGATAAAGAACTCTGAAATCAGCAGATGAATGTCTATAAGCACCGAGCAACACTTTGAGTGATGTTGCTGGTTGACTCAGAGATATCTGGTTAGAGACATAAACCGCAGTGTGTGGATCACCCTCAACCAACTTAACATCACCATTAGAAACATAATCGCCAACAGGTGAGTTAAGTCTATTTCTTCCAAAAACAACGGCAGAATTCTGAGTATCAATCACTGGTGATAAGTTAGAGTCATTAGAACTCATATTGATTCCAACAGTGAATGATTTGTTTCTTGGGAGATCGGTGAGTCTTGTAGTTTCATTTCTTTCAGAAGCAACAAGTCTTGTTGAAGAAAGAACATTTTGTTGATTAATCTCTACAGATTCAAATCCTTGATCAATGAATGAAACTTCAGATCCACCTGCGCTGGTTCCAGAAACAGATCTGATCTGTGCCGAAACTGTAGTTGTTTCACCAGGAGTTATTACATTAAACTGAGGCAATACTGTGTTATATTGAATGTTTCTAGAAGCAGAAATATTCTCACCACCAACAGAGTTTTCTGAAGTGAAACTCAGTTGAGCATCACCAGAAGCTCTGGATCCTCTGTTTATTTGAATGTAATACTTGTCAAGATCTGCCTCTGCCTTCAGAGTAGCGTCTGTTGGCAGACTGTGGTTAGTGTTAATCTTGGTAAGAGAAACACCATTCAGTTCATAAGGATAAACCTTATCGTTGATATTATGGGCTCTAATGAGAGAACTGTCAACTCCTCTTGTTCCTATTCCAAGAGTTCCAGCGCCACCACTTCCAGGAGTGATTCCGCTGTAGAATATAATCTCATTATTAACCTTGAGGTATCCAGTTGATGTGGAGATACCTTCGAATGTTGCAAACAGTGAGGTATTTGCGACTGAAATTGTAGTGTCGTTTATTCCAAGAGCAGCATCCAGTGAAGATGGTGAAGTGTTTGGATCAATATTTGCAAGAGTGATAACGTTGTTATCAGCGTGCATTCCATGGTTATATTGAGTTACTTCAATAACTCTTCCATCATACAGAGAACTTACAGTAGTTGAAGATGTAATATCCGTATTAGCGAAGGAAACTGCAGTTCCATTGCTATAGACGACCAGATCTTGACCAGAGGTCAACTCTTCACCTTGAACATTTGTTAGATACAAGGTATCGAAACCATTCAAAGTCGTTACAGAAATCTCAGCGCCAGTTCCTTTAACAACACTACTTGTAGTGATTCCGAGTAAATCTCCCACTACATATCCATTACCAGTATTTGTTATTGCTGAAATACTAGAAAGTTCGCCAGAAGAAAAGACTAAAGTTGCCTCTGCTCCAGTTCCAGATCCAGTGATAGAGTAGAGTGGAACTCCTGCAAAAGTTCCGTTACTATATCCAGCACCAACTCTAGAAGAAGTTACGGTATTTAATCTTCCACCAACTTTCTCAATGTATCCATGAGGACCACCTGCAGCAGTTGTATCACTAACTTTTCTTCCGATTACTAATGTAGAATCGAGAACGGATGTTGTTGTGATACCAACTTTTAACTTTCTTGGAAGAGTTCTGATTGCATTGCTAATGAGATTTGATGAATCATCATTAGTATCAAGAGTTGGATTGTAGAAGTATGCAGTTCCAGAATTGCTTGTGAAGTTTGCTTTGTAAAGCTTAAACTTCAGATCTTCAAACTGGTTAGGAGTCCAAATAGTGCCGTTTTGTGACTTGAAGAGACTTCCGCCAACATATTGCTTGGTTACAATAACGCTTTCTGCATCAGGTAAAGTTGTCGTATTTACCGTTCTCTCACCCATTCTGGCAATCCATGCCTCATAGTTATCAGAATATGGTGAAAGAATAACAATCGCATATTCTGTGTCGGGTTGCAAGTAAATTGGTGATGGGAAGGTTACCTTAGTAGCAACAGAACCATCGGTTGAGGTATTGACCTGAGATGGGTCGAGCGTAACTCTTGCATAATCTTCAACGAGTTGATCAGTTGGAGTTCCTAACTCTACTGTTCTAACTTCAACAATTACTTTCTCATTTTCATCCTTGCTTCCGAAGAAGAGATCGACAGAAGTTAAGAATGCACCAGTTTCATCGACAGTAAATGTCTGTGCCAGTGGATCTTTACCACCGCCTCTGTTTGCAGGTGGTGCTGGTGGTGGTGGGGGTGGTCTTCTAACAACAACTCTAGTCTGTCTGTAAGTATCTACAATTCCACTAGAACTATAAGTGGTTTCTCCACTACTAATCAAGAGACTTCCAGGCAGAGGTTCGGCATTTGTTGAACTTGAAGTCAACTTGAATGTCTTGGAACCAGTTGTAAATCTAAGAGGAGGCAGTGGTGATGCGAGTGGATTTCTGAAGAAGAATGCTCCACCAAGATCACCGAAAGTATCGGTAACAAGTCTAATATTTGAAACAGATGCTTGAGCACCACTAGTTTCACCGAGAAGAACCATTCCAGTGGTAATATATCCACTATACTTACCTAATACTTCATCAGATAATGCTTGAGCATCAATATTCAACACGGTCGATGATGCTGAATATGTTGTTGGTAAGTTAGTTCCTCTATTATAAGGATTGAGTGATAAAGTTGTTGTTGGATTATTATATGTTCCAGTCTTATGGTTTGGTTGAACAACTCTTGCTGAGAAGAGATTATTGCCACCAATGAATCCTTTAACAGTTTCACCGACTTGGAATGACCCCGAAGTCATTGTGATTTCGATCAGTTTTGGAATAATATCAAGACCACTAGACCCATCAAAGAATGGATAGTATCTGGTCAGTGGTTTGAGACCACCAGCAGCAAATGCTACGTTTCTGGAGCGAATATGTGTATCAGGATTACTTGAGATCTTGATGGTTTCAATGTATGATCCATTGAAATCACCGGTGATCGTTCTTGTGCCGCCATCAACGTAAATGTTTCTGACCCAGTTATCAGATGCTGGGGACAACTCAATTCTTCCATTGAATTCAATCATGTTGAAAGGATTGACATTCTCTACTCTTGATGCAAGAGGTTGCTCAATCCAATCTTTCTCCACATACTTGAGAGTAATCAAGTCTCCAGTCTTCTGGACATTTGAATCAAGAAGACTCAAGTTTGAACTGAAGTCTGCAGTATCTGGATTGAGAGAAGTATTTAAAGATATCTCTGGTTTTATGGAGTAGAAGTCAATAGGAGTCAATAACTCACCATTTTCTACATCAATGTTAGTGCTCGATAAATCTTTATCAAGTCTCTGAGTATCTCTAAAGTCATCTACAAAGAAACCAGACTTAAATCTGTCGAACCCATCAATATCTCTTACTTGGAAAGACTTGGTATCAAGTTCTAACAAGGAGAGTGATGTTAAAGTTTCCAGATTGGTAACTCTATCATCAATCTTACCAATATCTCTCATAGTATATCTTCTGTTATCAACCAGAGTGATTACTGCATCATCTGGGTTGTAGAGATATGCTGGATATTTGATAGTTGCAATATCCATTGCCTCTTCAACATTCAAAGGTGCCTTTGGATTAGTTGAAGAAACGCCTTTTATTACACTAAAGTTTCCTGACTTATCGAGAACAACTTTGTCAACTCTTGGTAAGTAGAAATCATATCCAATAAGAGAACTTTCGCTAGGAGTTACAACCAGAGTTGGATTAGTTCCGGTGGTTGCAAACGTTCTACTTGCAAAAGCAAATGGTGAACTTGTTGTTGATGAGAAGGATGAAACTCTTGGTCTAAAGTCTAGAGTGTCAGAAGATCTTATACCAGTTGGTAAGATTGGCATATCTTTTGCAAATCTTTCATCATCATATGAGTTTACTGTATATACATCACCAATGTCACTCGCAGGTACATCATAATAGTCGAATATGATTAAGAGTTGATATGTTGGAATATATCCATCATTCTTTCTTACGATTCTTGAGTAATCATAATATTGCTCTCTGTGACCTTTATCAAGATAGAACTTATTGGTAATATCTTGATAGTTACCAAGATTCAATACCTGAATAGTGGAAACTATATTAGACTCTTCAAACTCTACGATTTCTCCAACTGAGAATCTATTTGAGTTTAGGTATACAAACTCAACTTTAGTTGCTGAAGATCTTGTTACTACCTGAGCAATCGCTCCATTAGTCTTACCAACTATTCTTTCACCAAGAATGGAGTTGGTATCCAGACCTAAACCAGCTGGGAACTCTGCAGAGTCTAATACTGGTGCGCTTGTATTATATGATTCATATACGGCAACAACTTTAACAACATCTGGAAGATTCAGAGAGATTTCTTTATCTTCAACTCTCAATCCATAGAATGAGTTGGGTGATAACCCAGTGATAGCAGTTGAGATTCCTGCAGATGTCTTTGCTACAGTTACTTTCTGACTTCTCTGATATTCTTTTTTCTTATTTCTAATATCGTTCTTCTTAACTGTTGTATTAACAGTAACGTTATTAGACTGAGATGCAGTGAGACCAGTAATTGTAATAGATGATCCACCAGTTGCTAATGTAAACTGATCTGAAGTAAGATCTTCTACTTGACCGTTGGAATAGTGAACACTATATCTTTCAGAATCAAATGCTTCGAAGAACGCACTCGTTATACCAGTTGATGAAATCGGGATTGTTAATGATCCTGTAGCATCTGTTGATTCTTCTCTAATCTGTTTTGATACAATGAGATTTGAATCTGCAAGATTTACTGATGCTACATTATCGGAATCAATCTTAGCATAAAGACCACCTTTCTCTCTTACAATTGGATTAGCAAGCGAGAAGGTAACAGTTTCAGTTCCTCCTGGGAGAGAACCACTACAAACATCCGAAATATCAGCAACTGATACTACAGTCATTGATGTCCCATCAGCAGCAACGGCAGAAACTCTGTTGAATGTTTCGGTGCTAAGACCAGAAATCTGATATCTAATGATACTATCAGTCTTGATGCCAGCGAAAGAGTTGCCGGGTGAAGTTACATTACCACCACTTGTGATTCTGATGGTGTCAGTAATACCAAAAGTCTTTGGAAGAGATCTTTGAAGAACTGTATCACCACTAAAATCAACTTTTAACTCTGCAGTGATTGCTGTAGAGTCTTGATAGACAGATTTTACATCCTGAATACCATAAACCTTAATAGACTTGACCGATCTTGAATACTCTGTGGTTTCATTGATCAGAAGACTCTCACCAGCAATGAAAGTTCCCGATGTTTGTGTAAGAGTTATTTCTGCCCCAGAAGCAGCAGTAGTGACGTAACCAGATGCACCACTACTTACACCTCTGACATACGATGTAGCAGGGCATTGACCAGATGATAAAGACTCATTAAGAGTTAACTTGGTATATGTTTGAACATCGAAGAGATACAAATCCCATTCGGTGCTATTATCAGTATATGCAGCATCAGTCAAACTATAAGAGTAAACTCTTGCTTCACCAATTTCAATACCATCAGCAGATGACGTAACAGTAGATGACTTTCTTCTGCTTTGGAGTTTTACAGTATTTGAGTTATTGTTTACACCAAGGAATGGAGTTCCAGCAACATTATTTACTCTCAAAAGAGTTCCAAACTCAAATGGAACTAAAGATTGAGATACTGACTGCTTATCCCTTGGTTTTTCTACATCAAGAATAGTTGTAGCAGAAGACTCAATATCATATCCTCTGACATATGCTTTGCCAGGAGATACCTTTACGGAGACAAGATCATCTGATGGTGTATTACCTTGATCAGTCTTTTGTGAAGATGTATAGACGCCTTCATTAGAAAGACCATCATTTAAAGATTCCTTTACTTCAACATTAAATCTACCTACAGAATAGTCACCAGACTCTTCGTAAGTTCTCTTTGCAAAGTAGTCTCTAATGACGCTATACTCTGACCTATTCTGTAACTTTTTGAGTTCTCCACCATCAACTCTAACTAACTCTACAAATGTTTTATCATTATAATCTGTTAGTGATTTTTTTGATAAAACTGTAGAGATCTTCAGTCTATCTGCTCCAGGAGCAGCATAGTTTGAATATCCTTTAGCGTTATCATAAAGAGAAGGATCGTCTTTTGCAGTTACCAGTTCTTCTACAATGGTAAGACCAACTCTGTAGGAAGGATTTGCAGTATATGCATCAAGAACTATTTTGTCAGAAGCAACATCGACAAATGTTCCTCTGATAAAATAGACACCTGCTCCGATAGAAACTGCAGTGCCACGAGCAGAAGCAGAATCTGCTACAAGAGTTGCTACACTCTCACCTTCATTTACTGTTGTATTGCCGTATGTAAAAGCATTTTCGGTGATAAGAACTTCACCATCTTCAAAATACTCTACATCATTGTTTGTTCCTGACTTAAGATACTTTACAAAAAGTGTTAAGTCGGTAATGCCATCTACATCAGAAACTGGCAGGTATTTGTCTACTATTGCTACAATATCTGATGACTCACCTCTAAGTCTCTTTCCAACCAAACTGGAAGCATATACTTCAACATCAATACCAAGATGATCTTGATTTATTCTTACGGAATAGTATTCGGGATCATAACTAACGTTTCCAGGGATCACCATTGATCCTTCTTTGAAAACGTGACTACCGAATGATTCTACCTGATTCTGTAGGATTGACTGTAAAGTCGTTAACTCCCTAGCTTGGATTGGATATCCTGGTTTAAATAAGACCCTATAGAAGTTATTGTCCTTATCAAAGTCGTCATAATAGGGGCTTATATTGAGGTTCGTTTTTTGTGGCATTTTTTAAAATTCCAGGATAATTTTAACGTCTTCTTTTTGTCTAGAATTTCTTGTAATCAAGGGGCGATTATCAAGATAGATGACATCTCCCGTCCCTTTATTTATCTCAGGTGAGGAAAGTCCATTTGTAAACTGTGTTCCCAATGAGATCAACTTTGATCCAGTAGGATTGGTTGTAATACCAGTAAATCCGGTATCAATTGATCCGGAGAAACCACCAGTTGTAGTAACTGCATTTGCAGTTGACTCAAAACCCAAAACTTTAGATTCTGTGGAAACGCCAACATAATCAACATTATCGTATGTTGATTGGTTCAAGAATAAAGATCTATCTGTAAAATATTTTAAAACCTTTGTTTCACTATCATAGGATGCTACGAATCCTTTTGCGATTCCACCTGTGACTGTTTGATTGATCTTATCACCAATGGCAATAGATCCAGATGTTGATGAAAACTTAAGAGCATTTAAAGAAGAAAACTGATTTTCAGTGTATTTTGAAGTAGATCCATTTGCTGTTGGATCTTTTACAATACCAATCTGAGCAAATGATGTATCGATTGGGAAGTCTCTTGTAGAGTCATCAAATCTTGCATAGATCAATACTTTATCAGCACCCAACTCTTTATAGATGTCATATCCATGACCCCTAGATGGTGGGATAATGGGAATCAGTTTTGCTTTTGTTGAAGAACTAGCATTGATTGACCCAAGATCAACCATACCATAGGTATATCCCTTACCACCAGAAGAGACGACGGCATTGGTTATGTTTCCAGTACTATTAACTTCGACAACAACTTTTGCCCCAGATCCATCACCAATAACATTCAGTTCATGGGATCCTTGAGAATATCCAGCGCCACGAGTATGAATATAAATCTTCTTTATCTGATTTTCATTTACATCAGAATCTGCATTTGTTCTGACTGCACTTATCTGCGAGTTTGTTGATGTTGACCAATCACTTGGTAACGAAATATACTCTGTGGAATCAAACTTGATAATATCACTTGGCGAAACGGTAAACAAATATTTCCAAATATACCCATCTCCGCTAACTCCCGCTGCAGATGGTTCCAAGTCGGTAAACGTTGGTTCATCTAGAGAAGCATTTCCAGTTGTATTGATTCCTGAAGATCCATTATCAATACAAATATAAACTTTATACTCACTATTAATAACATAGTAGTTTGAGTCATAAAGTCTAGAAGACTTTGTGACTGGAGACAAATTCGCCAGACTATAGTCATGACGATACATTTCATATTTTGTTCCCCTGGTCCAGTCAATCCTCCTGGCGAGTCTCCTCACATTTGTTGAGGTTACTCTCTTACCATACATTGCACTATCACCAACAAAGTTGGTATAATCAAAGTTATCAGTAGGGTTTGGAGTATCAGTATCCCAATCAGAGTCTCTTCCGTATCCAGAAGCAGCAGGATTTGCCAGTCCGACAAAAACATAGTAAGAGTTAGAACTGTCACTGACAGAATCTACAAAGTTACCAGCGTTTAATATTCTAAACTGATCTGTTACAATTGCCGCCATATTAATAGCTTTTTTCTATATTTATAACTATCCTAGATCCTTTCTAAGACCACCAGTATCTCTCAATCCATATCCTCTTCTCTGAATCGTTGGGAAAGTAGTCAATCCAGAGTCAACTGTTAATCCTGTTACACCGATTGAGATTGGTGATGATGACCTAGTGAAACCAGACAATCTACCCCAAGAGAATCTTCCAACAGGGCTGGTTGTAAATCCAGTTATTGCCAATCCAGTAACATCTGTTGATGAAAGAATGTTGACAGTGATGTCCGCATTAGATCCACCTGGAGTATTCAAACCATTAACAACATAAACATTATCCAGGAAAGTGGTTCCAACACCAACAACTGAAGTATCATGACTGTCGATTGAAGTTACACCAGATCCAATAGGAGTATTGAAAATGTAGATTGGATATCCAGTGCTGAGACCAGTGAATGATGATGCATTCAAGAAGAACTTGAGAGCAAGATCAGTTCCGATTCCAGCAACTGTTGTGATACCAGTGATGATTCCAGAAGATCCTTGGACCGTATCAATGCTGAGAATGTTCTCATAAGTTACATTAGCAGTTGGTGCAAGAACCGTAGGTGGATTGGATGTTGTATACCCAAGACCTGGATTCGTGATTGTAAGTGAAGTTATGATTCCACTGGTTATTGAAGCAGTTGCAGTTGCGGTTGTTCCAACACCAACACCGATCGACTTAGGTGCAGCGATTGAAATGGAGGTAGATGCTCCAACATATCCAGATCCACCACTTACGATAGACAGTGAAGAGATGGTTCCTGCCGCAGAAACAACAGCGGTTATTGCTGCTGCTACAGGATCTCCACCAGTAACAATGAGAGCGTCAACATCTGCGATAACAATAGAAGACTCATTTTCTTCGTAGTTGAAGAATTGGGCATCATCAACAAATATTTCAGTATCTGAAGAGCTCAGATCACCAATAATCTTTGCAGTTGGATAGACTTGAGACTCAATAGAATCTCTAGACTTATAAACATCATCTCCACTGATTCTGACATCTCTCTTTTGCTTGGACCAATCTACTGGTTTGTAGTTATTTTCGTCTATTCCGAGACCGGAATAGATATTGGTCTCAACCAAGTCAGAAGAGTTGATGCTATACACCAATCTTGATGTCTGAGATACGGTATCATCAATGGAGTTGTTCTTGCGAACTCTCAATGTATCGCCAGATTTTACAAGTTCATTTACATCTACGTTAAGACTATCAGTTCCTCTAGTTCCTCTATAGAAGAAGATATCAATATTATCACCTTCATCAGGTGCTTCAGTGAATGTGATAGAAGTTCCACCTTCAAATCTGTAACTTGAACCTGGTTCTTGAATGACACCGTTGATAAAGATCAGCAGAACACTATTCAGATCAATCTTAGAAGATCTTGAATCATTTTCATCAATTTCAAAACTTAACAACTCACCATTGTAGTAAAGTGGGAATCTAGTCTTTACGCCATTCTGAAGGGAGTCGATAGGATCGATGAAGTCAAGTTCTCCAAACTGCCAAGCAGAGAAAGAATCTGAGAATGTATCTAAAACTGTTAGTTCAAACTGACTGACAGGAGAAGAAAGATTTCTATCTGTAACCAGACCAACAACAGTAACTACATCACCATTTCTAAATCCATATCCAGGTCTAGAAATCTTGAATGACTTGACTTCAAACAGTGTAGATCCAATACCAACAGAAGTTGATGCTGCTCCAACCTCAAGAGAAACTAAGAGATTGGATCCAGTATCCGTTGTTGCTCCAAATCCAACTCTAGAAACACCTACAACCTCAAGATTTTCATAAGATGGTTCTGATACGAGAATAGAAGGATTGGTATATCCAGTTCCACCAGCGCCAACGGCGAATGACAAAGTTCCACCAGCACCAACAGTTGCTGTAATAGAAGCAACATCTCCAACGTGACCACTTTCAAATACTGTTACACCAATAGAAACGATTCCATTATATCCAGATCCAACAATATCCGTAGATCCAAGACCAATGGAAACAATAGATCCACCTGCCCCAACAACAGCAGTTACAGATGCTCCAACAAGAGGTGCATATCCAAGACCAGGTGTTGATCCAAGAGAAACGATAACTCCGCCTCTTGGTAACTGATTTTGATTAACATCATAAGTTGACTTCAGAATACCACCAGTTGTTGTAACTCCTGTAAATATGACATTTGATCCACCACCACTTTCAGCAAAACTATAGTTGTTGCCAACATTGTTGTCTGTTGTTGGTGTTTGGAAGATATCGTTGATAAACAGAATACCACTTCCAGTCTCAATACCAGTTGTATTTGCTCCACCAACATTTAATCTATATGTTTGACCTATACCAGTGAATGACTTGGAAATATTATCGAAAATTTTGTTTCCACTGTAATCATCTCTCAGGTATACTCTTGCATTAAATGATGATCTAGCAAATGGGAGATTGCCAGAATCTACAGTGCTCACATTGTTTCCGAGTGGTGCTTCTGTAAAGTGAATCTGATTACCTGCGATGTTGAATCCTCCAAGATAAACTCTTGCTTCAACACCATCGGTATGTGATGTTGCCGAAGATCCTACAAATCCTCTTGTAGACTCAATAAGATTAAAGGTTCCAATACCTGTGATAGGACCGATAGTAGTCGTTCCTAATCCTACAGAATCAACTCTTACATACTCATTTTCTATCTTAAGGATATCTCCTGGAAGAATAGAAGATATTCCAGAGAGAGTGAAGAATGTTGATGCGGCAGAAACGGTTCCACCATTAAAAGCAAGGTTATGACTTACTGGTGTAAACGCTATTGGACTCTGAACAACACCATCAACGGTTACGATGGATTTCTCCATCTTCTTATCCATTTCAAGCGTGTGAGCATTTCCAGTTCCAACAGAGCTGAATGTTATTGCAGTTCCAGCAATAGCATTTGCTCTGGTTGTTGCCAGTTTAAACTGATCATCATTTATTCTAATGGCATATACTTCAGTGGAAATTCCAGATCCACCAGACTCAATAGTAGATGATGAAACTCCATCGAATGAAGATCCAAAGGCATAAATCAGTTTTTCACCAGTGCTGAAATAGTGATCTTGAACCGTGAATACCCCAGTGCCAGGTGTTAAAACACTTGTATCAGTAGGATCAAATGTCTTTTCGAAGATTGGGTTGCCATTGTGATTAAGATCAAAGTTTGTCTTATTGATTCTTGATCCATTGATAGCATTGTATGCTGAGATTGATACCGACTCAGATATCGTTCCATAAATCAGATTGAGTGGAGTATTTACCAGATCTCTTTCAGTCTGAACCAACTCACTGTAAGTTTGAATCTGAATCTCATCCGTTACAGATGCATCTGGATAGAATTTAACGAGAAGGTTAGATCCACTGATTTCAGAACCGAATGTTCCAATGCCAGTCTGAGATCCATTTGTCAAGAATGGGTATTGTGTTACATATGAGTCAGTATCGTCATGGATGACCAAGAATTGATGCAATGCTGTAGTATTTCCAAAACCAACTTTTGCAATGGATTTGATAGTTGTGACATCACTCTTGGATACTGAGAATACGGTAGATACTCCGACAGCATTTGTGAAGTTAGACTGTAATCTTGCAGTTCTTTCAGATCCATCTGGTTGACCTGTAGACTTAAATCTATAGGTTCCGATACCAACGGCAGTTGTTCCAAATCCAACTACTTTAGATCTTAAGAATACCGAATCCGACTCGTCGTTTGTATACTTAACTACAAGAGACCCTGATGTGATATCAGCATCAAATGATCCAATAAGATTTGTTGATGTATCGTTAGACTGATCATCAATATAGTATTCAGAAACAAATGTGTTTGTTCCATCTTGATCAACATACAACTCAACATAGTTAGTGTCTTTGGTTGCAGTATTCTTAACTTCAATGTTAAGAAACAATGCTTCTGTAGATGAGACTGTCGATGTAAATACTGTTGCTGTAGATCCAGATCCAACAGATACATTAGATCCAGTGAGATTGACGAATCCAACACTTTGTGTTCCAACTCCAGCCGTATTGGAGGAGAAGTTATTCTTCAGAATCTTAATATCATAGTCAGTGTCAAACTGATCTTCTGGAATGAATCTTAAGGTAAGATCCCCATCATCAGAAACATTGCCAACAATCTCACCTATTTCACTTGACGTATTATACAGGTTTCCTTTCTGGAAAGTTACAATGTCTCCAGAAGATGTTGGAATAGTGATAACTTCAGTTGCTTGTCTTTCCGTTCCATTTGGATCTAAGACTTGGACAATAAACTTAGTGTATCCATCATCAATACTATAGTTTACGATTTCAGAGAAGAGTTGATTGTCACCTTGATTGCTTGAGAATTGATCCCTAACATTATCAACTGTCAGAACTCTGTTGCTCAAACACTTAATGTAGTTTGATAACTTTTTGTTCTGCAGTTTCAAATATTTTGATTTATCATCAACAGTATCAAAATCTAACGCAAGGTCAAAGTTTCTGATAGTATCAACTCTTTCCTCACCAATAATATCGATCAATGCCAAACTTGATGCAGAAGTAGTAACACCTGGATTTACATTAATAGTCTTAGATATTTCAGTGTCTGCAAAGTTCTTCAGACCAGTTGAGTGTAAGAGTCTATTTACTGGATTGACTATCTTCTCATACTCTAAAGGACTCTTAACCGTGTAAGAAAGATTTTGATAGTAATCATTGTCTGGGGTTACCTGATAATCTTCATTAAGTTTTCCAATATCATTAGACCAGTTGAAGTCTTTTCTTAAAGAGTAATCAACTTTAAATGTTGCTCTGTTATTTTCAATGGTATCGACAGTTGCAAGTGTGCCAGAGTCCATACCAAGAAGAACATCATCTTCACTCAGATCATATGTTCCATAAACTTTGATGCTATCGCTCAGATTCTCTGTTACGATTAGATCTTTTTCGACATATACTGATCCATCTAATACCAGCAGTTTTTCACCAATAATGAAGTTTAGTGGAGACTGCGTAACTTCGATGACTGGATAATCATCTTCTTTGATAACAGTTGCATAAGAGTTTTGATCAGTAACTGCTATTCCAGGATTGGTTGTAATGCCAGACAGATCATACTCAAGTTCTGCTGGATTAGTATTTCTGTAAGCAGTTACGGAGAAGAGTTGATACTTGTGGTCTGTGGAGTTATGACCATCGCCACTTGTTCCAAACTTCTTGATTCCCTCAACAAAGATTTTATCTCCAACTAAGAAGTTGTTTGCCGGGAATCCTGCGATTGGAGTTGTCAATACGCAAGTAACTATTCCTGAAGATGATGTGAAGCAGCTATTAATACCAATACCATTAGTATTGTTTACACTGTAAATCTTATTTGTAGTATCACTCAGTCCTTTTGGAACCTCAATAATATTAACATCAGAGATTGAAGATCCTAAAACAACTGCCTCAAGAACTCCGTTGGTATAAACTGTCCCAGTATCTGGATTTACTACAACCAAATCAGGTGCTGCAGTATAGTTTGATCCACCAGAAACAATATTGATACTATCAATAGTATTTCTGTCAACTACATTTACGATAGGTGAAATGTAAACTTCTGGATTTAGAGTCCTATCGGCAGAGAAGTCAAATCCTTGATCGTTGATTGTAACTTCTTTGATTCTACCAATGTCTGATGACTGAGGAATAATATCAGCATCTTCCCCTATGGTTGAAGCAATACTAATAAACTTAGGAAGTTTCTTATAGTTGAATCCTTGAGATGTGATTCTCATCGAATCAACACCACCCCTAGCGTTTAGGGATGTGGTGCTATACTTTAATACACTAGTGTTATCTTGTGTATATGATAGAGACTCTGGAGAAGACTTCAGTGAAACATTAAATGTAGTTGATGCAGCAGAAATGACGGAATAAGATCCATTGTAAGAGCTATCAATATACAGTATTTCTGAAGAGTTTCTAACAGTTGTATCAGAAGTGCTAATATAACCAGACTTTTCTAATGCATAGTAGAGTTTTGATGGTAAGTCACTGCTGTGCTTCAGAGTAAGCGTTGCATTTGTCGAAACACCAACTGTTCCAAATCCAACAACATTGAATACGGTTGTTGATCCTGTTGAAACGATTTCATTATTAAAGTTACTATCTCTGAATATCTTCAGACTATATCCACTCAATGAAGAGTCTGATACATTAAATACCAGGTCATTGTCTCTAACAACTTCTATTTGTGGATTGATCAGAGACAACTCCTGACCAGTTCCTCCAGTAGATCCAAAACTTACAATCGATGGTGGGAATGAGTTTGCGTCATAAAGGGTATTGGTCAGAGAAATGTTATTGTCATCATGCTTGTATACAAAGTATGATCCAGTGCTCAACCCAGAAATTAAAGTGCTAGATGAATCGTAGAATACTTTGTCTCCAGTCTTAAGACCATGATTACTTAGATTTAACTTGCTGGTTTCGGATACAACAGAAGATGATGTAAATCCGATTGGATCGATAATCAACTTCTGACTTGTTGTGTTGTATTTAACTGTGACGGATGTAGAAGTCCCAACGCCAACAGATTGTTCTGGATTTACCGTAAGAGTAACTCTATCACCAACATTCAGGAGGTGAGAAGTTGAGACTGAAACCGTTGATATGATTTTTTCTACTTTTCCTGTTACTTGAGTGTAGTTGGATTCAATCGAATACTTATAATCCGTATCATCAGCGTTTGATGTAAATGATCTGAAATATAATCCACCAGTGTTTGTTGTAAATCCAACTTGAGTTGTAAGACCAATATAATCTTTAGATTTATTGATTACAAACAGTGTTTGTGTATCTGTTCCAGATGGAATGTTAAAAGTTCCACTGCTCTCAGTATTGGATACTGAGATGGCATTTGATCCATTTACTCTTTCAAGAACAACCTGTTGTGATGTCTTGAATGGGTGATTTGGTAAGTAAATGCTCTGAGTTGGAATAGAAATAGTTTTTGTAACATCACCTATTGCATAGTTTGAAGATATGGTAGCGCCAGTAGTAGTTCCAATACCAACTGAGTTAGTTGGATTGAAGTAAACTTTATCATCAAGTTTTGATTCAAAATATGGAGTATTCAAAGATATAGTCAGTTTTCCATCAAATGCAACAACCTCTGTAGAAGCAGTGTGTGCTGACCCTGCAAGACCTCTGATTGCTCTTACAACCTTGTTTTGAGGGAATATATTCAATACCGATAATCTCTCTGTTCCTATGCCTATAGAAGATCCTACAGAGAGAATGCTTGGGATATCTGTAAGGTAAATATCCGTCACAACGCCTGCGGTTGCATTGCTTGGAACTTCTTTTATCAGCGATACTCTTTCAGTTCTAACGCCAACTACATATGACTTATTAAGTCCCTTGACATATGTTGATAGACCAGAAATAACAACATTATCGCCATTCAAGATTTCATTGATCTTATCGATGTGAAGACTTACTTCATTGTCATTTTCCCAAACAATATTTGCAGAATTGTAAGTTGTTACTGAGGTCTGCAGATTTGTTATAGTCTTACCAGTCAGACTCCTAACATCGGCACTCAATCCACCACCATTCGTTCCTTCATTATCAAATGACGCAACATCACCAACAGCATACCCAGATCCTGCCTTATTAATAGAAAGAGCACTTACTGATCCTTTTGTTACTGAGTCAATAGATGCACTTTGAATAAGAATCTCATTTGATTCACTGATGAAGTCGTTATCAGCATATCTATCAGATACCTTGTATGGGAAAGTATTTCTTACAAGATTTGAGTTATTGAAATCGAAGTTCTGATCTACTTCTTGGGTTACTGGAAGAGATCTATATGTATTGCCAACAAAATATGGGAAACTAGACTCTAAAGTTACTGAAGATACAGTAGCAAAGTATGCATAGATTCCATTTGGAAACTCTGGAGTTCTGCAGTATCTTCCATTATATTGATCCAAATCTCCAGAATCATTATACTTGTAATCATTAATAAAGAATCCTGAGCTGAAGGATGATGGGCGATCAGTTACATCCGAAGTTGATAATACATATCCACTCTTCAGAAGTTTAATGGCAGAGTTTTCATCTTCTGGATCTGTATAGGCATAAGGACCATAGATTGGATTTCCATCATAAGCCCATCCAATGATAGGTGAATGTTGCGTTCCATCATCAGAAAAACTTGCACCGATATGTGTTGTATAACCAACAACACCATATTCTAAACCTTGATTATTCTTTGGATTATCTAATAATGTTTCACTTCCAAATCTATTATAAACATTGACATCCAGTGATCTAACAGTTGCCTCTGCATATGCATTGATTCCATTTGACACAACAACAACGGTTGTATTTGAGTCGTATCCAGATCCTGGATTGACAATTATAACTTCCGAAATCTTGCCATTGGATATTGATGCTCTTAACTTTGCACCAATACCACTACCTACGACAGAAAGTTTAGGAGCGGATGTGTATTCGGATCCAGAGTTTGATATCTGAATACTAACAATCTTCCCACCAGAGATGATTGGTTTGATCTCTGCATCTTTTCCAGTCTTGAATGTAATCTTTGGTTTTTTGTGGAAGTTTAAAACATCAGATCCGTATCCACTACCTTCTTCATACAGATAAAGATTTGAGATTTCTCCTCTAATAATAGGAGTTGCTGTTATGATTCCAGATGCACCGTCAAACTCCGCATTGATAGTAATCTGAACCTCTGGGTAGTAGAAGTTCTGATATCCGCTACCAACAGAAGTCAGATTGACATAGTTACGACTATCATAGTTAGTTTTGATTGTTGCTCCAACACCAGCATTGGCAAGTCTGAAGGTATTATCATCTTCCTTCAAAATATAGTAACTTGATGCTGTTGAAAGACCAGAGATAACAGTTCCATCTGTGGAATATCTTACGATATCACCATCAGAGAATCCATGATTTGAAAACTTAATATTATCATCAATTACTGATACAGCAGATGGTTTTACGATCAGTCTCTTGTTCTCATAGTTAGAACCAGGATGAATAACCTTGATGTTTTTGAGTGTTTTCTTAGATTCAAATGTTCTAAACTTATGAATACCTTGAGCAGTAGAAGTGGTAAATCCTACAGTATTGATTCCACTGGTATAATCGCCCAGTGTTGGATACAACTTTACTGTTGTTGAGTTTACGCTCTGAACGTAGTATACAGATCCACTATTCAAATCACTTCCAGTATAAGCATTACTGCCACCAAATGTTCCAACACCAACTGCAGTGTTTCCATTTCTGTTGTATACTAATGGAGTGCCATTAGTAAAGTTGTGTGGTGTTGTGAATGAGATGGTATCATTAACAATATCAACTCCACCACCTGAGGTTGATATCCTTGCATCAAACTCAACTTCACGATACCTAACATCTAATACAGGTTCCAAAATAGTTCCAGATCCATTACCACCACTAATAGTGGCAGAAACAACTCTCTTAAGATCAAAGTTTTGAGGATCGACAACGATTTCCTCAAGAGTTCCTCTAAGAGTAGGTCTGACTAAGGCAGTAGTCCCAGCACCAGAAGAAACTTCTACTGTTGGTGGATTGACCACATCATACTCTTTACCCTTATTATAAAGAGCGATGGATTCAATAGGACCATAATAAACTTTATCTAACGACTTGTAGTTGGTGATTTCAACACCATTGACAAGCATACCAACAGATCCAGGAATAGTCTCAGTCTTATTCCCTATCTTGATATTCTTTTGATGTGGAAACTTCTTGAGGATCTTCTGAGGTTTGATCTCATCATCCTTCTGAGATACTAAAGTGAAGGTGTGTGATCCTGTGGAACTCAGTGAACTAAACTCAATAGGAATATCGCTTACGATCAAAGATCTGGAAAGATACAGTTTGATCTTGTTGTTTGGTGATAAGACCTTTACATAATATGATCCCTCGGGCAATCCTGAGAGAGCAGTAGTTTCTGGTGTGTAATATACTTCGTCACCAGTAATGAATGGAACACTGGAATCGAATGAAATGATAGAATACTTTTCAGTATCTACATTATATTGTTGGAGAGCAGACCCACTAGCAGAGGTCAATACTGCTTTCTTGATCGTTTGAGTTATATTGTATGATGGCAGTGAGTTTGATGCAACATAGAAGTATTGATCATTCTCGTTGTAGACATTCTGAACGTCACTGGTTAAAAGATTATTACCGTAGAGAATAGGAGTTCCAGAACTTGTTGCCGTCTTTAAATTTCTTCTGATAGAATAATCTAAAGATGAGTCTGCAGTAAAACCAATGAGATTGTTTAAGGTAATCTGCTTCCCAGAAATAGATGCTACCGTTGCTCCAGTATGAGAAACAGTTTCTGTGGATCCTACTAAAATATCTACAGTATCACCAACTCTCAAACTCGACTTGTCAATATCAGACTTGAGTGTGAAGTTAGATCCACTGATATTATCTACAAAGTATCTTGAACTGGTGTTATAGATCCAAGAGTTTGCAAACAGTTGCTTATATGTCTTATCAACATCAGGGTTGGTGATTTTTTCGCCAACATTCTTGACGTAGATCTTTTGCCCTTCAGTAGATAACTTAATATCTGTGATTTGTTGGAAGTCTGAAAGAACGCCAGTGAGACGAATCTCAACCTTCTTGGTCAGATCTCCATTCTCATATCCAAAGAATACCTCATCAGTTCTTACATCACCCTTTACAGCAATTGCAGTATCAACACCACTGCAACCCAAAAACTGGTTTACAGTCTTACCAGTGTAGGTGATCGTATTATCGCCAGAGATCAGAGTTCCACTATCAGGAAATCCGATTGTTGAGTCTACAGTGATTACTGAAGCGCCAACAGAAACTTGATTGATTACACTTGCTTTTGGTTGAATCGTGAAGTTTCCTTCAATCAGATCCTTGTCATCATATCCAACAAAGAGACCAAGTTTATAGTAAGTGCTAATACCAGCTCTGGTGAAGATTTCAACCTCAGATACAGATCCCTGTGTAGTAGAATCTGAAGACTTCTTGATTGTCTGACCAATCAACTTGCTTGGATCACCAGAGATTCTCTCTGCAACTACAATCTCTCTTCTCAGATACTCTGCAGAAGATGGTTTTGTGAGATAGTTTTCAAGGTCAACGACCTTTGGTGTTACGCCATATAATACATTAAACAGAATCTTGAAAGATTCTTCAGTTCCTTTTGATTCATATAAAGATCTAGATTCTTTGATGAAGTTATTGACATCAAGATCAGATACAAAGTCTACATCCTCTAACCCAGGAGTAAATGTATACTTGAGTTTCTTATAAAATTCTTTGAGAAACTGTGCACTAAGATTCTTTACAGTGGCACCAGAAGTATGCGATGCCTGGTTTGATTCAACAAATACTAACTCTTCTGGATTTAAGATTGATCTATAAGTGGTGATACCACTAAATCCTCTGACACAACCAGTGAAAGAGTTTGTGGTGATACCTGTATAGGTGAATACTTCACTATCAATCTGGAAGAGACCATACTGGGCAGGAAATCCCTTAGTAGAAGATACCTGAACAGTATCGGAGGTGGAACTGATTCCAGCACTGAGGGTAGTAGATCCAGTGATTACTTCTGGAGTTAGATTATCAATCCTTAAGTATTGATCAAGGTTATCTGCCAGATCAGCAGGACCACCTTGATATTCTTGAGAAATATAATATTGCTTTAAAAAATCTACTGCTTTAGGACTTTCGGAACGTAAAAACTCTGGTAGTTGGTTCTCAATAATTTGCTGAACTTTTACCCTCGTCTCAAATCCAGTTTTTATCATCTTATACCCTCTTTAGTTCTCCGTTTAAGTAGCTAGAAGTCGTCTTATATCCGACACCGGATATCT
>Ga0099849_1000257_pt1 | contig 24105 bp, 16 predicted proteins | sample CB_VirMetaG_4_FD_78177 | JGI IMG/M metagenome (GOLD analysis project Ga0099849, IMG submission 78177) | Freshwater to marine saline gradient viral communities from Chesapeake Bay - CB_1508_1M Viral MetaG | ecosystem: Environmental > Aquatic > Marine > Coastal | place: USA: Chesapeake Bay... | reverse complement strand
ACCTATCCCATTGGCCAGGTCTTCCATACAAACGGATATAAGATTCGAGTTCCTTGCGTTTTTCTCTAATGTTTTCAAGGGCTTGAAACTCTTCCCAGTCTCCCTCTTCCCCGCCAGTTATAGCTGTTAAGGGGCTGTTCTTCTTTTTCTGAACAGCCTCCTTGAGGTCTTCTTCTGCTGTAAGAAATTTCCCCACAGACGACATTAGGTTCGCCCCCTCTTTTCCATTCTGGACACAGGTGCGAATTACGGAGTAGGCCGCGTTAGCGGCGGCTATGGTTTCGAGTATGGGCATAACTACACATCATGTCTTTATCTTAACAAAACCTGATGCATCTTTATAAAGGTCTCCCACCTCTAAAGATGATAACTCTGTTACATCTGCAATATCTGGAATGTTTCTTGTGGGTAGGTCTGTCTTCTCCACAAGCTCGGAAAGTGTTCGCACAAGTTGGGCCATGTACTGAGGGTCGTACATGTCAGGTGCCATCGGCAATATAGGACGAACAATTTTTCGGCTCATTTTCTACCGTCCTGTCTCATATCTAAACGTGGCGCACCTAAACGCCACTTTACTCCCAGCCCATTACTTTCGACTCTAACCGCTGCTGATCGGCCTCTAGCTCTAAGGTATATTTGGTCTGTAAACTGCTCTACAGGTGTCGTACTTGTTCGGGTTGTGACCCCACTCACATCTTCTGAGTATGACTGTCCAGGGTAATTTCTAACCTTTATGCTAAAATCAACTGATGGTTCTTCAGCCTCAGAACCCAAGAAGGTTAAGTCAGGTATGATTCTTTGTGTGAGCATGAACCTGTCACCCTCGCCTAGATCAAAGTCAGAAGATTCTATGTACGCGTTAACACCAGAAATAGGGTCTGTGCTACCATCATCTAAACCTCTCTCATGGTCATACATATATCCGTCCACACCAGCAGCTTGCGGGTAAATTCTGTTGGATGAAGATGCATCGTGGATCGCTGTACGTGCCATTGTACCTGTGTACCAGACGTTTTCCGCATAGTTGTAGACAACATATTTGTCATTTTCGCTGCTACCTTCAGAAGGGTAGAACCACCAAACTTCATTTTCTTGAGTGACGGTGCCACCATATACCTTCTTAAACTGCGTTCTATTTACAGAATCAAATACGGCATTTCTAACGCTACATGGCAAAACTTGAACACGACCATCATATCTGTAGAAATTTTCTGCCCCCATCCAATAGACAAGATCATTAACCGCTACAATTGAGTTAGGGCTTGCTAGTCTGATGTTGTCAGCGATAAGGGCTTGCCCAAATGTATATGGGCTACCTTGGAACTGAATTGTATGCAGGCTTCTGTCAGTCCAGACTAGAATTTCTTTACGGGTTTGTTTTACACCAGTAATCTCAGTTCCTTGCGAAAGTCTAAAGTCACCCGCTGTATTATCTAATCTAGGCTCCCAATCGGTAGGATTCTCTTGGTCAGACCAGCGTATTAAAAGCTTGTCTTGAATCGTTGATCCAATAGGGTTTGTGGCAAAAGCCAAGCAATGTCTATCCACATCTGAAGTGACAACAAACCGAGCAATTGAAGGTACTTCATTTGTTAGCTCTCCAAATATTGTATTTAGCGGGAACAATCTTGGAAAATTGCCATCACCATAATAACGCCAATAATAAATAGTTCCATCATACACACATGCGATAAGGTCTTGACCAAAGTTATCAACAGACCAAAGCCGAATATTTTGACCTGCAGTTTGAGAAATTTGGCTACCCCAATCAAGACGACTCCACGTACCTGCGCCCCAACCTGGGCCAAGAACAGCGGCCTCCACACCAGACTCTAAGTAATAATACGCAGAAGCTTGACCTGCAGCAGTATTATCGCCTGTTGCGCCACCACTCAATTCAACTGTATAAGAAGTGGAGCCAACTAGCGAAGATATATAGAAGACTTTTGCTTGCAGCAGAGTGTCCATGCCTGTGCCAGTCAATCCGCTTACATCTTCAAAGTAAACGTAATCTCCAACAGAAGAGGTGTGAAACGGATCAGTGACCGTTACCGTTGGGGAGCCAGTAGTTGATGAAAACGAAATTGCCATTACAAACCTACGTTATTTCTATGGTGACATCACCGACTGAGCCTGTTGCTTCTACTCCCTCTGGTATCTCAAACGGTAACAATACAGTTCTACCGATGGGAGTTATATCAAAAAGAACAGAACTTTCTTCTAAGTACACTTTAGCATTTGTTCCAATAAAAAGGTAGCTCAGATCATCCAGCGTCACAAAGTCAAATAACTTGCGGGCTTTCCCAGACAATTGTTCGCCTGTAACTTTCTTCCAGCCGCCGATTTTTTCTACATAACCACTTCGAAATCTAATTTTATCTCCGTCAAACCAACCACCCTCATTAGAATAACTGGTTCCCTCTTTGTTAATTCCTGGCCTAAATTGTAACTTCTGCAGTGGCATGCTAGATTCCTTTCGTGCTGTTGTTTAATAACAAAGGCACAATTCTACATTGTGTATCGCTTACGAGTATAACACTTTCTTCAGGATTTATCTCAAATATAAACATTTGATAAGGTGCCCAAGCTTCGCGGAATGGATAACTTCCAGTGTATCCACCAGATGGCTCTACGTTTTTAAACATACCCATATTGCCAATAGAAAAGCTTCCATCAACTTTCTGAGTCTTTTGACCAACCGCGCTATATGAAGATACGCCGCCAATAGGCCAGTTAACTGCCACAGCCTTTTGAGTTTCTTGAGATGCAGTCATATCGTACCCAGGATCACCCTCTGAATCATAGTGAAGAGAAGGATTTTGATCATTTCTTACTAATTCAGATGCATAGTTTGTACGATACCACCTATCTTCACTTACAAACCTAATCCTTTGAGCAGCTCCTTCATCTGCAGTCCAGTAAGCGCCACGAGTTGTTCGGGTTATAGGCCCGCTTGGCCCCTGTATTGTTTCAACAATTTTGTTATCTGAAGAGTCTACTGGGTTTTTTAGGTCATATGGATTTGTAAGTTCTACTTTAAAGTGGCGCATTTTGCTTTCGCCAAAATTTGAACCTGCAAAATCACCTGTTGTATTATTTCCGCCCCAATCAGATGTGGGGTCAAACCTATTTTGAGAGCCATATTGCTGTGTCCAGTAAGCATAATTACCGTCTGGAGAAACCTCTAAAGACACAGGAACTTCAAGGGGTGCAGTTATATTAGCACCTGCAGAATTATCATAATTGGCAAAGCCATTTTCCGAAACAGTGCTTAAGTCCCAATCCGTGCTTAACGTAAACTCTCTTAATATTGTTCGGCCTTCAGTTGGACGGGCTGGCTGACCTGGGGGATTTGTTCTTTGCGACTCAAGTCCAATAACCCAAAACTTATCACCGTCTGGATGCATGGCGAAATCTGCGCCAAAGTATGCCGTTGGTGCTTGCATTGCACCCCACCAGTAATCATACCAATTACCGCTATAATTACTGTCTTGGTGGAAGGTATATGATTGAGTCGCGCTTGTATTTATAGCAGTAATATTATACGGGCTTGTTAGCTCATACTTTGTTAGGGTAAACGCTGCATTTCCAGTAATTTGAGAATTGATTTCACGACTGCCTCCAGAAATTAAAACAAATAACTTGTAGCCATTGTCCATAAATCTAAAAGAGCGAACTGAGGCTACATTTTTATTCCCGTAAGAGTCTGTTGATCTTGGGTTGTGGTAATAGAAATCAATCTCACCACTTAATGTAGAGCTACCAGTTGCTGCGGTAACATAAGAATCTCCTGAAACTAAACCAGAACTTTCTAAAATATTTAAAACTGCATTAGAACCAGAATTGTAAACATTTTTATAATCATTGTATGCGATAGCAGACTTATTAATTGCAAATGCATTATTATACTTTTGCTGTGTTATGTAGTAATATGAATCACTTACAGAACCGTCCTCACTCTCAGCTTCTTTTCGCTGCAACATATTAAAGTAAGTTGGATAGTCCGCGTAACCACTTGTATTCAGAGTAAAGTTACGAGGAGTGCTTACTGTAAACTTGGGTAGGTCAAACATATCGTCATAGTGGCCCCAGTTGCACGATATAAATTGAGCTTCCAAAAAAGGATTTGCGTTTCCACTAAGGGTGTTTGAATTATTTATTCCCCAACCAGCGTTATCTATAAACGATGGCGAAGTACCTGTGTCTGCCCGCCCCCATAATGCGCCAAATTTCCCGCCTTTCATATCTCTAAAGATAAAGTATGATTGGTCGCCCTTATATTCTATAATTGGAGCAGATGCTACATTTGCCCCTCTTTCAGTTAGATTTGGAGAACTTAAATTTAAGGGGAGCTGATCATTCCTGTAATTTAAAAACTTTTTGTCAGAGTTGTTAACTGGCTGCGTATCTAAAGAATATTGATCTAAGCTCATTGAATCAACACCCATGGCGTATTTATCCTCAGACGATCCATCTGGATAAGGTCTCTGCATCGCAGGAACATTTAGGCGCGTATTTGAATCAAAAGAAGTAGAGCTAGAATAGCTTAAAACCACATAGCTATTGTGGCTTGACGCATACATTCCGCCCCATTGTCTAATTGGGTAAACTGAACTTGAAAGTGAGCTAGTGGATGATGCGGGCATGCGCGGACCATCAACTGAGTTTTCAGTAACGCCCCACCCTAAATAATTATAGTCAGTGTATCCTGACCCAGTGTCAGTATCTTGTCCCCAATAATAAGCATAGAGAGGTCCATCACCTAATAGATTCTCTTCTATATTTGTTTCAATAGGGAGAATCGCTAAATACAGTGGTCTAAAGTTATTAACCGAAGAAACAGGATCAGGTTGTCTTTCTGCGTTGGTGTCTTCCACAATGGTATATAGATACCTTCCTCCCTTATGGTGGGCAAAGACACTAGCCATTGGAAAAGTTTTACCTTGCAGACTTGGATTTTCGCAAAAAGCTGCACTCCAATTTGTCCACCCAAACGCACTGTACTGTAGAGCTGCATCAGCTTCATCAGTAGACATAGCTCCATTGCCATATGTTGGATACCCACCTGAAGTGGTTTGCCAATTATTAGAGTTTATATCTACACTATCTCTTCTTGCTGTAGGCACATCATCCCAAACTGTAGGATAGTTTATAGCAAATGACTGTCGTGGCTTGCTAAAGTTTTTATAATCTGCATCCGTAGAGATGCCATGCTTGCTTTCCCAACTTAAGGGCTGAGAGCAAACTTCAAGGAAGTCTGTTTCAGTAAAATATAATTTTGCGTCTAAACCGTTAGATGGTCGAGTGCTTGCAAAATGCAATAAAACACTATTATTTGAATTGCCGCCACCATTTGTCCAATCTGCATCTTTCGAAACACGGATAACTATGTATCCATCTCCGTTTGCAAAGTCAGAAGCACTCGCTTGCTCTATAAATACACCATCACTTGTACCTAGCGGATTACCTGCTGTATCTTGTATTTCTGGAGGGTAATCAATGGTTTGATTCCAAAAACTAATTTGGTAAGTTATTACGCCATCTAAGTCTATCGGAGGATTGACAGCGGACGGTATATCCACCATGGATTTCTTAAATATAAGATTTTCTACAGGATTTGCTTCAGAATTTTCATTTATTACGGCTGTGTCTGACACATTTAAACCGTCAAACTCCCAGCAATAATTTCCAGAATAATCTTGGACCTCTGCCGCCAGGATAGCAACATAACCCCCACCTGTAATATCCTCATCATTGGGAAGAAAATAACAGGCATGGTAATCGTAACTGCTAGTGTTATCTTGATCTGGAGACATTAGGCTCTTTTCTTCTAAAAACCCTTGAATCCTATTTGTATATAGGTGCTCATAAAGATAGTCGTACCTGCTTCTGGGATTTCCACCAGTTCTATTCCCTGAGTCAGATATTCTGACACAACCTGGATAATTGTTTGTAGCATACAAAGGAGCCTTTAACATGTAAGGCATGCCTCTTCGCCTAAAGCCACCTGCGTTTAAATAATTATTATCTTCAGGAAACGCGCCGTACATATAGAGAACAGTACCTTCTCTATTCCATGAAAAGTCGCTAGGCATAATGTCATAATCTGTGTCAGCCACCCAACGACTGTCGCTTTCAAACACAGTTGCACCGCTTCCTGCCCAGTTGCTTCTATCAGAGTGCCAGTCATATCTTCCGTTTTTATATGTTCTGTCCCAAACAGCCCAAACAGTTGAACCACCGCCACTAAAATTTCCAGTGCTTGTGTCATATGTTATTGTTGTATTGCTAGTGTTTCCTGGCTGGCAAGGAATCATAGGCCACCAGTATGAAGTATTACCAAAGAGCAAAGAACCGCCATAGTTTCTCGCTTGGTGAAAGTACATCCATGGGTTTGTTGGCTTACCCTGCAAACCTCTCCATTTTAATTTTTGAGGATTTGTGGCGCTTGACCTAGGCTTTCTGAATGTAGGGGCTAATCCCATATCATTGCCGCCCAAATAATGCTCAACAATCATAGGCTTATTGTTTTCCTGGCCCGCAATCCTTGAATATGGCTGCATTACTTGAAGGAATTTTCCATCAGGCGTTACATCTATAGATGTTGCACTATTTAAATAACCACCACTATTATCTCCTTGAATTACATATTTATGAGTAGTGCCTGCGAAATAAACAACAGGATCAATAACGATATCTGCATCTGCAATGCCATCATAATACACATTGTGATCTTTTGCGTTTACAAAGTTTTCGTCAGAACACTCATAACCTTCAGGGTCTCCAAACCACCATCTTTCAACCCACTGCTCTATAGATGCGTCAGACGCATTTGCAATTCTTGTGTTTGTTACCCATAAAATATAAAGCCATTTTCCATCATTAGAAAATCTAAATGATCTAATAAAAGCATTTGTTACATCATGTCTCCAATTTCCATACTGGTAGTATGTATAACTTCCATAAGTGCCGCCTGGGCCATAACCAGGGCATGCAGTTCTTACATTTTCTGCAACCATTTCATCAGAGTCATAACTCTGACCACCTGTGTTATCAGGATCAACATAATTTTCCATGCTAAAATCAATAGTTTGAATAGATGGATTGGGTGTATCAAATGGGTCTCTTAAAGTTTTTCTTTCGTTTATTGGTGTATTTTTTGCAGTATATGTTCCACCGTTTGGTAGTTCAGTAGTGTGCCAAAAATATTCACCACCTCTGAAAAAACTATCATATGCTTTAAATCTAGTGATTTTATGCGAACTTTCAGAAGCCGTTATTCCAGAAATGTTGCTAAGAAGAGGTCTACCTCTTGATGCGTCCCCATCATCATTTGGATTTCTGAGGTTAAAGGGATGCCCATCAAAAGTCGCAACATATAAGGTCTTATCTGCCCCAGAAGAAATATATCCGTTTTGGTTAACCATTAAGTAAAATGTTTGTGTATCGTTGCGGTAGAAAAAGTTTCTTACATTTTGAGTCGTGCCGCCTGCTTTCACTTTAGTTAGGTCAGTTGCGATTGGATCATTATCATAAGCATGAAGACTACCTGAATTATTATTACTATTTGTACTATATTGTATGGCAGAAGTAGAACTCATATAAATTTGATTTGAATCAAAAAGCAAAGTACCGCCACCAAAGTCCCATGTATTATATGTATAAAAGGGATATCCCATATTATACGAATATGCACGATTTGCGTTTGACGAAGCGCTGATATCAAAAGGCCAAGTTGGCTTCCAGTCTAATGACTTTAGTGTGGTTGCTGATTGGTTTCCTGTAATGTCATATTGCCAAACACCTTCAGTAGACCAAACAAGGACACGATTCTGAGACTGAACATCTTTACCATGAGCATGCCAAAGTGAAAAATAGCTATAAGATTCGCCTGTAGAGTTTGTGAGACCATCTCCATTATTTGGTTCAGGGGATGAAAAATATCTCTGGAATGTGCCAGAGTTATTGTAGACATAAAGTCTACCTGCGCCTTTTTTATCAAAGACACCATCATCTGACATGTGGTGACTTACAGTAACATATGTGCCATTTAAGCTAATTCCAACAGACTGTCCAAACGGATATACAGATGAGCCGTCAGCGCTTACTGTTCTAGGGTTTTCTATAGTAGCTCGTGTTGAACCATTACTTATATTAAAAATGTATGCTCGACCCTTTACCCCGCTATTAATGTAATTTGGCGACCCCGCAACAATGTAAGAATTACTAGCTGCCAAACCATTTCTAGCCGCAAATAGAGCATTACTTTGGGTAATTGGGCTTTGAATTCTTCTTATTACAGAACCATTTGATGGGTCTATTATCCAAATCCAATATGTACCATTAGAAACAATAAGCTTTGACCCGTCTGGAGTAAATACAAGCTCACCTCCAACTCCAAAGTCACGTCTACTTGTCATAGTGGTATCCAGTTCATCTGGATTATATATAGTGCGAAGGTAAGCTCTCGTAGTCGCATCAAAAATATCGACTGCTCCCCATCTAGTAGAATTATAAGCAGTGCCAGTTGCGTTTCCCTCCCAAGAAACTGCTATGTAATCATTGCTAACAGCAACACTACTTCCAAATTCTAAAAATCCCCCGCGAGGCCTAGATTGCAACCCAAGTCGTGCTAATTCTTCTCCAGTTTGCCTGTCAAAAACAAATGCGCTTCCTGAACTCCCCCCGTAGGTACCGCTGCCGCCATCTGGCGTGTCTGTGCTGCGCGCGCCCATAACGATAATATCATCGTTCATGTCGCCAATATCGCCAAAACGACTAGCATAAACACTGGCTGTGCTTTCCCATTTTGCTTGGTTGTGGTATATTAATGTATCAATTTCGCCTTTTTCTTGCATATATAATTGTACTATTCTGCCATCTCCATTGGAGTCTTGACCGCAGACAAAAACTGGTTGAGTGGTTTCCCAGTACTTAGGTGTACCTGGACTGGGAAGACCATCTGCAAAAAATATATTAGCGACTTCAGTAAGATAAGAATTTGTTAAGCTAGAAATAGTACCACTTGATTTTTCAACAGAAGTAACACTTGAGAGAGAAGGCAAGCTAACGCCAGGGTTAACGCCGACATCGTATTGAACAATTTCATTAGTATAAGTTATATCAGATGGGCCACAAGAAATGTATAATTTTTCTTGAAGAGTTTCGACTCTGTTGTTGTTGTAAATAACTTTAGGCAGCATAGCATAAGTTATGCCTTGCACTTGATTTATACCGTCAGAGGAAAAATGATCGTAGACAACGTCTTGATCGTTTACATCTGCATTTTCTAAATCCCATGCCGCTGGCATAGTATATTCATATATTTTCCAACCACCTGTAACTACCCAAAACTTTTCTCCAGAGTTTGTTGAGTAATTGCTAAAACAAAAGCACAAAAGATTATTAGTGTTGCTGTTGGCTGTAGTGGGAATTCCCAAGTCAGTATGAAGGTCTACCGTTCTAAGGTTAGAAGCTGTTGACGGATCATACGCAGAAGACAGATCATAAATAAGTATTTTGCTTTTATAGACGGCTCCACTGTTGGGGCTGCTGTCCCCAATAAACATTTTAGTTCCGTTGTCATTAAAAGTAAAACTGGTTGGAGCTTCTAAATCATCTGGATAAGTAAAGGTTCTTGGACCCGTATATGAACCATTGTATATTGTTCCACCAGAGTAAAAACCATATTTTCCAGATTCTGAAATCCTTAAACAGGTTGGTGGATTTACTTCCCCAGAATATCCCGATGTACCACTTACAAATTTTTGGCCCTTTCGCACACGAGCAAGCTGAAATGATTTATCGTGCTTTTGTTCATCAGGTATTACATTAATGGCAAGACCTGCTGCTGTTCTAGTTTGAATTCCAGTATCTACCCCCAAGACCTTATGATAGGCCTCCATCAATGTGCCCGCAGATTTTTCAAGATCAAGGACAACGCCACTGTTTGGGATAAAACTTCCAACGTTATATCTTTTTTCCAAACGAATAGCGACCATAACATATTTATTAACATGCCCATTGTTTTGAATAGGATAATCACCTGTGGCATATTGATCGCTCAATCTAATTGCTCTAAGGTACACAGGAATTAAAAGATGAGTTCCCTCATTGTATTGACCGCTGCCCCCTTTGTAGAAACAAAAATTACCAGCGACATAGCTTAACTGAGGAACTGCGTCTGGAACTTCGTCAAGCGGCAAACCTGTGTAGTCTGCAGAACTAGCGCTTGTGAAATCATGCGTTGTGTAATCACAACCATATCTTTGCAGTGCCAATTCAATTTCAAAAGCAATATCTACGATCATAGACTGATCTGGACCTGGCATATTTGGATAAGTCCTGCCAGGTGTATAATTAATTGTAGACTTTACTGTTTTCCCTGCATACCTGTTGTCTAAAAGAATATTCCAGTCACCAAGTGAATTATAACCAATCGGATCCCAATCAGGAGTCAAATAGTCACTATCGGGATAAGATATTTTAGTATTTGAATATGTTTTCCATTTTTTGCTAAAAGACGTGTCAAACATATTTCCCATAAGCTCAAATTCTGGATTCCCGCCATCCACTTGATTCCAGTTAAATGGGACATCTGTCTTTATTTGAGAAAGTTCGTAACTTGCTGCAAGCGTTCTTGTGCCCGCCACTGTTTTGTGAAATTGAAAATATTCTAAAAGAGTATTGTCGCTAACGGCGGAAGTAGAGTCATACCCAAAAAAAGCATTAAAACCTGCAAGCTGTCCGTTTTGTGGCCCAAATGGCAGGTTTCGTGCAAAAAGTGTTGGATATACACTATCGTAATTTTTTTGGTTTGCATAATCTAAATTTAGAGGAGTGTGAGGAGCAATTCCAGAAAGAGCCAGTGAAGAATAATGATTGCTATCATCATCAGGATATGGGTCAGAATACCCATTTTGGATATCATATGAAACGTAACACTTATACTGGTTAGCAAGAGTCGAATCTGCATAAGATAATTTTTGAGCAACATTTATATCAAGATATTGCCTATACATAGGGTATTTAAAAATACTTGTGCTTTCACGGAGTTGTATTGCAAACAAAAATGCCTTGTCGCTTTCAGTTGCAAACTTACCCCCAGTATTCCAATACACATAGTCTGCAAAAGACCCACTAGCGTTGCCATAGTCGGGTATATTTCTATTACTTTGATATGTTAGGGGGTCTAAATTAAGCCCCTGTTTATAAGGTGGGAAACTTATAACATCAGGCTTCATTTCGGTGTTTGATGCACCTTTTAGGCTGTGCTTCCAGCCCCACATTTTGCGACCAAAATTCGCCATATTTTTATCAACTCATGTTTGCGCCAGAAAGACCTGCCCACCAGGTAGTACCACCATCATATGTAAACAAAGTGTATATGTCTACTTCCCCAGGGCCAGGCTCTGAAGGCTGCGTTCCATTAGGCCAATAAGTTGTGCCAGGAAATGTTGAAGTTCCAGACATAGCTCCTGTACCTTGGTAATCATGTATAATGGTCAACGTAAATACGTTACCAGATGCAGGAACATTAGCCACATTGAACGTAACTCCTTGCGCCCTTGTATGCTGACAAACAAAAAGAGAACCGTCATCTGCATCTAAGCTAAATATACCTGTTGAGGGATCGTATGAAGGAGCTATGTCTGCTGATTCATAAAAGTTAGATGCGTTAATAGATGTTGCGTTTAACGTAGTGGCGGTAACTGTAGTAAAAGTTCCTGCTGCCGCTACTGCCCCTCCAATAACCGCATTGTCAATTGTACCACCGTCTATGTCAGCAGTATCTGCAACCAAGCTGTCAATATTCGCAGTGCCGTCAATGTACAAATCATTCCACTGATTGTCAGATGATCCTAAGTTCTCAGTCCCTGCAGACGGAATAAGGTTTGTTGTAATTGCCGCATTTACTGCCATTGTATCAACCGCAACATCATCACCCATAGTCATGTTGCCATCAACAGTCAGTGTTCCTGTGATATCTACATTGCTAGTGGCATTTACAGATGTAAAAGTACCTGCGGCAGCGGCTGTCGCCCCAATAGCTACATTATCAAGAGTTCCTGCCGTAGCGGGATTGACAGTAAAAGTAGAACCAGATGCACTAACAGTAAACGTTGTAAATGCGCCACCTTTTGGTGTGTTCAACCCAACATCTGTGTTATCAATTTCACTCCCTGCACCACCACCTACATCTACTGTGGTAAACGCCCCAGTGCTAGGAGTTGTGCTACCTATTGTGGTATTATTAATAGAACCACCAGTAATATTTGCAGACGAAAGCACAAAGCTTTGAGAGAAGTCAGAAACGTCATTGGAACCGTCACAATAAATTATTTTGGTTTCACCATCATTTAAAGTAACGGTAGTTGCGCCAGTTCCTTGAGTAAATTTTATTTGATACGAAAGCCCATCCGCCTTTACAAAATAAATTTTTTTAGAGGTTGCGGGTAAAATGTTGATGCTAATATTCGCTGCAGGGGCGGGATCATCTCCACCGCTAAAGACAATAAGCTTATACGTGCCGTTGTATATGTTTACGTCACTCTCTAACCACTCATTTGTTTCTAGGTCATAAGAAGAGCCTTGACCTGTTAGGTCAACAGCAAGACTTCCATGAATTGCAGCATCAAGAATTTCTAGGTTTCCGTTGGTAATACTACCCCATTCACCAGATTTCTCACCTGTTGCAATAAGTTCTAAACCTATATTGTCACTATACGAACTGGGCATACTAAAACTCCTTTGAGGTCAATATAACTTATATTTCGTTATGTGACCAGATCATTCCACGTAGAGCCTGGACTTGGGACAAGATTCCCATAGTTAGAATCAGGACTTGGTATTATTGGATAATAATTTGAATCATCGTCATTTCGTTCTAGTCCGTAAACCAAAACATCCCCAACCTCACCCCTTGCAAACACACCAGAAACGTCAAACCGAGCGCTAATGGATATAGAAACATTACCAACCTGCATTGTCGCAGTTGCTAGTGCCTCGTCAAGTGCAACAGTAGCACCAAACCCAATACTAATGTTTCCGACTTCTGCTGTCGCGGAAACACCGCTTAACTCAACAAATGGGTTTAAGGAGTCGGAGCTAAGTGCTTCCTCAGAAAATGCATAAACTCCGAACATGCCTAAAACCTATGCTTGAGATTCAGACCAACTAATACGACCTGAAATTTGGAACGGGTTGCTTGAGCTAACAGTTGAAGGGTCTTCAGAAAGTCTTGCAACAAGAGTTAGAACGTCTGGACCATCTGGGAATACATTGTCGCCGCCAAGAATAGCATTGCCAAGTGTCGCAATATCGCCCAATGTTTGCTCTGTCAAAACCTGTGTACGACCTGAAGTACCTGTTCCGCCCTGAACTTCAAAGTCAAATACAGACAATCCGCCATTAACTTCATCAGTCGAAACGTGTTCAATAACTTGACTCAAGCTCGGGTTTGTAACTCTCTGCCATTCATTTGAAGACAGTTGAGCATTTAAAACCAATTGGATTGTTGCTGCGTGTGTTGTAAGAACGCCTACTGAGTTAAGAATCAACTGCATTCTGTTAATAATTTCTCTTTCACCCAAAAATCCAGGTGCAGATGTGTCAACAGACGGAGCCAAACGTACACTAATCAAAGGGAAGTCCTTAGTGGGCTGAACAAGGTCAGCCGCAGTACCAACTGTGTAGCTCGTGTAACTACCAGAAGTTCCTGTAGGTGCTTTGTTAATCAATAGGTGGTTTTTATAGCTTGCAACATTATTTCCTCTAATGTCACCCTCTCTTGACCTCCAGCCAGGAAGGTAAGGTTGATAAAGATACCCAAAGTTAGTTAATGGAAGTGCTGTCTTTGTATCTGAAGCCAAATTAGCCCCAGTAATACCAATTCCTGCGCCAACTGAGTTTAAGTTTGTATCAGGAGATTGTAAGATAATCGCATAACCCAATGGATAATTGGCACCGCCTGATCTGGTGTAATAAACCTTCTCGTACTCAATACGCCCACTAACGGTCAAACTGGACGCGTTTGTAATGGTTATATTACTTGAGTTTGCGTTAAAAATGTATGCTTTATCTGGGTCAAAGCGACCATCCATAATAACTGACGTACCCCAGTGAGCCAACGCAGGAACATAAGTTGGGTCTCCTGTGTTTTCAATTTCATATCTGGCAGGAACGTTACCAGACCGCATATAAGCTTCAGTAAAGAAGTTACCGTGAACAAAACTATGGACGTAACGAACATTACCGTTTTGATCTTTAAATCCAAAACGAACTTTACCAGCCCCATACCAAGAATAGTCAATGTAAGCCATTTGAATTCTGTGAATGTCGAGATTGAAACCAGTATAACCCGTTCCATCACAAACATCTAAAGACCAAGAGGATTGTGGAACTTTAGTTGTTTCTGTTTTCGTTATAATTACCTTTTCTGCATTTACGCCACGATAGCTAGGAGCAATATACATAAGCTCATCGCCATCAATTCTAACAACTCTATGGCTTTGACCTTTAATTACTACAGAATCGCCTGCTGAAAGTTGAGATGCAAACTTTGTTCCGTTGCCTATTACTTTTCCAGATTTGAACTCTAAGTTAGAGTATCCACTAATCTGTCTTATAGAACTTCTACGACAGCAAAATAATTCACGCCCGTCATACTCAAAGAAAATTCCATTTTGGTCATCATATAAGCCACACCTTAATGAACTGTTTTGCCAATTGTTGACATAGTACTCGACAACACCTTGTGCTTCATTTTGTGAAGGCGTCCCGTCAAGCTGAACTGTATATGTAAAAGCGTCAGGAACAGTTAGAACTTCGTGAGACCCATTCCATAAATTTGCCTGATTATTATCTGGGTCAACAAGAGTGGGAACCGCGAAACCCAAACCTGGGTGGGTTGAACAATATGAATAGATATTTGGCGATCCATCAGCCAATACAAATTCAATATATGCACCCGAACTTCCTGGCGTTCCAACAACTGTGTAACTATCAAATACATCAGTGTCAGCGGCGGTAAGCTCTGTCCCGCCACCGTGTGTGCCATCTTCAGTTTCTGAGAACCTTAAAGGATGAGTTGCATTTGATGAATCGGATTGATCAAACCTATATGTACGACCCTCATATAAAGGATAAGAATCAGAGCGGCTTCCATCCACATAGAATTCATCATCTCCACTTATAGAATTGGCAGCTACGGAAATGTTTTTAGTAATTGTTCCAATAGTATCTGTTGATACATTGGTAGAACCGCTTACTGTAACAAATATTCCCGCGCTTAACCTATGAGGAAAACGAGTAACAATTGTTCCAACATCACCTGATCTAGTGAATGAATCAATTTGAGATGTAGGACTAAAGTTCACCGCGAACGAAACCTGGATACCTTTACCAGACTGGTAACGGAAGTACTTGCGAGTTTGACGAATCATCTGACTGTTAGGGTTCGTCGGAGGAATTAACTCCACACCGCCATCATAAGGTCGGTGAAGCGCAAAACCATCTGGGCGCAGTAAGAGTGTCGTATTCTGAAGATAGTTTACATCAGCTTGTCCTGTAGCTGGAAGCGCTCCAGATGTAGTTATTCTTGAGTCAGAATTAACATATGAAACTTCAGCCTCATGCAAGTCCCCAACATTATCGTACACGATAACATCAGCATTAGTTCCAATTGTAGTTAATTGAATTAAATTTGTATTCGCATCAGCATCTGTTTTTGTGTAATGAACAGAGAATGTGTCAGCGGTTACAGACCTTCCAAAATAAATGTTACCAAAGTTTATATTACCTGGCGCACCATCACCATCAAACTTTATCATATCACCTGTTGTAATATTATGCCCCGCAGCGGTAAACACATCTGATGTTGAATTTACGCCAGTAATTCTGGTAGTAAGTGTATCAGAAGGAATGTTTACAAAAATGGAATCACCTTTATTGAAATAAGATGTAAACTTAGTTCCATCCCCTGTAATAATATTATCTCCTCCAATAAAATCAACAACACCTGCGCCATTAAATGATCCAACAATAGTATTTGGCTGAAGGGAGATTGTTCCAGTTACTTCGGTAGCCGAACTGCCTGCCTCTGTTAGAGAAATGGCTACTCCAGAAATTGCGTTTTCCTCTGTAGTGGCAAATTTTACAAAGTCTTTATTAGAACGAATAATATAATAATCATTCCCACTTGTAAGACCGTTTAAGTTTGTTGTTCCGCTTTCGGTGTAGGTTACAGTATCTCCAGTTATAAAGCCGTGATTTTCTATATAGAGAGCATCAAAACTAGCAACAAATGCAGTCTGGGCGACTACCTCTTTATTACGTGCTTCAATTTTTGACCCCGCAGCAAAGGTAAATGACTGTTGATCTGCCGCCGTTGAAGAAACAGAATAGATGCCGTCTGCAGCGCCGACAAAATCAGCTCCAAATTTTTGAACCTCTGATGTAGCGGGAACACTTGTTATGTCTACGATGTCTACTTTAGTAAAGGTTCCACGCCCACTGCCGTAGTATAAAATATCAATTCTATTTGTGTCTGCAGTAGCGTCTGCCGCACTATTATAAAAAGCTATATAATTAGTATTTACAACGCGCACCCAATAAATATTACCGTTCTTCAACCCCACCACTGGAGATAAACTTGTATAGTAAACAGCATCTCCTGTAGAAAAAGGCATTGTTCCATCAATTAGCATCAAATTTGAAGACAAGTTTACCCAAGTAAATGAACTTTGCGCCAAACAAGCGCCACTCTCTCCGTAAACATTTGCTGAATTAGAAAGATTAAACCTGTCTCCAACCTTTAGGGCTGCATAATAAGTTTGACCGTCTGATAAACCACCAATGACTGTTCCACTGTCTGCATTGTAAGTAATCGCGTCACCTTCGTTTAGCGTGTTGCCTGAAATTGTAATTGTATTCGCATCTTCTCTTGGAATCGTGGCTTGAACTCTGTACCTTAAGTCGTCAGTACCAGCATTAAAAAAAGAAATTTGACTGCCAGTTGTTGTGCTAAGAACTATTCTATTATCGTTTAATCTTTCCGCTATATAAGTGCCACCACTCACCAAGGGCGACGGCAACGAACCTGTTGTGCTTGTTGCTGGGTTTAAAATAGAGCTAATTTGAACAGGCTGCTTTAAACCAACGGCAATACCGTGGTTTGGCACCCACAAAGATGATCTTTCAACGTTAAAGTTGGTTGGAAGCATACCTGTGTCAGTGCTGTAATTGTTGTTAGTAAACACACGCGAGAATGCATCGTAATATAAATAATATCTCCGATCCCAACCACTACTATAAGATCGTATGTAGTAATTATATGAAGTATATGCCCATTGGTTCATCTGGAACGGGGTTGTTGGCCTGCTCACAAGGCTAAAACTACCATAATAATTGTGATTGAAGTAAGTTACAGGATTCTGTGATTGACTGTAACCTAACTCGTAGTAAAGGGTGAGTCTGTCAGAGTAAAATGCACCATTTCTATAAGTAAGATACATTTCACCATAATCTTGACTGGAGTAATAAATATGAAAGTGACACTCTAAAAATGCAGATTTTGTGACACCACCAGAAACACCATTTGATGAAAGTTGTATTCTCCTAGAGGAAGATGTTGTTCCATATTGTTGAAGACGAATAGTAAAATCATTGACTCTATAAACGTGGTAAACAGTCATGTTGTTTAAACCACCAATTCTTGTATTAGTGCTTTCATCACAAACATAAACAACAGGAGTATAAGTTTGGAAACCATGCGGCTCCGTAAAAGTTATGTAGTCACTAAGTGTATCAACAGTTGTTGTGCCTTCTTCAAAAAAGAAGTTAGTAAGTCTTAGATTTCTATAAGTGGATCGAAGTTCTCGTGGAGTCCATTCAATTGCAGAAACGCCGCCCAACTTGAAAAAATCATCTTCACCAGTAGCTGTGGAGGAAGTGTAGCTTATGTCTATATCACTTGTGTTTTCCACAACAACATTAGATGTATCAAAATCAATAGTTGATTTTGCAAAACTATTGGAAAGAGACATACTTGTGCCTGGCAAAAAGTCTGTTGGGTAAATTGTAGAAACAGTCAACTCACTTGGGCTTGCCTCATTGGTAGTAATGCCACCAACGTTAGTAAGTTTAAATTCTGTACCTGCATAAATTGATGCCGCAAAAAGCTCAGTAAAAGTTTCTAAAACTGAGCGAGACTGTAGGAATGTCGTTTTAGCCTTAAAATTAAATGTAGTATCATTAATTACGGCTGCTACAACAAACCCACCATCTGAAGAGACACTACCAGATGACTTAATAATAATCGGAGAACCGCGCTGCAATCCGTGGTTCACTGACGTTACAACAGTAACAACATCACTTTTTGTCCTAACATCCATTGACGTTATAGGAAGGCTTATATCTCCACTTCGGCTAAAGAAAGTTGGAATATTTTTTGTAAGCTCCAAAGTCTCCCACTTTGTAGATTGCAAACCATACTCAAAGTCAGTGTCGATTAAGTTTTCTGGATTAGAAACTCGAATTTTAGAAACTGGATCAACGTACCTGTCATTTACTGTGACATCTGTACTTTCTTCTTCAACTAGGATTTGAAGATCATCGTCATCGGACATAGACGATGTGTCGTAATTTAAGGTAATGGTTGTCTCAGAAGTTTCATAATTAAATGAGATATCAGACATCCCAAGATTTACATCGTTGAACTGATAAATAATTGCGCCATCAGTAACGTTTGTTATAAGTAAAAAACGTTTTTTGGCATATATATCGTGAAGTTTTACTGTTTTTGCCGAAGCGTCAAACTCGTAACCAAATATAAGTCTTTTGCCCATTTTTTTATCCTAACGCTATTGATAACGCTACTGCGTTCCCTGCTGTGATCGACTGAGATGCGGGGTATGTCATAAAAACAGATTTTGTGCCCGCGCCAAAGTTTACTATGTTTCCGTTGTTTGAGCTTTCTAAAATAGTTGTTCGGGTTAATGTATTTACCGCAGAGTATGTACCTATTCCAGTTTCCCAAGCGCCAGTAATTGGAAGGACAATTGTGTAGTAAGTCCCATCTCCAATCTGAAGAACATCAGAAAATCTCTGAAAACTTTGATATGCGCCTGTCAAAGTAAAATCACCAGTTCCTGTTGTGGTGCTGGTCTCTTTTACCCTGTCGAAAACTCTAGCCATCACACAATCCTAATAATCGCCGTAGATGCTGCCGCTGTAGGAAACCGTAACGTAAAATCTCCTGCCGCTACAACCTTACTTCCGCCAAAATCTAAAACTGCAACTGAAGGGTTTGTGCGACTACTAGCATTGCCCGCAGGTGAGTTGTTATAGATTAAAGCGCAATTTGCAGTAAATGTAGAACCAGTAAAAGTTTTGTCTGCAAAGCTTGTGTAGACTGTTGTACCACTGCCTCCGTTTGTTGGAGCTGTGTTTACAGTAAGCTCATTCGCTGCGTTATACCCGCCACTTACATAATTACCTGTCGAATCTGTAATTTCATCTAGACTTGTATATGCTGAAATAGCAGGGCCAAATGTGTTTGAAGACACGTTGTACAAAGCAATAGTAAACGTTCCTGCAGATGCGCCAGATGTGCTAAAGTCATGCCCACCAAGAAGTAGCTCTTCTTTAAAGGTAGTTGTCATTCCTTGCGTAATAGCCATTACATTCTCCTTATCAGTTCCGCAAGTTCTGGGTGCCCTGCATCATTTAATGCATTATACACAGTTGTGCGGTCACTGAGAACACCTTGTTTTATATACTCAGTTATAACAGAACGTATTTCATTTTGAAATGCCTTTGCTTGATCGCGGATGGCAGGGGGCGCACAGTCTGAAACGTGAACAATTTTCTCAACACACATTTGAGCCAACTCTTCAGGATTGTGGCCTCTGTTTTGTGTAGTGTGAACCTTTACATCAAACATCACTCTTTAGCTCTTACAATCTGCCCTGTGCGGTAAAGATCAGTAGTTTGCTTAGACTCCCCAAGCATTTTAATTTGCTTAATGCCCTCTGAAACTCTCATCATATAGGATTGCGTTACGTCTTGCTCACCCTTCATAAAGATATTCGCTTCAATCAAAGAAGCGTATAAAAGCGTAGTTTCGGCATTTGTACTTAACCAAGTTGTTTCATTATCTGCCCCTGCAGTAATACTTTGAGGTCTGTAGAAGTAACTCAACTGAATAGAATAATCTTGGTCTGGTGTAGGAGATATCACAAAGTTGCTATTATCGAACAAAGCGTAGTATCTAGGTTGACCCGTAACAGCGTCATCGTTTTGATATTCGCGGAGAAAACTAGGGTCTTTAAAATCCATAAAGGTAGTGCCCACCATTAAGCTTGGATTGTAGAAATTAGAATAAGTGGACTGTCTCGCTGCCATGTATGGAAGCATTGTATTTTCTATGTAGCTTATATTGTCTGTTGTTAAATCGGCAATAGAGCCACCACCATATTTGTACACAATATATTGTGTCATAAGCAATGCGTCTTGCTGTTCTACATTTCCATCATTTTGACCCTGTATATCCCCTAAAGATCTTCCAGATGTAGCTTCTGGCGTTTGAAATAACGCTATATCTGCAGAAAAACCTAAATTAGCGCGTGAAATAGAATTAGGTATATTATATTGAGATGAACTTTGGTGGCTGCCATACGGAAAAGGATTAGCAGTGTAACTTAAAGAAAATGGCGCAAGGAAGTCACTTGGCACATTTAAATATTTGTTGCTAGACACAAGATTTGCGGTTTGTGTTTTACGAAACAACTCTAACTGCACGTTCTGCAGAATCTTTTCTTCAGCAAGCCGAATAAATGTAGGTAAATTATTAACAAATGTAGTTTCACTGTTTTCAGTAAAATCTTGTATCGCCTGTTTTAATTGTGCATATGTAAACGCCATTTATGCCTCCACCGTAACTGGTCCTGCAGAAGCCACCTTGCCGCCGCCACGCAACGTTACTGTAGCTGCGCTACCATCTACGTTAAACGTATATGTGTCTGCATTAACCTTTGTAATTGAATATCCTGCAGCTTTGTTAATGTTTGCAGACGTTATTCCTGCAAAACCAACTGCTTTTCTAAACCTAACCACATCACCTGTAGCACGATTATGACCAGGTTCGGTCACTGTTATAACATTTGTTCCTACGGCTGAAGAAAACGGGTGCAACTTGAGCAGAACCTCAACTTTGGGTTCTGAGCGATCAGGCCTTGGGTCTTTGATCGCTTGTGGGTCTGCAGGAACATGTATGGGTTCAAGCTGCGGATGTTTTTCTTCAAACTCATCCTTACCAACAAGAAGACCATTCCACTCTTTCTTCATGTCCCGCAAACGATAGCGGAAACCAGAGCGGTCAGATATACCCCATGCATCTTTTCCTGAAGCGAACCTAGACAATGCGATAATTCCTTAGACTTGGCGTGATCTGGAATGATGCACGGTCACGATCTTCATCCATTGCTCTACGCAACTCTTCCTCATATGAAGCTTTTAATAATTGGACACGATCTGGCGCACGTTTCATCGACAAATAGTAAGCTAGACCCGCTGCAAGGCAGGGATAGAAGCGAAACGGAAGGTCTACAGTGTTTTGTGCTGTGTCAGCGTCATCAATGCGCGTAAGACAGTTGTAAACAATTACATCTGTATTGTTTTCGGGCTTGGGCCAGATTTTAAGGTTTGGCGTGATCTGACGATCTAAGAAATATTGTGTGGGGCGACCCTTTGTGCCCTTGGTGGGGATCGCAAGGAACTCATCACGACCAATTCGATCAAGTGTATAATCTACATCGTCACGACGAATCGCTGCGGTTACAATGTCAATCACATCTGTACCTAAATCGTACTCGCCATCGTTCTCCACGAGGTTCAAAGTTCGTTGCTTAATCGTCCACTGATTTAAGCCACGGTTCGCCCAATCAGCAAACAAGAGATTCATGGAACGGCGGGCAGTCTTTAAATCATATCCTGTACGGACCTCCAAACCGCACCGTTCAAAGGCCTCTTCGATGTACTCCGCTACATCTAATTCAAAATCTGTAGAGTTCGAAACGGTCACGATTTTACTTTCCTTTCTTCCCACTTGAGGCACTGCGCTGAAATTATTTCATAGCCTCTGTACTTAATTTGTATCGAGGGGAAACCGTTATTCATCAAGTCTGCGACACATTGTTCTTCTGTTTGGAAACCTGGGCCACCAATTGCAAAGCATTTACTTTGCATACAAATAAGAACAACAGCCGTAAACATTACATCACTTTTTAGTCCTTTTTTTCTTCATTGGAACGCAGCGGTCTTTGCCATTTTTGGTGCCCGCATAGCGATAACCCTTCCAGCATGCTTTGCCGTCCACGCCCTTTTTTTTAGTCGTTTTGCGCTTTTTGCCAGTTGATGTCTGTCGTGCCATCTGCGCTCTTCCCATTGCCATAACTAACCTCTGTAACTACTTTCATCAGGCTTTTTAACATCTGATGGTTTTCCGCTACCATCTCGTTAGTGTGTTTCGCTTCGACTTCCATTATAGCAGTTCTTTTGTCTAAATCCACTAATGTTGTTGTGGTCCAGTCAACCCACTGCTTTATCACCATCCCATAACTAGCAAAAATACCCACTACGAGCATTGTTGCGAGAGTTAAAATGATGTTTTTCTGTTCCATTTTAACACTTCCACCGTCTACGCGCTGCCTTACCGCGTTCACCAGTCCATCCACGGCTACGTGCGCAGAAAGACTTTTTACGAGCTTTATCTTTTTTTGTTTTAGGACTTGGCGCTGGAGCTTTAAGATTTGATCCTGTTTTACGGTTGTATTTCGCTCTCCCCTTGGCGGTAAGTCCTGCTCCTTGTTTGACTGAGCGCTTTTCGCCACGACCCACAGATAAGCTAACATTCTTCTTCTTTCTCTTCGCAGGCATTATAACGTCCCCTGTTCTTTAATTAAAAAGCCATCACCAAAAATACCAATGTCAGCAGTTTGACTGGACATCTTGGCTTGGAATTCAATGGTCGCTTTTTCTGGAACCTTAAATGGAAGCGTCCGTGCAATATCCATTCGAGTCACAAAGCTAGTTTGTGCCACATCAAAAACCCGCCCGTCAGAAAACGTAACCTGATTTCTAAATGTCATAATTTTAGTGTCGTTGTTCGCTGTTGCTGTAAATGCATCAATCCGTCCAAGGTAGAACGAATAACCTGCAGGTACTGTAAACACCGCAGCCTGATTCCTACCGCGACCTGCGATTATTTTTGCATACACAACAGAGTTGTAAGACGCAGTGATGTCTCCATCAGCGTTACCCGTTGACATAATTAAGTCATTTATACGGAAAAAGCTTTGTTGTGTTTGATTACCCGACGTTCCGTTCAAAGCAACTACTTCACGTATTTCGTTGTAGTTGCCGTCAACACCCACGATTAAAACTTGCGGTCCTTCCACGTCATCGTCGCTAGTGCTTATTATATCAAGCTTTTGTTCAGACGACAAAAACGGCAATGCCGTGTTGTTTTCCCAAGGTGTACGGAATGTTGTACCAATTGCAGGATTTGCTCCAAACAAATTCCTAATGGAGTGACCAGGGATTTGACCCCTAGCCACTTGTAGCTCAAATGGCTCAGATGTTCCTACCTGAGTTATGGAACGTATGTCAGCCATTTTATCTCCTTACGATAAGAAGATTGTCAGTTCATTACTAGCGCCTGTAAACGCACTAATATATGCACCACTTGTAGCGAGAATTCCATCATCAGGTATGTTCAAATGGTGAATTCCAATTGGAAACTTTTGAGTAATCAAAGTTTCTCCTGAAGCTCCGCCATTCTTGATGGTAAACGCACCAGCCGCTGCCGCATAAATTACGATCTGACGAATACGTGAACGATCACCACCAACAACTCCTGCTGATGTGCCTTGCGCCCAATTGTACGCTTTTACTGGACCAGCCATAAGTTAGCTCCTTATGCTGCTGCTGCTGCGCCAGTATCCACACGAATCCAGTTTGAACCGTCAGAAAATACTAGGTTGCCTGTACCTGCACCCGCGCCCTCTGCTGCTTTACGCGCATTAGACACATAGTAGATATAACCTT
>Ga0099849_1000256_pt1 | contig 24155 bp, 30 predicted proteins | sample CB_VirMetaG_4_FD_78177 | JGI IMG/M metagenome (GOLD analysis project Ga0099849, IMG submission 78177) | Freshwater to marine saline gradient viral communities from Chesapeake Bay - CB_1508_1M Viral MetaG | ecosystem: Environmental > Aquatic > Marine > Coastal | place: USA: Chesapeake Bay... | reverse complement strand
CTGAAATGCATAAAATAGCACTGTATTCTCTTTTCCAATCATTATGCAAACCATGAATAGCTGCATCCACATGCATACCTAGGTATCCACCCTCACCATTAGAATTAGGTGTTAACATCATCCCACCTCCGTAATGTGAAATATCTGGAAATGTATTATTAGTTATACCACCAAATAATTTATCAGGATTTAGATTCAATGCTATATAGTCTAATATTAATTGGCATGGTACGGGTTTACTTTCATATAAAGGAGTACAATACTGGATTTGGTTTTGTTTTGCTGTATACTTAATCCAATTATTATCATCTATATCGTTAAAACTTTCTGCTGCTGCTCTTACAATATTTTCCGAGGGTAAAAAATTATCTATAGAAATAGCAGGGATAGAAAAATTATGGTTAGTTATTTGCATTTTAAATTTTTAAAAGTATCAAAATCATTGATGTAATCATTAGGTTCATATTTCATATTAGATAGAACTAATAAAACAGTATCTTCTGAATGGTAAATTTGTTCATCCCATATCATTTCGGGAATATACAAAGCTTGTTGGGGGGATTCAAGTAAATATTTTTTTTCTTTTACCCCGTCGTTTACTAATACTTCTACCTTCCCATTCAGACAAATTAAAACCTGTTTAGTTTTATAATGAGCATGTTTACCTCTATCATCTTGGTTTTTTACTCCATAAACGTAAAAAATTCTTTTAATATGAAAAGGCACGTCATAGTTAGATTCAATAGGTACTAAATTACCATCAGGCTCTACCATAGTACGAGTATTAAAGAATTTTACATCATTAATAGTTATTTGTTTTCTGCTTGCCATACTTCATTAAATTCACCAACTTTAACCCTATATTCATCATTAGGATTATATTTTTCAGTCAAATAGTACATTAAAATTGAGCCTGGTTCAATAGCTTTATAACCATGATAGGTGCCAGGTGGGATTTCTAGTACATTCTGTGTTTTATCCGATAAATAAATAAATTCAGCCCCATTTTCATATGTAGCTAGGCCCACTTTAAAAGAACCTTTTATACAAAACCAATAATCAGTTTGTATATTGTGTTTATGCCATGCCACTACATGATTAGTAGAGTTAACATATGATATATTTATTTGACCAGGGCCCAAATTGTTAAAAATGTCTAAGCACCTTTGTGCCCTATCATCCTCATTAAAATAAACATTTTGTAAACTATACATTATATTACTTTTACAGTAGGAACATGCGTTATGAATCTACCACCCCTATTTAAATACTCCAACTCTTTTACACTAATTTCTTTTAAAAAATTCCATGCCCCTAAATATGCAAAATCAACTGTATCATTAAATCCTTCCTCGGGGGGTATAATTGGTATATGCATACCAGGAGATAATTTATTTTGTTTTTCTGGGGTGGTGTCTACAATATAATCTATTAAATTTGTGTCAATACCGCAATAATTAAAAACAGTAGTGGATTTAGAAGTAGCTCCGTAACTAATAACCTTTTTACCTTCTTCTTTACATTTTTTTAATAATCTAACTAAATCTACTTTAGATTGTTTTACTTTTTCTGCAAATCCAAGAAAAGTTTCTAGTTTATCTAAACCTAATATTCTTTCCAAGGATTTATTATTTTGTACAGAACTATCAGGAGTAGATTTTCCTTTTTTCATAGCATAAATTCTATTTGAACCCCCATGTACTGGGAGATTTTCAACTTTTACTATTTCTAATCCATTTCGTTTTAGTAAATTATCTAGGGCTATTACCGAAAATATATGAGGATGTTCATCATAAATTTGATCATATGAATTATTATTCACCATTTGCAGTAATGATGGGTCCTCAAATATAAAAATTCCTTTTTCACTTAAAAGATTATTAACGGCCGAAAATGCATCATCTAAATCAGGTATGTGGCAAATACAATTAGCTGAAAAAATTATGTCTTTTAACCCATGATTTTCTTTTATAGTATTAGATAATTCCAAATTCCAAAAGTTAGCATAGGTAGTATACCCTAATTTTTCAGTTTCTAATGCAAAATTAGAACAGGGTTCAACTGCAATAACTTCTTCTGGGGTGAAATTATTTAGGAATACTCCATCATTACTTCCTATTTCTAAAATATTAGTCTTATAGGGAAGAATTTCACTTAAACTTTTAAAGTGTTCTCTCATGGTTTTAGACATGGAGCCCCTATATGCATAATTTTCATTAAACATTAAGGGAGGGTCTACATATTCCATCTGTGTAACTAATTTAGTTTCTTCATCAAACCCTACTTTTAAATTAAAGAAAAACTCATTGTCTATTTTACAAGGTAAAAAGCCATTGGCTATAGGTTGTTTACCTAAGTCTAAAAATTCTTTTTTCATATTTTACTATTTTTAAATACTATATCTTTTTGGATAATTTCATTTTCATGATAATGTTCACCTACAGTTAATTCCTCACTAAAACCAAAATCGTTCATAAAAGTTATAACTTCATTTTCTAAAGGTGCATTATCATTATACTGAGTTACTGCAACTTCTAAAAGGATATATTCAGCTCTGCTACATAAATCTTTTCCTCCCTTTATAATATCTAACTCAGAGCCCTGAGTATCCATTTTTATTAAATCAAAAGTAGAATCATCCGTAAACATAGAATCTAATGTTTGGAGAGTTTTAGGTATTTCCATTACTAATTTAGGTATATCCCAATAATTAGTTTCTTTATAATATGAAGCACCCTGGGTATGAGGTTTATCTTTTCGTGTATATAATGTTACTTCCCTTTCAATATCCCCCATGGTAGCTATAGTATACCTATCTATGTCATTAGAAATTACTTTTTTTAAATCCTTTTCGTGACAATCATTAGCTTCTATCATCCATATAAAAGCATCAGGCCAAACATTTTTAGACCATGTGTAAAATTGTCCTGTATGAGCTCCTATATCTAATATAGTTTTAGGATTAAACCCTAATTCTTTAAGTTTATATAGCCTTAAACTATTTCCTATTTCATATCCCATTATTATTCAATTATTTGTAATGATTCTAAAATTTCTACTTCTTTACATACAGCCTTTATACTATGGTAAGCCCCCCCTTTATTAGCCCATGGCTTATGAAAACCAAAAGGAATTTCTCCATTTAAAGGAGCTATGTAACCATTGTCTATACAAAAGGAAATCACTTCTCTGGTGGTAGGTTTTTCAATATATTCAGAAAAAAAATAATCTTCAGAATAGGGTTTGCCTGCACTTATATATTCGTCAAAATGGTCATTAACTAGCTTTTTCATTAATTTTTTATTCCTAATTGATAAAGCCCCATTCATAGGTAGTACTTGTGGACCATCATATGATTTATCATATGCTCCACCAGGTTTTAAAAAAGGATATTTTTCATCCAGGGGATGATATAGCTTACTACCCCAATATCCCCCAATATAATCAAATTTTTCAAAATCACTTATTTTATATTTAGAATTAGGACATAAAATAGTATCACACTCAAATTTTAGTAACAGATCGGCATCTAAAGCATCCCAAAATTCATTAGTTTTTAATAAATCACTTTCATCTTTATGGGTTAAATTAGGAACATTAAGATTATGTAGTATTAATCTATTTTTTAATTTAGCCTCTCTAATTATTTCACTGGAGTCTATAATATTGGTTATATAATTTAAATTATTAGTTCCGTGGTTTACTTGGACTCCCCATTCTTTAGGTAACACACTTAAAAAATTTTCTAATACAAACTTTAAAGCTTTATGTTTGCGTGGTTCAGTTATAAATGCTAATTTTTTCATTTTTTACTTATTAGAATGTTGTGATCTCTAAAATATAAATAATCTATATTGGTTTTCAAAAAACAATCCACAGCATGTTTAGGGGTTTCAACTATAGGTTCTCTATCATTAAAACTAGTATTTAATAAAATAGGTACACCCGTTTTTTCTTTAAATTTACTTATAAAGTTATAATACCAAGAGTTTAAATCTTTTGATACAGTTTGTAATCTAGCAGTTCCATCAAAATGAGTTACAGCCGGTACTTCTGATAATTTTTCTTTTTTAAAAGGAATAGCAAAATTCATATAAGGACTATCAACATCATATTCAAACCATTCTTTTACATCATCTTTTAGGATAGATGGGGCAAATGGTCTAAACCATTGCCTATGCTTTACTTTTTCATTTACTATATCCTTAGTTTCTTTATACCTAGGATCGGCTACTATACTTCTATTACCTAATGCTCGTCTTCCAGATTCAGATGGACCCCCGAATAATGATACTATTTTTTTACTTATCAGTTTGTCAATTACAAATTCATCATCTTTATACTCAATGTTTATTTTGTCCTTAACAGTATTTAAGGAATCTTCAATTTCTTTTTTTGAATAATTGTAACCTAAATATGGGGTTTGATTTTGGGGATTATCATAAATCCTAGGATTATCTAAAATATGGTGCCAAACATATCTAGCAGATCCCAGAGATAAACCACCATCATACGGGATGGGATCACAGAATATATTAATTCCAGGGAACCATTTAAATATTTTACCTAGAGCAACACAATTTAATGCTACTCCTCCTGAAAAACAAATGTTTTTAGGGTTATATTCTTTAACATATTTACTTAATAAATTCTTTAATAGTATCTCAGTTTCATATTGTAGAGAAGCAGCTATATCAAAAGCATTTTGTTCGGATTTATTAGCTTCTTCTTTTAAAAAACCATAATCTATGGGACCCCAATTTTTATGTTGAGTTAGATCATGTATATTTTTAAAATATTTTAAATATTTTTGTGGGTTGCCTAGTGCCGCCATCCCCATTACTGTACCAGCCTGATCCCCCCTAATATCCTTATAAGTACCTAACCCAAATACTTTACTTGTAGTATTGGCCCAATAGAACCCAACATTCCATTTTGAAGAAGGAATAAATTCTATGGGGGTTATTTTATTATCTTTCCCTTGCCAAACAGTTGTGCATGTAGTAATACACTCGGAATCTGGTTCATCAAAATTAGATTTACTATGTGCTCTACCATCTACATAATCTCTTCCCCCTCCATCTATTGTTATAATTAAAGCTTCTTCAAAGTTACTAGTGTAAAAAGCATTAGAAGCATGTGCCTGGTGATGTCCAGTGATGTAAGAGTATCCGTTTTTACTTTTAATATTTGATTCTAAATTATTATATGAATTCATAAAATTAAAAGCTCTAAACCCACCGCCTCTATGAGTAGTCATATATGTTACATCTTCAGCATCAGGATCTAATTTATTAAAGTAAGATATAGAATCTTCAATAGCGTTTTTTCTTCTAGAATATCTTTCCAGTTCTATATGAACCTTAGGTAATCCATTATCTAATATAGCATATGATGAATCATGTCCACTATGAAACCCAACTATCTTCATTTTTTATATTTTTTCTTCTAAATAATATTCCTGAACATTCTCATGACCCAAATGTAGGATAATTTCATTACCACAACCTATATAGCCTGAGCCTACACCCCATTGTTGTGGGCATGAATAGGGGAATATTCCTGTATTCCAAGCAGCTCTTGTCATCTGTAAAGGTGCTCTTTTAGGATTCGTTTCCATTAACGAACAAAATTCTTGTAAAAATTGTCTAGCTCTAATGTTAGTTGTGTCAAAGCCAGCCCACCATAAATCATATGTTAATAAATTACCTAAACTTTCATCTTCTCCTATTCTATAATCCCCATCATTTCTTCTAGTATGGATAGCATCTACTTTTACTAATTGTCTTTCATTAGTAGGTACACAAACCCCAAATTTTTTAATTATGGGAATAATACTCTTTACTTCATCTGAAACAAACATTAAATCAGAATCAACTGAAATAGCTACATCAGCCAATGATTTAAGGAGTCCTACTGCTTGGTAGTAATCACAACAATGCCAACCCCACCTATGATTATCCTTACTAAAGGGGCTATTATCAACATCTATATACCTAATTTCTACATCTCTATAATCCTTACCTATATCGGGTTGATCCGTATAAAGAGTTAACTTAGCTTCAGGAAAATATTTTTTTACCGAACTATAAGTAGGATTTAACCTAGGAAGGGGTGTTTTCCACTTTTGATTAGCCTGATGACGGGGACCAAATTCAGAAAATATAAATTCTAATTCCATTATTTTCTTTTTTCTATTATTAATTTAATAGTATTAGTAGTACTATAACTATGACTCCTACTATTGAATATAACAGGTAAATCTAAATCATCCCCCGTAAAAGGTTTACCTTTATGATCTTCCCCTACCATCCTAACATCAAGTCTTTCCACATTACATTTCAAATAATCATATAATTCCTGCTCCCCATCATATAAAAAAGCTTCATCTACATACTTACAAGATGATACCATAAGTAACCTTTCACAAGGAGTCCATATGGGTTCATTTTTGAACCTTCCATCGGGCTGGGGAGTTTTTGTTTTATACTCATTTACTGCTACTATTAGATAGTCGCAATACCTTTTACACTCTTTTAACATCATAACATGTCCAGGATGCATGATGTCAAAATACCCACTAGTAAAACCTATAACTTTTTTCATATACTTAATTCTTTATGTATTCTTTCCATCCAATATTTCCTATCTCTATTCATACTATTAGAAGGTATAGAAGTGAATTGATATATCCAACCTGAATTTATTAAGTTTTCTAAACTATCTTTCCACCATTGTCTATGATCAAAATATAATAAGTTTTTTCTAGTTACATCCATTATACTATATTCTCTAGGAAGAATATTTAGCTCAACATTATATTCCTTTCTAAGACAGTTTAAAAGAGCTATGTCACTACCTGTTTTTAAAGTGTCATAAGATTCAATTATACTATCTTTATTTTCCCAATAAAATTTAAATACTTTATCAAAAAACTCCTTATGATTTTTATTACAAATAACAAATCCAGTTTGAAAAAATTCATAGGGTTTAAGACATCTTTTTTTATTAAAAAATTTTTGTGAATAACCCTCAATTGCTCTATTCACCCATTCATAACACCCATCAGTAATTTGTGAAGTAAATTTATTATTTGTTAGTTCAAAAAAATTAGGACAATCAGGATGGACAATACTGTCGGCATCTACAATTAGTACTTGGTCATAATCTACATTATTATGTTCTAAAATATTTAAGGCATTCCATCTTTGCCATGTAATTAACATTTCCTCTTCAGGAAGCATTAATTCATCCATAATAATGAATTCACATTTATTTTTTTCCGCCCATTTTTTCCATGAATCTATCCCATAATCATACCCCGTATCCCACCTAGGTTTAGCTACACCAGAATTCCCCAATGCCTTATCTCTTTTTATATATGGTATAAAAACTATATTTTTCATTTTCTATAATAATAATTCTGTAGGAAATGTTCTTATCTCATTAGACATAGAACTTACCATTTCTTTATTTTTTTCTGATATTAACATCTTAAAATTAGGTGTATTTTCTTTACCAGACTTTGTCCATGAAAAAGGATGAAAGTTTAGTTGGAGTTTGGGGTTATCAGAAGTAGTGGGGTACCCATATTTCCAACTATGATTTGAATCGGATATATATCTTACTTTTAACTTTCTAGGAGTTCTACCCACATATGGATGAAAATATGTGTCACTGTAAGCATTAATTAAACCTGGGATATGTAAATTAGATGTTAATAACTCATTAGTAGGTCTATGAAAACTAAAAATTTTTATATCTGTGTTAAGTACTTTAGATAAAATTTCAATATCCTGTTTTATCATACTAGAAATGGTATCATAGGTATTTAGCAATCCACAATGCACGTGCAACCCTATTGTATGACCCATTTTTTGTATTTCATGTAAAATAGGAATATTTTTAACAGATAATGCATTATAACAATTATTTCTAATTTGGACTAAATACGTAGTTTTAACACCCATGGTTTCTTCAAGCTTAGCCAAATCATATGCTCTATCTATAGAATATTCTACATCATGTCTTATAACACAAAATTCAGGTGTATTTTTAGTAATATCCGTAAATTGTAATATGTTATAGTGGGATTTAACCCATTCTATAATTTTTGCATACTCTTTATATGAAAAAGCTTTCATTATTGTTTTCTTAATAGTTTAGCTGGGTTACCTACCATAACAGAATTGGATTCAACATCTTTTATCACTACTGCTCCTAATCCTATTAAGACATTATCACCAATAGTAAGTTGTTCCCTGATACTACTAGATGGAGAGATCCAACAGTTTTTCCCAATTTTAACACTTCCTGCAACCATAGCTAGAGCTATTATCATTGTGTTTTCTCCAACTTCTACATTATGTGCAATATGTACTAAATTATCTATTTTTACCCCTTTCCGTATTATAGTATTACTTAGGGCACCTCTATCAATACACACATTATTAGCAATCTCTACATCATCCTCTATAATAACATTTCCAAAATGGGGGAATTTCACTATATCACCTTCTGGTCCTTTTATATACTGAAACCCATCGTTTCCTATGGAACAATTCTGGCCTATTTGAACATTTTTACCCTTAGTTACTATACATTTACCAGGTTGGAAAAACTCATTAACACATTTTATAAAATGATATTTTGGGTTAGTAGAAACTATAATTAATGTTGCATTAGACCTAATATGAGGATTACCAATATGTTCTGGGCATTTTGTAGCAAATACAACTCCTGCATTGTTAGGTAACCATCCTTCAGTTATAAATGAGATATTACTAGGGGTGGATTCTTTAATATTCCAGGGGGATTCTATTAAATGGGTAGGGGAATAATTAGAACCAAACCTGCAATCTAAATTATTGCTTTCTGCCCATTGTACTATTTTACTTAATTCAATCATTTTTGATGATTATGTTTAGTATATAAAAAATATTCACTATTCCGTGTATCATGCGGTATATAATTAAATTTAAAATTAGTTTTCCACGCAATATAATTAAAGCTTAATTGGTCTCGTTTACTATAATATTTTATTTCGGACCACCAATTTTCCATAGCATTTACACATTCATCTTCGTTATGTCTGCGTAATATAATACCTCCTACTATTAACCCATTATTAACAGGATAAGATTCATTATGATACTTAACCATTTGTTTTTTAATTATTTCGGGATTGTCCTTATAATTTAATAATCCCCTTTCAGGCCAAAGTTTTATATTTCTTTCTCCATAAAATAATATAGTATTAGCCTCTTGGTATATGCAATTTCTAGAATCCAGTGCATTTTTGGAATGATCATGAAAAGCAGCATTTACATCAGTTAAATATAAATCAATTAATTCATTAACATCCTTAATAACTGAAAAATTACCATCAATATAAATACTTATGTCATAATCTTTTAAAAATCTATGGGGTAATATTTTATATCTCTTAGCATTCCTAGTATTATCATTATATAAGGGAAGAACTTTAATTACTTTCCACCCTGATGCTTGTATATCAGAATCTGTAAAACATACAAAATCAAAACCAGGGGGATAGTATGTTATATCAGGTAAAGTATCATAACCACCAAATATAGATGTGTAAATTACTTTTTTATTCATACGTAATTTTCTCCCTTTACAAAATTTAACCCCAATATAGATTGTCTTTTTACCTCATAAACATCTGAATACCTAACTACACAGTGATTTGTACCGCATTGATTACTAATATTTACTTTAGCTTTTGATTTAATATATAATTGCAATCTTAAATCCATGTTATGCATATCCAAAATTGGATTAATATTTTTAAAATTAAATAAATCTAAAGGTTTATGTGTCCAATAAAAATAAGGCAATTGAAACTTTTCCAATAAATTATTTATTTTTTCATAATCATTAATATAACTAGCCTTATCGTATTTTCCAAATTGGGTACCAAATCTCTCGGATACTAATAAAGCACCAAAATCTTTTTCCCCCACGTATTCTCTAATAATAGCATCTCCTAGCTTTTTTTCCTCCTTTGACCAGTAAAGCTCAGGTTGAGAATCACTATATTCCGATTCCTTAAATTGCCAAAACTTTAACATTTGTTCTAATAAAGGTGTATCAGGATAGTCATTACTGTAAATCCTATAATGGTCATGAAATATTTCTCCCTGGATGGTATCCGAAAAGCCGTCTACATAAGGATTATTAGAAAAAATATCATACATTACATTAGTATCTACATTAAATAGTTGTTTAAATAATTTACTTGAAGGTATAAATACTTTACACTCTGGGTATTTAGTTTTTAATAACCTGGGCATGGCTGAGATAATACCCCAATCTCCTATACCCTTTATAGTTCTTAGAACAGTAAAATTACGAGATTGTAAATATTCATCAGGTATTCTTAATCCTTCAGATTCTTCAAATCCTAGTTTTTCTACTTCCTTTATAGGGTATAAAGTATTATTAAATATTCTCCAAAAAATCATAACGAATTGTATAAGTTATTTTGTTTTTCCTGCCTACTTATAGTTTTGGGGTGAATTAAAAATAAAGAACCCATACTATCATCCGATGGTAATTTGCTATAGGTTTCAAAACCATCTAACTTCTCATGAACCTTATTTACCCACTTTATGGATTCATGATTTTTGTAAATTCTCCACTGATAATCGGGCCAATTTATTCTATGAGATGAATCTAATACCCAACCCCATTTTTCTATATGTTCCTGTGTTATACCCTCTACGGAATTTAATCTTGGAACTAATACAACATCAATTTCCTGGTTTGTTATAGAATGTAAAGAATACATCAAATCTACAGATGGAATTTCATCGGCATCTATTTGGAAAATATAATCCTTAGTACAATATGAATTTAATTTATTTTTCCATTCGGCAAAATGGAAATTAAAGGGGGATTTATGTAGTTTTATATGGGATGATATGGTATCTAAAAATAATTCAACCTCCTCAGTACCATTATTAGTATCAAATAATACTACTATTTCATCCATTGGATGTTTATTTTGGATAAGAAAATTAATTAAATTTTCAATTTCTTGCCTCTCATTACAAACTGTTATGGCGTAACTTACATTCATGCTTCCTTATTTTCAAATACACCAATGTACTCTAAGGCATCCATGTAATCTTCTTTTTGGAATTCTTCTAAGGTTTCCATATCCATTCTGTATTCGTAATATTGTCCTTTTTTATTAGGAATAGGATATTTAGTTTTTTCATCCTCATTTACAGGTATAGCTTTTACTGCTGCCCATTTCCATTCAGAGGCATTTTTCCCATTAGCAAATACCATTCCCTGTTTAGGTAAATTTACCATAGTGGGCATCCATATTTTACCTTCATCATCTTCCCCCATTAATTCCTTATATAAATTAGGTAAAATTTCCATTTGTTCAGAGAAATAATTTTCTCCTTTTTTCATAAGAGAATTAGTTTGGAAGCCACAACCATAACACATATAGTTTTTTATATCCTGGTTTACTTCTTGAACGTAACACGCATTACTTTTACGTTCACAGGGACATGTAATTAAATTATCAATCATTACTTATTTTTTTTAGTTTAGGTAATTTTAATTTAGGTAATTTATTTTCCCCCACTTTTTTTAATTTAGGTAAAGACATGGGTACTTCTTTAGCTATGGCAGGTATACTTTCCTTTAATATATCACTAAGAACCTCCCTCATTTTATCATAACTAAAATTACTTCTAGAATGGTAACCCTGTCTTTTAGCTTTTACCTTCCAATCTTTATAATTATCCGTAATGTTAGTTAGTGCATTTGAAACACTAATGGGTTCGGGGGCAAACCACTTGGATTCTGGAATTAGCATATCCTTAATTACTGCAGATTTATGTACAGGTTTAAGTGAACCCTCTACTAAAGCACAAAATTCAGGGTGAAGAAAATCTAATTGACCTGACCAGTTAGAAGCTATAATAGGTTTATTAGTTAAAGAAAATTCAAGAAGTGGTCTTCCAAATCCCTCACCCTTAGCTATGGATATCATAGCTTTTACTTTAGGGTGATTATATAATTCATTGATTTCCCTATTATTTAAGTCGCCATGGACTATGTACACATTAGGAAGTTTCTTTGAATTAATAGATTTTTTAATAGCATTTAATTTTCTTAATATTTCAGTTTTTCCTATTACAGATGCATTAGTAATACTGGTTTTTAGAATTAATGCTGGAGGATTTTTTTTATTTTTATATTTTTCATAAAATATTTTAATCAGCATCCCCAAATTTTTTCTATCTTCTCCTATATCTCCTTGCATCCAATGACCCATAAATAAAAAAGCAAAATCCTCAGGGATGGAATTAATATCATTAAATAATTCTTTATCGGATAATTCACTACGCTTTAAGGGTTTATACAAATCAGTTAATGCTCCCTCTAATAATACCTTAGTGGGTTTTTCTAACTTTATTTGTCTTATTATTTTACCTTTGGGATCTTTATGATCATAAATGGTAGTTTCAAAAACTTTTTTAGAATGTTCAGAGGAAACTAAATTTAAATCCATTCTATTTAGACCCTCTATCCACTGGGGTGCACAATGGGTGGTTTCAATACCAGCAGTTAAACCAATATTAAATTTTCCTACTCTTTGGAATTCATTAGGAACTGTAATTTGACACCAAATATCGGGTTGTTGGGGTAAATCATTTGATTCATGTAATAAGGGTTTTAAAAACCCCCATTCTTCTTCATGTTCATCAATAAACCCCCAAGCACAATTCCCCCATCTTTGAGGCAACACTTTAATATCATATTGGTCTAATTCTACTAGAGCTTTTACAAAATCCCTACTTCGGGACCCATATCCGGAATAAGTATCTATAGGACAACTTATATAAAATGTGTTTTTCATTAATATATTAATTTATGTGGTAAAACCTGTTTTTCTACTGTAGTATCAGTAATAAATTCATACTTGGGTTTGGGTTTCCATACTTCAAATAAGTTATCTACAGCATCTATAATTCTATTAGACATTTTTGCAGAAGTGAAACCTGCTTCATCACTAATAGCCCATCTGTAACCCTCTAACCCCCTATTTTTTCTTTCAGTAGGGGATAGATTATATAATTTTTCTATTTGAACAGCAGCATCTTCCCAACTACATCGATCATCAAAAATATAAGGGGTAGCAGGAGAACCCTGTAGTGATATGCTTGAAGGGTATACTGGGAATGCCCAATTGCCATGTTTTTTATATGTTCCTCTATGGTTTGAAGGTATATCTGGGGTAGGAGTATACCAATTTCCCTCATTATCCTCAAATCTCATTTGGTCTTGCATACCACCTGTAACATTAGCTATAAAAGGAGTTCCTGTTAATAACGCTTCCGTAAGAGCTAAACCCCATCCTTCATTAGATGATAATAATGCAACCCCATCCGACATATTATATAGATAACTCATATCCTTAGATGATAATTTATTCCCAATTATCTGGATATTGCTTTCTGTTTCCGATAAAAGATATTCAATGACCCTTGGTAGATCCGTACCATTACCATCTATAGGATCTGTTTTTAAGATAAGACTACATTTTTTAGCTTTAGATTTAGGCAACTTTTCAGTAAAAACCTTCCAAGCTAATAGTAAATCCATTATAGATTTACGTCTAATATTCCTAGAATTAAATAATAAAGTAAAATCATATTCTTTATCTTGGTGAATTTTATTTTTAAATTCTAACAGCTCCGGATCTTCTCCATGGATGGGCTTGAAAATTTTATTATTTAACCCATGTGGGATATACTTAATAATCTTATTTTTAGCTTTATCCCCAAGAACCATTTTATTTATGTTTACAGTTTGTTTAGATATACCTAACAAAGCATCACAACTATCATAAAAGTCCTTATTATAAATTGGAGCAGGCACATCATCCCAAATATTAAGATAAATAAAAGGCATTTTTATTCTAAATTCATTTTCCACCTCAAATAACCATCTATAATATCTAGGATCCGTAATAAAAAATACAGCATCAGGTTTATCCAATTTTATAATACTTCTTAAAATATTAATATCTCCATAACCATCTACAGGATATAGAAATACAGATGCATCTTCCACTCCAGATTCATTTTTAATGGGATCAGATATATCATATCTTTTTCCCTTATCTGGGTGTTTAACTGCTCCACCTATGCAAGTAAAATTATATCTGTGGCAGGAATTCAAAACAAATTCTCTAGCTATTTGGGCTACTCCAGAATGTACCCTAATATCATCCCCTAACAGGAGAATAGTTTTCCTCTTATCCCGAGGAATATAACCTTCTTTCATATTTATTTTTTTTAAAACTTATTCTTCAGTGCTAAATTCCAAATTAGTATGTGATGAAACTTGTTTTCTGAAATCTTCATTGGTAAGATACAAATGAATACTACGTTCTGCAAGTTTTTGAAAAGAGAATTTGCGTTTGATGCATTCAACTCTAAAATTATCCCACATATCGGAATCTATTTTTACACTAGTTAACTTTTGATTACTCATGACAATATTTTTAATTAATAACGTTTGATATAAATATACACAAATATATAAAAAATTAAAACTCTATACCAAACTCACAAAGGTTTTTATTATCAGCATAGGGGCAAAACCTACAACCATTCCCAGGTTTAGGAATATGCACAGTATCATTATGTCCCGATTTATTAAAAGCTTCTGAAATAAAAGTATCCAAAAATTTAGTAGCTTTATTTATTTTAACTTTACCAGATGCAGGTTTAAAAGTTTGAATTCTAGAAATAGCAAAATCAGAAAATTCAGGTACTTTTCTTTTAACAATAAAAAATTCTACATCTATTTTTTCTAATGGGATTCCATACTGTTCCGAAAAAAACTTTTTATATAAAACTAATTGGGTTTGTTTAATTTCATCCTTTTTAGTTTTATTTCCCCATCCCCTAGTTGAAGTTTTTATATCATAAATGTAAAATTTATCTTCCCATTCATTATATAACACTAAATCTAAATAACCCATATACATGATATTATTTAAACTTTTACTAGGTTGTATAATAATAGGGATTTCACATCCTACTAAAAATGTATCTCTTCTAGTGAAATATTTAGGTCTTCGTTTTTTAAAAAATTCTATAATAGCCACTCCATCCTCATAAAACTCTCTCATTTCATCAGGGGTAGTAAAATGCTTATTATTATTAGATTTAAACTGGTTAGTATAATTTTCTCTAAAAGAATTTTCAAATATTTCTACTGTATTTTCCCTATCTGCGGCTGCCCCAGATATTTCAAACATAGTAGTCATATAATGTTGTAAGGCCTCATGTAAAGCTGTTCCAAAAACAGTATGAATATTTGATGTAAAAACTTTATGACCATCTCTATACATAAGAGCCCATTTCTTGGGGCATTCCAAAAACATAGACATTTGAGAATATGATATGTTCTTTTGATAAGAATAATTAATCTCAGGTAATTCAAAATTTTGAATTTCTTTAACTATTTTAGGAATTTTTTTCTTGGCCATTTTAGGCTTTTAGTAATTTAGTAATTTCTTTTTTCTCAAAACCCATTTTATTTAACAAATCTCTAACTTTAGATTTTCCTAAAATGTTAAAATATTCTTTTGCTTCTTTTTTAGAGCACTCAAAATGGTTAGATAATAATTCCATTAAGTCTACGTTATACTTAGTAATATTACCTTTAACATATTTTAGAAATACTTTACGTTTAGGTACTAATTCCCTATAAACTGTATAAATTTGTTTTTTTTCAGTAGGTAAGATAGTTTGGACCTCATTTGATAATTCCACATAATAGGGATTCATGGAAATAAACCTATGAATCATGTAACTATTAAAGGATTCCCAATCTTGCTCACTAAATGAACTTAAAGGAGATTTTTTATAGGTAATTTCCTCTAACCAATTCCAAATTGTCATATACAATATTCACTATATTCCTCCCGCAGGTCTGGTGGGATAGTATCTTTAAGAATTTTTCCTGTTTTAACATTGTAAAAAACAGGTAAAGGCATAATAGCATCTTCATCTGTACCTGCTACAAATTTAGATACTTGGCGTAATATTATTCCTTGTTGAAATACTACATCCCCATCGGGGGTTTTAACTGCTGTAGTATTCTTCATATCAATATTAAGTTGTGGTTGATTTATTTGTTGTTCCATAAGTAAAATTTAAATAATTGTGTTTGATTTTTTTAATTCAATAATTTTAGCTATAGCTGACATAATATTAATTTCTTTATCAATTCTAAAATTAGCTTGATATAAATGATTGTTAAGTATTACAGCTATAGAGCCCTCTAATTCAGGGGCATATTTAGGGGAATAATCAAATAAAGCCCTAAATAATTCTTCATAGTCATTTACTCCAGAATCAGCAATAATCTGTCGTAAATCTTTAAAACTAGGTTTAATACCCGATAATTCTTTAATAACATTTTTAATATAATTTGATGATACTAAAACATTTTTATCCGGTTGTAGTTTGCCATCATTAATAGAAAATTGTACTGTATTAAGTATTTTCCTTAGATCAGGATAATGTTTATTTACTATAGTACCTATATCTTCCAATTCAAATGTTACATCTTCACTGCATAAGATATCATGAACATGACGTGCTATCTCTTGTTTAGATTGAGGTACTATTTTAAGTACTTGGCATCTAGATTGCAGGGGATCAATGATCCGTTCAATAAAATTACACGTCATAATAAAACGTGTATTACGAGAAAATGTTTCTATTATATTTCTAAGTGATGCTTGTGCCTGGATAGTTAGGAAATCAGCCTCGTCTAAAATAATAATTTTTATAGATTTAAACGATGCTACACTAGCAAAATCTACTACTTTATTTCTAATAGTTTCAATACCTCGTTCATCAGAAGCATTAATATATAGATAATCACAATCTAAATTCTTAACTATAATTTTAGCCAGTGTTGTTTTTCCACTACCTGCAGGACCATAAAATATAAAATTTTGGATATCATTATTACTTAGGTATTGTGAAATAGTTTGTTTAACATTTTCATTACCTACAAATGTATCTAAATTTTGTGGTCTATATTTTTCATTTAAAAGAGTATGATCCATAACTTTTATTTACATGAAGTTACGCACCCTGTTTGAATTCTCCAAATAACCCATAACGCTTTTCTGGTTCTTCTTTAATTATAATTTCTTCTTCTTTAGTTTTAAGAGCATATAATTTTGAGTCCAAGGGGGCTAATTTATACTCCCCCTTGAACTCAGTAGCTTGGAAATAGGCCTCTAATACATCAGTAAGGGATGGATGGATTACCTCATTAGGGTCATCCTTTAATATCCATTTATCCCCAGGTGGTACTCTAACTGCAATGAGTTCAGGAAATTCAACTATTTCAGTCCGGTTTTCCATTACATTGTAAAATCATCGGCACCTGCTAAATAATGTTGCAATTCTGCATCATCCCTAGGTATTTCCGTTACTACACATTCTGTTAATAATACTGTTCCTGCAATTGAAGATGCATTCTCAAGTGCTGTTCTAGTTACTTTTGTAGGATCAATAATACCAACTTTTTTCATATTAGTATATGATTTATTTTTTAAATCAAAACCAGTCCAAGTATCATCAGAATCTAAAATAGTGTTAATAGTTTCATAAATAACACTTGCTTCATATCCAGCATTAGTTAAAATTTGTTCAAGAGGTTTATAGCAGGCCCTTTTAACAAAATCAATACCTAGACAAAAATCAGGTGAGAAAGAATCATCCTTATGGTTTAGAGTTTCACTGGCATATATCAATGCAGCTCCACCTCCTGGGACGATACCTTCTTCTAATGCAGCTTTAGTTGCATTTAAAGCATCATCCACACGATCTTTTTTCTCCTGCATTTCGGTCTCATTATATCCCCCAACATGGATAATAGAAACACCCCCAACCATTCTACCTAAACGATCTTGTAGTTTTTCCATTTCAAAGGGAGATTTTGCATTTTCGATTTGTGATTGTAATTCACCTACTCGACCATCAATATCTTCAACTTTACCTTTACCATCAACAATTGTTGTCTGGTCCTTAGTAATAGTAACGGTACGAGCTTCTCCAAACCAATCCCAACTGAATTTTTCAAGTTTCATACCTTTATTTTTATCAAATACTTGACCTCCAGTTAGGGTAGCAATATCCTCTAAAACTAATTTTTGTCTATCTCCGAATTCAGGAGCTTTAACAGCCGCTACTTTTAGGGTACCTCTAGCTTTATTAACAATAAGGGTTGCTAAGGCTTCATTATCAATATCTTTAGCTATAATGAGAAGAGATTTATTGGTTGTAGAAACACTTTCTAAAATTGGTAATAAATCCTTTACTGTAGAAAATCTATGATCTGCAATTAGAATATAGGGGTTTTCTAAAGTACATGTCATGTTGGAATTATTAGTAACAAAGAAATGAGATTTATAACCTCTATCAAATTGCATACCTTCCACAGTCTCTAGGTATGTTTCTCCCGATTTAGATTCTTCAATATGTACAATCCCATCTCTGCCCACTTTATCAATAGCTGATGCAATTAGTTTTCCTACTTCGGGGTCATTATTAGATGAAATTGTAGCTACTTGTTCTAATTGTTCTTCAGAGGAAATATCTTCTGCTACTTCTTCTTTTAGGTAATCCACTACTTTTTTAGTAGCATAATCAATTCCTCTTTTTACTTCAACGGCATTTACTCCTCTATTAATACTAGATAAACCGTTTTTAATAATTTCTCTAGCTAATAATGTTGAAGTTGTAGTACCATCACCTGCTGAGTCTGCGGTTTGTAAAGCGGCTTGTCTTATAAGTTGAACTCCTGTGGATTGCATAGGATCCTCTACTACAATATTTTTAGCTACTGTTACTCCATCCTTTGTTGATTTAACCCACTCACCTAAATTTTTAATAATTACATTCCTCCCATTAGGACCTAAAGTAGAAACTACAGTATCAGCTAGGATATCAATACCGGCAATTAATTTTTCTCGAGCATCTGCTCCTAATTCAATAACTTTATACATATACTTTTATTTAAAATGGTAATTCTTGTTGATAATCTTCATTAACAATGCGGGCTAATATTTGGTTTTCAGGACCCACATAATATTCTTCCCCATCAAATTCAATGCGTGTAAAACCCATTGTGGGTAAAACTACGGTTTGTCCTACTTCTACTGTAGTAGGAATTAAATTTCCATTAATGGTTCGTTTACCAGGGCCGACAGCAACAACTACGGCGTGTTGGTTTTTTTCTTTACCCATATCAGGAACTACAATTGAACCATATGTAGTTTCATCTTCTTCAACGGGTTTAACAATAACTGCATCATATAATGCTTCTAATTTTTTCATAAGACTTTTTAAGATTTAAATATACAAAAAATAACCTAGGAGGCCAAATAAATTAATTGATCTTTAAAGATCGGGGTTTAGCAGTATCCGCAAATGGAATAGAGATTTCCAATAATCCATTATTCATTTCTGCAGCTGCTTTAGTTAAGTTAAATTTAGAGCCAATTTTGTATCCTAAATTAAAGGATCGTTTAGCTACTCCTCTGTGAATGTACTTGTACCCATTATCTGTTTCATCTTTCCCCTTAGTGTAGGAAACACGAAGTACATCTCCTTCAATGTTGATATCAACATCTTTTTTAGTGAGACCAGTGCAAGCAATTTCAAAATGTAGACCAAAATCTGACTCGTAAATGTCTACAGGGTGAGGAATTTTACTTTCCACTACGGGAAAGAAATTACGGTCGGGTTCGAAAAAGTTTCGAAATAATAAATCAAAAGGGTGAACACTTTGTTCTAAAATACGTGTACTCATAGTTACAAATTTTTGAGTGCCTAAGCTACTCGGTTAAAAAAATAAAACAATTTACTGCCTCCTAGGTCAGTTTTGTTATACATATAGTTAAAATACATTTTCTGCACGTCTAATCATATAATAGGTACTAGTTATTTTACCTGTTTTAAATGTTAATCTCATTAAACCCTTACTACTTAGTTGAATTAATCCTTCATCTGAGTTTTTATTTACATTTAAAATATCTCTGAATTTATCTAAATCAAAGGGTACTTTAACTCCTATTTCGTCTATATTACCCCTTAATTGGTATGATATTTTATTTTCATGTCCACCTTCTTCACCAAAAATAACTTCACAAACTGGATCACCATCTAAATCTTTAGTAGTACTCATAATTAGATTAGCTGTTTCAGACATTGCACTTCTTGCTTTAACAAGATTAAATACATCCTCTGAGGTTAGCTCTAGTTCAACATCATAAGGAGGTTCATTTACAGACCCAACCCTTGGAATAAGTAAAGCATCCGCTAAGGCATATATAGTATTAAACTTCTCATCTGATATTTTTAATTTAGTAGGAATTTTATTAGTTTTTTCTACTTCCATTAATATTTCACCCTCACATAAATCAACTAACGATTGGACTTTCTTAGTGTTAAAAATAGGTAAATCTATATCCTCAAAACCTATGTCTTCACATCTAACATTCCCTATAACATCCTTACTAGGAGTAGTAAAATCAACAGATAAAATATTATCCTTAAAAGACCATACTACTTGCTCATTCATTTTTAGGTAATATTTATTTATAAAACCTTGTAAATCTACTTTTTTAATCATAACTAAAAATTAAAGAATTGTTGTTGATAGGGATTTAAATTAAAAACCCATCCTAGATCATCAAAAAACCCCTCTAATTTATTTAAAAGAATACTATCAAAAATCTTTTTTCTATCAGCATATTTTTCTATGAATTCATTTATTTTAGGTGGGATATCTGCACCAGGCATGAAAGCTAATGATTCTATTTGGTATGGGTTAGGTTTTAAATAAATCCATTTAATTTTACTACCTTGGGTGATATAGGGGTACTGGGTATTAAGTTTCCAAAATCTAAGTAAATCATTGTAGGCAACAGTAGCTTTAATAGCCGCGGTTGCACCTTTTTCTAAAGTAGAGAACATTTCACCCGCACGTGGTTTTTTACTGACATACTTATTTAATTTTTTTACTGATTGAGGATTGCCTAATTCAGTAAGGGGGATAGTACCATCTAATATTTGTGATTTGAATTCCTTAACCCTAGTAATTATTTCTTCTTGCTCTGTACCTTTCAATACATCAACTAGAATATTTTTAAAGAATTTACCTAAAATAGGAGGAAAATTAGCTTTTTTAAATTCTAATCCCTTTACATCTAATGATTCTTTAGCTATACCTTCTTGTTTAGTGATCCATTGAGCATATCTACGTGTAGATCTAAAGTATGCAGAACGTATAACACATTCTGTTTTCATTTCTAAACGGTGATCACTAATATTAAAACATTCACTAGCTAAAGTGTCATAGGAATCAGTGATAATATCCTGGTATTCTAGGGCTAGTTTTTCAAGTGCGGAATCCTTTTCCTCACTAGTCATTTGTTCAAAATTAGGATATAAATTTTTTAATATGGGTTCAGCATGAATATACACTGAATCTGTATCCATGTAGGCACAATAGTTAGTGTCCCCTTTATCACAAATATACCAAGGTGTATCTTCTAAATGCTTCATTAAAATCTATCTTCTATAGATGGGCCTTTAAATATCCCACCATCTTTTTCTCCTCGTGAATTTAATAAAGGACCATCGGTTTCTATAATAAAATGTTGATTTTCTTTTTCCACAAAAATTTCTCCCCCATGTTTAAGAAGTTTCTTAAATTGTTTAATTAGAGTTTCACTCCAATTTTCACTTAATTTTATAACTTCTTTTTTATCTATAGGTTTACCGTTTAGTAAAACTATAGAACCTCTTTTAAATGCATGTCCTGTTAGTTTCATAATGCAGGTGTTAATTTTTTTATTTTTTTATTCATGTGTCTGTTAACACATAAAGCTGATTCTTGAATAATTCTTTGACCACTTAAAGTAATAGCTTCTGATAGTATAACAGAACCATATCTAAAACTAGGTAATGCTGTTGCTCCATATAAAGAATTAAGTAGAATTTTCATAGTATATTGTTTCATATGAAATGATGCACCTAATTCATTATTACCTGACTTATATGCTTTTTTCATTTCAGTTTTATACTTAACCCTTTCATCAAACCATTTATTGAGTATAGTAGATAAAACTGATTGTTTATCAGTTCTAAAAAATACCCCATTAGCTGATATAGACATTTTCATATCTTTGATTAGGTTAATTAATTTACCTATTTTTATTTGGGTTTTTCGACGTTTAGCATTTTCTATAGTTATTTCCTCTTCAGGATCTTTATCCATTAAATCATTAAGGCCAAGACGATTATTTCTGTCATCAGCATCAATAATTCTACCAACTAACGTTTCCTTACCTATATTAATAGTCATAATAATAGAAGGATATAGTGAGGTTAGATCTTCATCAAATAGATAATTGTAAATACCTGCTTTGGGGCAGAATAAAAAACCGCCAGCATAACCCTTTTTAGTAACATTACTTTTATCTTTGGAAGGTGGAATTAATCCTTGTTCTAATAAATAAGCTGAAATAGCGCCATCTTGGGTTTTTGTGTTAGCGTATACTTCACTATAGTTATGTTTACCTTTATGGGATAGATTTTTAGTAAGTGCTAGGTACTCTAATTTCTCGTCTAATAGTTTTAGAATCTCAACATCACGAAAGTTGTATTCAATAAATTTATTTATATCAGATTCAAATAAATCATCAAGATTACCTTCATACTCAATCTTATTTACACCAACATATTTTTCACCAATAGCATCTAAACGGTAAGATGGTTCATCAGCCCAACTATATTTTTTGTGTAAACGCATGTAATCAAGAGATTCAACCCCCATGATTTGAATATATTGATCTTTAAACCAGGGGGTTTCTCTTACTTTTTGAATAGGAGAAAGATGGGCAGCTATATCTTCACCTAATACATTGCACATCCTATAATATAGATAGGGTACATCAAAATAATCACTATTCCAACCCACAATAATATCAGGGTCCATTTCTCGAAACTTTTCAAGAAATTTATAAAGGAGTTCCTGTTCTGTTTGTACTGGAATTATCTCTTGATTTCCATTTTTAGTATACTCTAACTGTCGTTTAGCATCTAAAATTAAAATCCCCCATTCATCTACTTGTTTGTCATACCAAGCAACTGAAGTAACTTTTTTTGGAGCTCGTTTTATATAATCCTCAGTAAGAGCATCTCCCATTTCAGTTTCAATATCGAAAAATACTTCTCTGTGTGTAACTGAGGGTTCATCATTAGTACCGTACTTTTCTATAAGGAACTTTTGATGGGCAGGTATATCCCAATAATGAAGATTAGGCTCCTCTCTTTCCCATTTAGAAGTAATTTTTAGAGGTTCACCATTTAAACCGGTATGAGTAGCTGATCCAGGATCACATTCCCTGTAAGACTTATTAATCCACTCTATTTCTTCTTTACCAGCATCAGTCCATAGGTGGATTTTATGTTTATTTTTTCCTATGGGTTGGGCGTATATTTTTTTATACATTAAAGAATTTTGATAAGTCAGGACGGAAATAGTTAATTGATTTCATTACTTTTTTATCACTTGTTCTATAGACAACATAATTACTTCCTACTTCCTCATAATGGCAAGGCTCACCTTGTTGTTCAGAACGTACTTTAACTGTTTCCTCAGCTTCTTCTAATGTGGTGCAAATTTTAGACAAATTAGAAGCTTGTACTTCTTGATATGCTTCCCAAATTTTATCTTTTAATCCAAATACCAAGGCGCCATTACCCAATCCAACATAAGTGATATCTAAGATTGCATCTAATATTTCTTGGATATTTTCTTGTTCAACCGCTTCTCGGAGTTCATCTAATTCCTCCTGAATAAAATTAATGACAAATTCAGCATCCTTTTTATCAATAGTGGGTGTAGATCGATTTTGCCAATCTTTACCCATTACTGTATTAAATTCTTCTACTTCTGTAACAAATGGGACATACTGCCCTTCAAACTTTGAAGTAATATTATCTGCTAATTGTTCAGTCCATAATGTAGGATCATCATGAAATGGAAGTTGAATCAAT
>Ga0099849_1000255_pt1 | contig 24206 bp, 41 predicted proteins | sample CB_VirMetaG_4_FD_78177 | JGI IMG/M metagenome (GOLD analysis project Ga0099849, IMG submission 78177) | Freshwater to marine saline gradient viral communities from Chesapeake Bay - CB_1508_1M Viral MetaG | ecosystem: Environmental > Aquatic > Marine > Coastal | place: USA: Chesapeake Bay... | reverse complement strand
CGTCAGTTATATTCTTAATATTAGCAATAGCTATTGCCAATCCCCTTCTGACCCCTTCGTTATATTCTGAGTCAGATCTATACTCTTCTATTTTAGAACATAGATGCGATATCAATTTTTCTTCACTCATCTTTGTTTTGGTCTTCAAGTTTATTAATAGCTGCTGCAAGATATTTTGCAGTATCCAGGGTTTCCTCATAAGCATGTTGTAACCAATCTTTAAGATTATAATCTTTACGGTCTACAGTAGTACCATATTCCTCAACTCCTTTCTTGTCAGAGTCTATAAGGTCTTTGATTATACCCTTAGTGATATTACATGCTTTGCTATAATCATCTACTTCTACCATTTTAGGATCAGCAGATACAATAGGACACCATCCTTTAAGGTGTCTACCATTGGTCATTCCACAGTAGTAACACTTACTCATTTCCTAAATTATAAAGGTTATACAATAGAGTAAGCTCTTCGCCATCTTCAACATCTTTAATCGTCTTTACATACCTGTAGTCACCATCTATTACAGCTTCAAGATTAGGATCTTCTGAATGATTGATAAATCCACCAAGAGGTGTTCTGATAAAACGATCCTTGAATCTCTCATCATATACATGTGATATTCCGAGAACTTCTCCAGCTTCTATATCTGTAACTGCAAATAAACCAAGACCGTCTATGTTAGAAGGCTTGATTGTTAACCTGGAATCCAGGGGTTTGTAATATTTATATTTTATTTCCATAGTGTTTTTAAGTTTATCTAATTGATTACTCAATAAAATAACAAGCACCAATAGTATGACTATCAGTGCTTGATATATTTTATTAGTGTTCTTACTATTCTTCATACACCGCAAGGCATATATCAATAAAAGCAAAGTAAAATGCATAATAGGTAACATCTGGATTCTCGTAGGATCTATATCCAAAAAGAATCATAGGTTTTATACCTATACTTAATTCCCAATCTTTATCATCAAACATAACTTATAAGTTTACGACCTCACATGAACCTCCACTACAAGCGATTTCATTTGAAAGATCAGTGTTATCATCGATCTCTACTACCTTAGTAAGATCTACTTCAGAAAGTGCAGAGTACCTTTTGTCAAACTCTTCTTCAGTTATCTCTTCAAAAGGAGCCTGTACATAAGTACCACCGTCATAAGGAAGAACAGAAAGACCGTTAAAAGTATCTTTATTTTCCCACATCCATTCTACAATACCTTCCCATTCATCAGGTTTTACTGATACAGTGGCAGATACGTTATGAGTATTACGACCATGAATATGACCTTGCTTTACCCACTGCATATTCCAACGCTGAACACGCTCAAGCATTTCTAATGCTGTCTCGTCCTCACGAAGAGTTGCAGTATCTGGAGCTTTCTGAGGAATCTCAATGACTGCAGAGTTAGGAATAAGTGTCATATCTTCTACAAGTTCAGGATGGTTGATCGCAAGATACTGATATAATGCTTCATCCTTACTGCATTGCATGCGTCTGATGTAATACTTAGAGTGCCATGCATGTATACCTGATGACGTACCTACTACACAGGATGTAGTACCGCTTGGCTTTACTGTAGTTATACGAGCAGCAGGATTGATACCTATACTTCTAGCTGTTTCGTAGTTAGCTTCTATAGCAATACCTGCAGCTTCTTCAAGATCAAGATCGTATACAGCTCCGTTACAGATACCTGTCATACCTACACCTACAAGAGCATCCTTTTCAGTGGTCTCTCTCCAGATAGGTCTTAGATAATGAAAGTTAGTAAACCCTGCCTGTAGTGTTCCAAAGAAAGAAGCAGCTCTCGATCTGTCATTAAGATCAAGCTGGTCTACAACATCTCCTGCATTTATCTCTGTAAGATTGCAGAACTGAAACGGTCTTAGTGCAATCTCACAACAAGGATTAGTTCCCCAATCTTTATCATTACTAAGATATGTACCAGGTTCTCCGCTACCACTGTTTTCAATCTTCTTCCAAAGATCTACAAAGAACTCTTTAGTGATCCTATGACGCAGAAGTACAGCACTGTTGTTAGCTCGTCCACGTTGAGGATTATTTTCCCACCATGCACCACTCTTACATGCTATCATCTCATCATCATCTGCAGAGAACAAAGAAATAAGTGCAGCTCTACGAATACCACCAGCAAGTACAGCATCTGCAATGTGACAGATAATATCGTGTACTTCTATAGGAGATAGTTTTTCACCATCTTCTTTGCGGTCTAACATAAGTTCAAGATTAAACAAGCATTTCTTAAGAGGTTCAGGTCCAGGTGCTTTACCTCCAGCAGTTACTAATCTTGCTCCTTTAGGTCTGATGTCACTAAAGTCAAACACAGGTTTTGTCTTTCTGAATCCAAAATATGCTGACATAAGATGACGGACAGCATCTGCCCATCCTTCAATAGAATCGCCTACAAGATACTTCTGCTTTTTCTTAGGTTTATGAATCTCAGGGAGCTGATTTACATGGTCTCTTTGTACAGAGTATCCAACACCTGTACCTCCAAGCAATAAGAACATAGTTTCGCTGAATGCACGATAATCATCAATAGGTAGATATGCACAGTTATATACTCTCGACTCTGATTTCTCGATAGCTGCTCCAGAAAACTGAGCTGCTCTCATAGACATCAGAACCTTCTTGTCATATATGAACTTTGCATTCTTTTCTATATCATCCTTCAACTTGGGATACCTTTTCTTCATCATGTTGACGTACCTGTCAACTATTTCATTCCAGGTTTCCCTTCTCTCTTCTCCTGCTACGTACTTAGCATACTTGTTGAATACAACAATATCACTAAGGATCTGATTGCTTTTGTCCATGTTATTTTGCTCTGCCTACAATAAAGTTAAAATTAGGTTGACTGAAGTTTATTGACTTCATAACCTTGTTGTCTTTAGTTCTCTTAACGATGAATACACCATCCTGCTCTTCTATATGCGTTTCAATAGACACCCCTTGTTTATCAGGATGTTTACCTTTAGCGTATGCGTCAACAGTAGCGTATGCTTCGTCAGATGTAGAACAGAACTTTGATAGATTACTCATTGAACCAGCACGTACAATATCATTGATGTTGATACCATTGACCATTGCTGCCTGAGTAACCACCCATAGCACATCAAAGTATGCATCACATAATTCTGTAAGATCATCGTTTCTTGATAAAGCAAGCAGTAGTTCCTGCATCTCCTCATCAATGAGCATCATATGAAGCTTTCTTTCTTCCTCTGTCATCAGCTTCGGAACGACAGGTTTTTTGATATTCAGTCTTTCTAACCAGACTGTAATATAAGAATGTAAAGGTTGAATTTTCCCCATTTTTATAGTTTGTTTATTTAAAATGTCAGCATCCTCTTCAGAAAAAGAGAAAGGCAATAAAGATACTGCCTCTCTCAACTTTTTCCAAACGTTTAATCCTTTTCTATCGGATTTAATCTCACTCTTAGCTGCACCCATTCGTCTACAGCTTCAAGCTCTATAACTCTTATTATGTTACCACACGTGGTTCTCAGTTTTTTTGCCAGATCTCTGACATGTTGAATGTCTTCCTGACCTGGAGTTTTATCTCCAACGTTACCGTGTTCTCTAGTAGCAAATATTAATTCATCACCTTCATGTCCTTCATATTCCATGTAAGAATTATTCTTTACATAATTAATTATGCAATTTACACTATTCTCCATTTTCTACAATTTTAAATGCTTCCTCCATAGATTTTTCAAACTTCTTATAGTTCTTAAAACCTATCCTTTTAACCAACTTTGTTGCGTTGATATTCTCATCCTTAAGCATAAACATGAGTCCTTCTATTATCTTTTTTTTCGCTCATATTATTAATATTCTGCGGTTATCTCACACCCATATCTTTCAGGGTCAAAATCAAAATAATCATAGATCTGTTTTCCTAATAAAAGATCAGCATAGTCTTCCATTGCTTTTTTTGTAATGGCATGCTTCTCTATATTCTCATCACTAAAACCAAAGTTTTCATCATTTTTATATAGATCTATAATCTTTTTTACTTCAGGATCACTTTCTATTTTTTCTATTTCTTCTTTGATCTTAGGAAGATCATCACGATCAATGTAATAGTTAATTACTTGCCAGTTTTGCTCTTGAGCACAGAATCTTTCAGGTGCAGTACTGCTTTGTAAACCAAACCAGAACTTACCTTCTATGTCTCCGCTATAATAACGTCCCATTACTCTCCATTTTTAAATATTAATTCACCTTCAAAATCAAATAATTCAATAGTTGAAAAACCTCCATTCTCTTCTACTGTCATATCTTCTGAAGTATCATATAGAGTTTCATACTCTGCATCTACAATATCAGGATGATACCCTCCCTTGATATCTTCAAGAATTTTGTCTACATCATTCTGTTTTTCAGAAAAATGTATCCTTCTCCAAACTGTACACTTGTAATCTAAATACATAATTTATTGTATATTCCAGTTTATCTCTTCTTTCTCAAGCATATACAGTATGCTATTACACTTACTGAATATCTTGCTTCCATAAAAGCCAGCCTTACCTCCAGCATATGCTTCCGCTGCAGGATGTGGTGCTTTTATAACTATAGTTGCATCAGCATCAAGATACTTCTCATACCCCTGTGCAGTTTTACCAAGAAGAATGTATACTACATTATCGTTCTTACGATTGATAGCATCTATTACTTGCATGGTAAAAGGATTCCATGCTTTTAAATGAGAATTGGTCTGACCTTCTACAACTGTCAATGCTGTATTAAGCATCAATACACCTTGCTTTGCCCACCCTTCTAAAGAATGATCAAACTCAAGACACAATACATCAAGGTCGCTCTCAAGCTCTTTAATGATAGTTTTAAGAGATGGTGGTACTTTGACACCCATCTCTGTATAAACACCGAATGAAAGACCTATAGCCTGATTCTTACGTATATAAGGATCAAGACCTAAGAATACAACTTTGACATCTTCGTATGGTGTAAGCTTGAATGCTTTGAAAACATTCTGTTGCACAGGATAAACCGTATTAGTCTTGCGTTCCTCGATCAACCAGTGACCGAGGTTTGCAAAATCCTGTGACATCAGATATGTTCCCATCGCATTGAACCAACCTTCACCAAATAAATTACTCAATACTCGTTGAGTGCTCATTGATTATAAGTTTGTTATAGAATGTCTCTCTGTCATCATTGATTCTTGATCTAAGCTCGCTACCTTTTGGAATCTGAATGTCATATTCATTCTCCATCTTTTCTCTCAGTACCTCACTCTTCTCAAGTTCGAGACGTATCTTATTATATTTATCTCTGATATTATGAAACTCATATATCCTTTGCTTATGGAAGTTTCCCAGCTCTGAGAACTTACCCTGCTTTATCAGTATAAGTTCTGTCTCAAAGTGTTCAGGAATATCCATTGTGATCATTTCAAACTGATCGCCAAGCGTTTCCTTCTTTATAAAGTAATCGTTGGATTCAAAGAAATGTATCGCATTCTCATATTGAGAATTAGGATTGTAAGGACGCTTCATAAGTATCCATATAGAACCATCTTCATGGTCTTCACGATGCAGATATGCATTAAGTAAGTGGTCAGTAAAAGATACATCATGTCTTGTCCCTCCGAATACTGGAAGAACAAGCAATGAAGTATCACTACGTTCCATCATAAGACCTCTGTATTTACGCAAGCCTTTATCTTGACGCATAAGATCAATACGATTCAGTTGATACCAACCTGACTCTCTTACATATATCATATCACCGCGATAGAAAAGTCGCTTATCTCCTTTTCGTATCTCAAGAATCCCTGTTCCATCTTGAGAAAGAATGTCTGTAACATCCACATCTTTCACACTGAATTGAACGTGAAAGCCTGTAAATGTTACTACATCTATCAGTGGTTCAGCTATCATATATATCAGTCTTTATGTAACCGTCATTCTCATAATAATCTCTAGGGTAATCCCATTTATCAGTTTCAACATGCCACATATATTCATTAAGTAACTGAAACACACCTTTACGTGGTCTACCATAACGGTTACCACCGTTTATAGCACACAAAAGATCATTCTCTGGTATCATAACATGTATAGGAGCATTCATCATGTTAGTATCAATGAATATAAAACCAAACTCTTTTGCTACTGTATAACCTTCATACTTTTCACCTTGCATCGTAAGCGCATTAAGAGCTACGGTATACCATGCTGCCTGAAGATCATAACCGAACTTTACAATACTCTCCATTACATTCTGGTCATAGGAAGATGTGGTCTTAAGGTCATATATATTTATAACCTTGGCTGCATGATCTATCTTCACAATATCAGGAAGAGCTTTGGCTTTTACACCTTCAATATGAAAATCAATATCCATCTGATAAATGATTTCAACATCACCGTTTCTAACACTATGAGTTTCAGGCACATCCATTACAAATAGATGTCCTACATACTCATCGTTGATAAGATTGGCTTTCATTGCTGCAAGCTTATTGTAGTCATCTTGAGATATCATGGTAAATGCATTTGCCATCATGGATTCTTTTACCCACTCTCTACCACCGAGTTCTACAAACTCAGCGACCAGATCATATACTTTGGGACTTTTGATACCTGACTGTGTATATGCTTGCATAAACATTGTCTCAATATCTTCTGTAGCAGCAAACGTAGCAGATGTTACATCATTAGCAAGTGTTTCCTGCATTATCTGCTCAAGAGCATATGCAAACTTACCTGTGTTCTTACGTCTGTCTGTCCAAGGGTTCTCATACTGACGAATCTTGTACTTAGAAGTAAACTCAGTTGCTGTGTCGAACATCAATGAGTCAAACGCACTACCGAATGTCATAGCTTCACTCTCTACTTTTTCTGCAACACCATCAAGCATTGCTTTGGCTCGTAATGGATGACGAACCAATTCAGAAAGCAGTGAACGTGACACTGCCTTTCTTTCAAAATAATTATCTCTTTCCATTATTGAACAATATTTACATTCATTTTTTTCTCAAAATCAATAGCATTTCTTATCATTGATGGCAGAGCAATTTTCACATCATTCATCATCTCTTTCTTTTCAGGAAATGTAAGATTATGATATGTAGTATTGTCTTCTACTTCTATTTCAACAACATCATCAATTATAATAGATGCATTATCATCTTTCAACAAAAGCTCTATCGCTTTCTGTCTTATTTCTTTTACTCTTTTATAATCAATACAGCAAATAAAAAATCTACTGAGTCGAGAATTAGCAATATCTCTAAGACCGTTTCTATAATGATCACATGTAAGATTTGATCCCGTTATAGCATAGAGTAAAGGAACAAGAGTTTCATTTTCAACATAAGGTATTCTTTGCATAGAATACTCTCGGTCAGATAGTGACTCGAAGTAAGATTTTATATCTTTTTTAGCTATTTCAACAACCATTACTTTTTCATATTTATGAGTTGCATTTCCATATCTTCTCTGAAATAGAAAGATGTATCTCTTATAGCAAGCTCCATTGATTCATTAGCAAGATAATTAGTGAACGCTGTCACCATTCTTGCTGCGATCAATGCACCTGTATGAGATGTATTCTTCAAAGAACATATCTGTTCTCCTACCTCAGAGTCATCAAAGAGCGTCTTTCGATAACGCTCCTCCTGTCCACGTTTTACAGTGAACACTTCATAACTTTCGATACTCATTCTACCGTCAATGAACAACTCTCTTTCTTCATTCTTACACCATGCATCAAACATTGCTTTCCTGGCTTCCATATTATCGAAACAGGAGAACGTTACATTAGAAACATAAGTGTTTTCATCAAACTTAGAATTGAAAGTGTGAACATTAAAGTCATTGATCTCAGTAAAATTCAAAATATTCTCAGCTGCTGAACCTACTTTGGTTTTCTCAAGCTGATTTTTAGAAAAGAATTGACCTGAATAGTTTACCTTCTCAATAGTATCATTGTCATATAGAAGTATTTCGTGGTCACCTGTTCTGGCAATAAGAAGAGATAACCAACTACCGATAGTACCTAAACCACCGATAGTCAGTTCTCTTGTATTACCGTACCAAGGGACACTACTGAACCTCGTATGAGATTCCTTAATGGTCTCGATCATAGTGAATACTCGTTATTTTGGTTAAAAGATTCTGCTGCTTCAGTAATAAGATCATACATCTGACTCATATTGTCACCAATGAATGTCATATGCTTACGAGTTACCTCTGCAGTTTTAAGAAGTCCTGTCCTTGCTTTATCAGCACCAAAGAAATCAATTGCTTCATCAGCTATTATTTCACTTGTAAGTGGAGGTATTTCTTCTTGTTTAACACATGCCTCCAAAGTAGGAAATGTACCAAACTGTGTGTTTACCACAAACGGATCAATGTAAAGACTACATAAGAAGTCTTCAGCATCATTCTGTGTTACATCATACATTGCAGGGTCCCATAAAGACTGCTGACGATATGCATTGAACCACTTATTGTCTTCTACATCAGAATGTGATGTGACTTTCATCTTAGACTTAATAAACTTCGCCTTTTCTTCTTCCTTTCGTTTATTTATCTCAGCTATCCTTTCTGTAATGATCTTATCATTACATTCAGCATCTTCTTCAATAATTACATCCAGGTCAAACTGCATAAGGATATGCTCTACAGGAAGCTCCATAGATACTGTCTCCTCATCTTCTTCGTCAAGATCAAATGATGCGCCCTTTACTTCTACAAGCTTGGCGATCTTTGCTGAATATTTCTCTTTGATGTTGACAATAAGAGACAGATAGTAAGAATAGTTAGCTGCATTGTCATGCAATTCTTGAATATCTGTACCTGAAAAGAACGTATCCATTGTATGATGCGTATGGATAAGACCGTAACGGTTCTCCATATAAGCTGGCACACGGTCTACCATATTGAGGATATCATCAGAATGATTTTCACTTTCAGTATAGCTGTGAGTACCGATACCCATTAGATAAACATCAGTTGTCTTAGCTACATAAGTATCTGGATCACTGATAGTACCAGCTATCTTCTCATAAAAGATAAATCCACACCATTCTGTATTGCCTATTTCACTATGAAGTTGGTCGATCTTTTTCTTAACTTCTTTAGTTACTATAAGCTTGCCCTTCCCCTTGTGATTGTAGGTTGGGTACTTCTTGTTGTTTTGGTTCATAGTATAATTTTAATATTTGATTTATCTTTTTAACCAATTTGTCACCAAGTTTTTTAGGTACTTGGCTATAGCATGACTTTGCATACTTTTTCATTAGAGAATTATCATATGGAATAATTCTGATCTTTAAAGGTTTGCCTCTAAAAACATAAACGGAATTATAGATTGTAGGAGCATCAGAATCTAATAAATAATCTACATGCCAACCGTCCTCTTTCATAGTATAACCTCTATAGTTTACACATTTCAATCTATCATCGTCAATGTGATTAAGAATATCAGAAGATGCTGAAAGATTACCTTCACTATCTATATAAGCAGTTACATTATCTGCATTATTATAAATAACATCAGTTACATCTACATTATCAAGATCTAATTTTGAGTCTGATGCAACATTATATGCCTCACATATCTTATGATATGGTCCACCATCAAGACTTTCCCATTTGATAAAACTATCAAGATAAGCAAGATACATGAACATATCTTGATATTTCTTACCTCTTCTGAATCTTACTATACTGGCAGTACCAAGACACATGTCTTTAAACACCTGATCACCAATTCTGGTTACCTGTAAATGTGGTACATGAGAATGCATATATCTGCTATGTAGCTCTATCTCATTGTAAGTATCTCTGAACATATGGATCTTCCTCATCTTGGTTCTTTTAACAGTAGACACAAATGAAGATTTTGTGTAAACACCTTTTAGCAGAGTACATTCGTTACGAGCATTTTTGATCTCTATATCACCATGTTTTACATAAACATCATAATACAATTCAAGATCTGTAAGATCATCACGATTCATATAACTACTACTCATCTTGATATCAATGTTATCAAGAGATCCTGTCATATCATAATGAGCTTCAAGAAGATCATTAATATTCTTAAGAATAGGCTCAGCTGCAAGCGAAGATCGATCTACAACATCATCATCTTCAAACATATTGGTTATAAAATCCTCACCTTCAAAAGTTTCACGCATAGAAGCTGTACTGATCAGAGCAGCTCCAAACTTTTTGTTTCTTATTAATATATTCAAAAGCATATTTTTAAGATATTAATAAGGGTCTCCCTGCAATAGAGAGACCCTTAATATGATTATCGGTTCAGAAAACTTCTGAACGCTCTGTTAATGTCAGCAAGTGTAGTGTTACCTACTTCGATAGATTCTTCATCTTCTACAATAATTTTTCCTACCGCTTCAAGTGCTTCGTTAAAATTAGCTGAAGCATCTACAAGATCATTGTAGCACTGCATAAGTTCGCTAAACTCATCAGTATCAGAAACCTGAGTTTCATCATTACCTGCTTTCATCTTTTGAGGAACAACAAGAAGAATCACATCGCCTTCCGATGGGATAAGTGACGAATCGTCAAATAGAGTCGTCTTCGTTGAGTGAATAATGACATTTGAGTTCTCAAAGTTTACTTCTTGAACATGATCTTTCAGTTCACCGAATGTAAATCCTTCAAAGTCAGTTACTTTCAACGGTCTTGCGTTACCTTCCGATTTGATATAAATCGTTCTCGACATTTTTTCTAATATTTATCAGATTAATATTCCACCATTGTCAAGGTGGTTTTCAATTTCGATCATCAGACTACCGAATAGGTCATCCAAATCTCGTTTACGTGATATCTCAGCTTCAATAGCATCTCCTGCCATAGCTGAACTCATCACGTTGTCACTTGCTTCATCCTGTAGATAGCAAACCTCATATCGTAGTGCATTAACACTACTCGATTCGATCTCATCTCTATCTCTTCTCAGAACTTCACAAGCCTTTTCCAAAGTCTCATTGGAGAGTTGTTCACCAAACATGTTTCTTAATGGTCACACCCATAAACTTGTCAACATAGGAGTCATAACCAACAAGTAGGTCAATCCTATTTGTCCATCTTCGGTTCATTCTATCAGCTACCATCCACATACCGTCATAAACACCAGTTCCTGTTACAAGAACAGAATCACCTGGTGAAAAGTATGTTTCAAGATCTCTACTGATAGCAATATACCTATGGGACATAGGATCTTTTGGATCTATCTTGTATCCGAATGCTGTTGTGAATGGATCACTGTCGCATTGCGCTACAGTAGCTTGGTAACACGTTACCGTTACTGTTTGATCGATACTCAACAGGATACTTAAAGTTAATATTGATAGTTTTAACATGATTTACGGATCAGTTCAACAAAATCTTCCAATTTTAAGTGAACATACATCCCTTCTGTTACAAATCTACCTTTCGGGGTCTTGCGTGTCTTCTTATCAAAGATGACATTTATTTGACCCTCTTCGTCAGGCATTTCAGACAGAACTTCAACGTAGTTCACTCTGTCTTTCAATGTCTTGCACTGCACATTCAGAAATCCAGTATAACAGAGGTCAACCTTTTGGTCGTCTCTATTTCTTGATTCTGCACGTGAAGTAACAACATCTGGAAAGAACTCAACGAGTATCTTTACACACTCTCTCTCCCACGAATGACCTGCGCGTCTATTACGATTAGCCATTATTCAACTTCACTGTGCTGTCAGATACCCAACAGCTTATCTGTCATACGTTTAGCGTATTCCTTACCATGCTCTTTACAACAGTCGGTTATATCCTTGGTATCACCATAGTTCATTACAGATGATATACCGTAGAGATCTTCATGTCGTTGCATGAATGCTTTACCAGCATCATCTGGGTCACCCCATATTACAACTTTATCGAATCTCTTAAGAATACTTTCCATAACATCTTCAGGCACATCGACTGATTCAGCCTGTGGTGCAAATGATGGATAACCGAACTCATGCATGAGCATAACGTCCTTGTAAGATTTCTGTATGACACATACCTCACCGTTTTGCGGTAGTAATTTGTACCCTTGTAGAGACAAACCTCCTGCAACAAACTTCATTATCTTCTCAAATGGTCTGTATATCTTGAACTCTGTGAATAGATCATAGGAATAAGAGAGGGTCTTACATTTAAATAATGACCTATCTACCCAGAATTTAGATATCGGTTCCACTCTGAAATGATTCAAAGTATCAGGTGTGATTCCCCACTGTTGCCATAGCTCAACATCTTCAGCCGTAGGCTTTCTCTTGTTGACAAGCAAATGTGGAAACTGTGTCCTTACTGGACGTTTTTTAACCATTGGGAGCGATGGGAGAGACACACATTGCATGTCCTCCCATACTCTTTCGAGCAGCTCACCAAAAGTTAAGTATGGATATAATGCTTTGACATAATCAAAGACATTACCTCGCATGCCTGTACCGTAATCAATAAACCTTAAACTACCGTTGTTACCATAATAGAGTCTGAAGGAAGGTGTATGGTCATCCTCACGAAGAGGAGACGATATCATCTTCAATGGCATTACATTGCCGATGTATCTCCTATAGATATCAAGTTCTGAAGTTCTTTCAAGTATCTTATCAACACTCAGGTTTTTTCGTACGTTAACAGGCATAATAACATATTGACAGAAATTAACTGTTTATCATCCCCAAGGTGTGTCAGAAGCACCTGCCTCTGTTGCACCAGCTGGGGTCGTTACTGCGGTAGGATTGTATTCCTGCCACTCAATACTTCCTTGGTATTCGTCTTTGAACTCACCATATTCGCTATTGAGTGACTTGGAAAATTCTACTGCAGCATTCTGATAAGGGCGGACATACATCTTGCGATATGCAGATTGATACTGTTGTTCCTCACCATTTACATCTACTGTTCTTACACCGAACAGCATACCTACACGGTTAGGTTCTCCTTCGTTGGTCATCTTCATGATGTCCTTGATCTCTGAGAAGTCACCTGCAAAGATAGCATCCCAGTTATCGAAGTATAAAGGATCTCCGTTCTTACCACCTTTGTGGTTTACCCATGTACGGATAAAATTCATGAACTGCTCCTCACCGTTGAATGCTTTACGCATACCATCCTTACTGTACCACTCATACGTTGGTCCATCAGTAGGATCTGCATAGCAGAACTGTGCGGCATTGTTCACATACTGAAACTTACCTGTAGATGATTCTACAGGCTTCTTTGTAATAAAGAATGACTCACGATATAGGAAATCATCTTCTGGACGACTTAGCCACATGTCGATTCTGACACGGGTATTACCCTCGTTATCCTTATCTACATTAGATGTAGGTTCTTTAGGATTCTCGAATCCGAGAACACTCTTCATCTCCTCCACGTTAGGACAGATAGCTTTGACATATACAAAGTTTGCACCTGTCATCAACTTACGTCCTCCAGTGACTTTCTCGTCACCATCTCTTACGCCTATTGCCATGTTTCTACATTATAGTTTGTAGTGTTAGTTTCCTCTGGTTCTTCGTTGGTTGTTACACCAGGAATATGTTGAGGGGTCTCATTGAATACTGGTTCGCTACCAGTAGTATCATCAGCTACGTCATCAACCAATGTGAATGTAGGTACAACTACTTTCGTGGTCTTAACTTTTGCCAACTTCGGATGCTCAAACAAAAGCTTTACCTGCTCTTTAGGCAGGTCATAGTAATCCTGAATACATCCGATCTCAGGATTATAGTTACGAGCAGTGTTTGTTCTTGTGTACCCTGAACCCATCAAGGTAATGATCTCGCTGATAGAGATCGTCTTTTTTGAATTGGAATCTTCCATTTCTAAATAAAGATTAAAAAATTAAATTGATCAGTGAGACCCTCTCCCATAATAATCATCAATAGTACTGATGACCTTCTTTAGATCGTTGTCGATCTTAAGTTCATTGAACATTCCCATTGGGGACTTAGCAGTTGTATCACCCGTATTCTGAGTTACAAAATGATTCCAGAGTTTCTTTGTGTCTCCTTCTTCTTTTGTATCTACTCCTGCATACAGTACAATAGTGAACATGCCTTCCAACGTAACCACGTTGTCAACAAGTTTACCTACTGTCTTAGCTTTACGCTTTCTGACACCTGATGAATCCATAACTTCCTCATCGTGAGTAAGATATACAACGGTCATGTCATCACGTAGATCTGCTGGTGCATTGGCGAGTTCCCATATATGTTTGCCGATCTGGGTGAACTTGTCAAACCCTTTTATCTCAGCCTTACGCATGAACTCATTCGCTGCACAATACTGCCAATCATCTACAATGATGGTTTTAATGTGTGGCATCTTATCATTGATGAATTTCATCACCTGAAGTATTGTAGGTACATCATCTGTAGTATATATGTTGCCACTGTCAGGAGATGCTCCCTTTGCGACTCTTTTGTAGTCTCGTCCTTTAGGAAACGGCAATGCCTTACCTTGAACGTTGATAATGTAAGTACTCTTTGGATCGAGATTCATTATTGATGTGCTCTTACCGACACCTGATGGTCCGATAATACATACGCCTATTGCGCTCATTCTTATTCTATTTAAAGATTCTGTGTATACTGATAGACCTTTTCGATCTCTGCAGTATCTTCTACTCTTGGCAGTTCCTTGAAATAACTGCATGCACCATCAAAGAATAATGGTGTTCTGATGTTGGCTTCTCCGTCACGACTTTTGAGTATAAGTAACATTCTGAAATGATCTTGCATTACATCCACTCTATAATCGTCACACTCTTCCATCTGATATCTATCAGGGGCAAACAATCCGAAAACATTATCAGCATCACGCTGTGTCTCCTTATTGTTTGCTAACCCGTCAAGTGATGGTTCAAGCTTCTCGTCTATTGATTGACCTTTGAAAGTGTATTGCTTCTTCTCTTTATCAGAACTCTGCTGCTGAACGTTTACAACTATGTTAGCATACTTGTTACGTAGTTCAATACAATGCTCTGAAGAGAATTTGCTTATTGTCTCATGCTTACTGAGACCTCTCTCTGTTCTCAATAGACCGATATGGTCAGTGATACATATGACATACTCATTGACATCATCAGGAATATAGGTGTCGTTGACCTCCTTATCTTTCCCATCGATGGTAATGGTGCGTTTTGTCCAATGTCCTCTGCTCTCGTTGTAGCTCTTCATTGTTTTGAAGATGCCTGTAGGATTATGTATGTGATCTATAATGGTGACATACTTTTCAAGATCAGCAAAGTAATCCTTTGCTTCTTCTATCTTAGTAATTACATCATCAGGTAGATAATACCCTACGTTTCCAACTGACCTGAGTTGTTTAACGGACACTCGCATACCATGTTGCACGAACAACCAGTATGATATGATGGACATCATGAATTTCTCCTTGCTTTCCTCTAAACTGAAATAGAATATTTTCAGTCTGATGTCTGTATCAGGGTTCTCCTTGATGAACGTGTAAGGGACGATAACATACAGAAAACGTGCAAGCTTTGATTTACCAACGCCTGAGTTAGCTGTACATATATCGTATGTACCTCGTTCAATACCAGGAAAGAACTTACTGGTTCTTTCAAAAGGAAATGGAATACAATTCACATGTCCGAGAGCTGCTCTCTCCTGCCTTTTCTTTATCTGCGAAAGGGCAGAATCAAATATGCCTTCCCCACTTGACTCTATCTTGTTCTCCTCCATCTTCTATTATTGCGTCACATAATGAAGCAAGTGTTGAGTTATTATCCTTGTAGATAAGATACTCTGCTATTTTCATAAATGAGTAGCCTTCCTTTGCTTTATCTGTGACATATTTCTTAGTAGCTGCCAATATTATCTCATCCGTATAGTCGAACTCTCGCTTAAACTTTCGCATCTTGCGAATGATATTAGTAAGATTCCCTCTAACAGGATGATTGTTAGTCTTGACTCCTTTCGGAAAGTAATCTCTGAACTCAGAACATAGCTTCACGATCTCCTCAGTAGACTGAGGTATCTTCGCCTGCTGTATCTCAAAGAATATTTCGGTTACAAACTTGATACCCTTATCAGTTATATTGTCATCTTCATCGATAACACCTATATTGTGTAGATAATCTCTGTTCACCATATTTCCGATCATGTCGTCAGAACCTGCACTAAGCATCTTTAGATAAAATACTTCGTTCGGTGTAAGTCCATAATCACTCATCAACTTCACATTTACACCTATTCTTTCCATTAGATTCTTTTCATTTTAGTTTTATATTCCAATTAGAATTATCATATCAATAGTATTGATCTTATACCGCTTTCTTAATAAGCGAATCAATATTCAAATGCGGAACTACATTGAACTCTTGCATCGGAATGCTTTCTGTCATCTTGTTGAACCACTTCTCTTCCTGTGTACCTATGGTCACAAGGATAAATACCTTACCCTTCTTGTTACCATTCTTACGCAGTCTTCCTATACGTTGGATCATATCCAATGAGGAACTGTAGTAGCTCATAATGATGACATTATCTGCACCTTTAAGATTAGCACCTTGCTTCAGCATCTTGAAAGAACCTATCACATCGATGTCACCCTTGTCAAAATTGTTACGGGTCTCGAAGTTCATAGTATCTCTCTGCTTCTTGGTCTCACCTTTCTTTGCAGATCTTACAATGTGAGGAGTTATGTCCTCAAGTATGTTCAGATCATTGTTGAATATGATACTCTTGCCCTTTACAGTCTTGAGTATATTCTTCACAGCATCTACCTTTGACGGTAGACTATACAATAACTTTGAACGTTTCATTGCTGCACTCTTTACAAGAAAATCCTTGTTGCTGTACACTCCTTGCCAGAACAGATCGTCAAGATACTTATAGGCACGTGCCTCAGTTGTCTTGAATCTATTGGCTTTAGAGCCTCCATCAACAGTCTTCTTGTCTGTGTCAAGCCTATGATAGATAACATGTATGTCAAGCTTTCTGCTTGTACCTTCACGTTGACCATCACCTACATCATATGTAAAACATACTGGTGCGATATCATCAAGAAGAATCTCCTTGCTTACCTCTACACCATCTATTACATAAGTTCTTTCTGACTTTACTGTTGCGCTGAGACCAAGTATACTCTTACACTTGTTGTTCTTATAGAACTGTACATATACTGGACTCATAGAGTCATGTATCTCATCGCATACTGCAAGATCAAAAGTCTTCTTGACCCACTTACATGCTGATTGATAGCATGCAAACTCAAGATTCACATGACTTAATATGTCAACACCGAAAAGCTTATTGTACTTTTCTATGTCAACCATTAGATCATGTTCACGCTGTGCTGTCTCTGCGAGAAACACAACGTTTGAACCTTTACGCATTTTAGCCATGCAGTCCAAGGACAGAAAGGTTTTACCCATACCTGTCGCAAGTTCTACAGTAGCCTTCTTATCAGCAGCCTCCCAAGCAGTTATAGCCTGGAGTGCCACTTCTCTTTTCTTCTTGTCTACTTTCATTCAAAGAAGAATTTTCCATATGTGTATACTGCATGAGCAGCTGTCAAAAGCAATAACACTAAACCAAAAGCAACTACGGCTTTGCTTAATAATTCATCTGACGGTTCTTTCATAACTTATTAAGAATTTTATTACACTCGTTTACATAGTAATCATAATTGAGATCATAAGGTCCATTAAATGCTCTGTTGAACATGGTTACTGTATAACCTGCTTCAATATATGATTTCCGTTCTACATCTATTTTGACATCATCTATGAAATCAAAGATGTTTGTCTGATTTGATGGCTGTAACTCCAAAATGTCTTTTTTATTGACATCAGGAGGTAGAACCTTTCTCAGATAAACACCTTCATTCGACACATAGTACCTATTGGTTTTCTGTGTCGATACAACGACATGCTTGCCATCTTTGAAATATTCAATCTCGTATCTTGCTCCTCCACGTGCTCTTACAGAACCACAGAAGTCATAGATACCGTGCGACTTTACATTCAGATCATCGTAATGATCAATGTCAAGATGATTCATAATAGTATCCTCTACAGATACACCATGAATACATGCACGAGCTACAGCAATAGAAACAATCCTATGTGATTGATCCTTATGCCAAGCTTTATCTATCTCAAATGCACCCTTGAACTTATACTTGTTATCAGTTGTAACACTCAGGTAATTATTGACATCCCTGATGAACATACTCTTGTAATGAGCATCTTCAAGCACAAGACCTGTGAGTTCTTCCCACTTCTTCATCAATGTCTGAACAATACTGTACTGACTACGAGGCATTCTAACGGTAATACCGTCTGTGTTTGCCTGAAGCAATACAGCATTTGTAGATGTAAGTATCCATTCTGTCAACATACTGAGCAGTAACTGCCCGTTGACCGTAATGAACATTGTGAATTTGGGGTCATAAAGATATGAATAAATATCATTCGATTTACCATACACACCATTCAATGCGATCTTCAATCCATAATTCTCTGGAGTTCCTTTCGCAAAGGTCTTACGTGTCTCAAAGATGGTCTCATACACTTCGCAGAATGCATCACCCAAATGCTGTGGTGCTTTCTTATTACGTATAGCAAGATTCGGATAGTATGACTGCACATCGATATCGTATATCATATGCTCTTCATCCTCGTGATACGAACCACTTGCTGTACAGGCATGTATGCCACCTGTACCGTAATCGTATGGTACACCTCTGAATGTCATCTGATGTTTCAGATCACCTTTAGTATCACGTACTATGGTGTTCTTGAACTTGTCAAGTACAGAACTGAACTCTGGTGTATCGAACTTCACATAAGGCAGAATAATATCATTGAGATCCAATCCTCCATTGCGATATGTACGCATCTTACGTATCTCCCAATGTGGGATACCCATCTTCTCAGCAATGAATTTAAGAATGATCTCACTACCTATTTTAGGGTCATTTGCATCATACAGTTTAAGACCATAGGTTTTACTCAATCCTTTACGCAATTCTATTTCCTGCTTTGAAGCAAGAGCAAACTGCTTTGTAGCTGCTACATCGTGATGACAATAGGACAATACTTTAGATACATCATCTTTACTGATATATTTACCTGGAGTAAATGGAAGATCTTCCACGTTCTCCATTCGCATTGCTATCTCAATATGTTTGAGACCGCATGCTTTAGCCTTATTGTTAAAGTGATGCATTAGAAACAGATCGAACTGAGGTATACGTACCTCACTGTCTTTTATCCAAGGCTTCTCGTCAGATCTGATCAGATTATCAGAGTACCTATAGATATTCATACATGTTTCAGCAGCTGATACATTACGATACATGCCCAGCATATGATGCAATACAGGATAGTCGTATCCTATATTGTTAAAACCCATCATAGCTATACCATCTGTCATCCGATCAAGGAACTGTCCTATAGTATTCTCTTCATCAGAGGCGTGAAGAACGTATTCATAACGTTCCTCACTCTCCAATGAATGTCCTACATAAATAAACAGGTTCGGATAGACCTCAATGTCTCCCACCTCTTTGATCATGACTCTTCAGATGCAAACTCAAGCAGATCCATATGATCTTTAAGTTTAAAGTTAGGCTTCTTGATAAGCTTCTCTATGAGTTTCTTGTTGTTAAAAAGTGTCTTCATAGTCTTGTACTCTTCAGGATATCTTTTGATATGATCAGCCATAGCAACGATCATCTGCATATCTATCACAGTATTTTTGATATCATGCATAAGATCATGAAAAGAAAATGTTCTGCATAACTTCTCAGGCATATTCTCCCTGATTTCTATTGTTCTTGCTGGTGAATCTTTATGATTTATCGAACAAAGCTTGAGAATAGTATTGTTATTCTCATGAACAAAGCTTGACATATAAGCATAAGCATAACCTTCGTATTGAGTACCAACATCTTCTATAAGACCATAACTCGTACCTGCATGATATTTATCAATAGGTCTGCTGTATAAAGGAACTGTTTTTGTCAACTTAGGAATGAGTTCGGCAAGATCTGATAGTTCTTCAATTGTCATAACTATTTCTTTTTGGGTTCAACTTTTCTAAACTTGCTGGCAGGATGCCAGTGTCTCGTAACTGCTTGTCCTTCAACATTGTAGAACTCCAAGTAGTCACCACTTATACGTTTGATCGTATACCATTGCATGTGAATAAACTTCTTACCAGGGTTCAAACTCTTTACAGTCTTCTCACCTATGATCTCATCACGCCACAGTTTTGCATTACGTACAGAGCTGTTAAACTGCTTTATCAGTATGTCGTCTGCACTATCTGTATCCTCAAATACAACACGTTCTCTCTTCTTTTTGCTTATTCTACTTGGGCGTTCCCTGTAGTCTGTGCAATAAGGAGCCATGATGATGCTACTCTCAACACATACTACACGATCCTTTTCGCGTAGCTCTTTACCTTCAATATCCACTGCCATTATTTCTCTTCTTTATCAGTGTTGTCCGAAATAGGTCGGATACCCTTTGGTGTAATTTCAGATACAAGTCCTATATTACCATATAACTCAAGAGTTACATAGTTAAGAACCTCATCTTTCTCACCTTGAAACTCTACAAATCCTGAATCATCAGTACCGTCTATTTCTTTTACGGTACGATAAAAGACTGTTATTTCTCGCGTGTTCTTTCTTACAGCCAATACTTTATTACCTGTACGTGGAGACACAGCTATTCCCATAGTGTATTTACTTTCACTCATTTCAATTGAATTTTATCAAACTAAGTTTAACCAATCTTTGCATCTCTATTAATGCACATAAATCGCTATCGTCACCTTTCAGTGCTTTATCAATCTCTTCATCAAGATAATTGTTGTATGCTATTACAACCTCTGCATTAAAATGTCGATTGTTCATATCAATATGATCCTCATTACTGAGGTTCACATAAGGCTTCGTGTCAGTATGCTTACTATCCATACCGTAAAGTCTACTGAGATGAAGATTGAGAACGCAAGCTTATACTTATCGATAAATAAAAGGGAAGCGTTATAAGTATCCCTGGTTCTGTCACTCCTATGCTGAACACCAATATGTTCGGGAGTAGTTGAAATGTGTGGAAGTATTCCACTCTGAATATGTTTTTCATCGTTCATGTCTTTTTTATGATGAAAATGCCTACTCTATTAAAGATTTTCGGCTTCCTCTATAATGTCATTGAATACACCATCCCTCCTGTAAATAACCAGGACAGAAAAATGATGATTGTCCCATACTTCTTAGCCAAAAGAGTCCCTCTCTTAGCTCGGTGGTTGCAAAGAGTTACTTCAATTTTCATTTCAGTGCTTTTTCTAAGTGTTTGTTGAATACTATTTCACCATGAAACAGTTCAGTAGATAATCCTGATTCAAGATGTCCTACAAGGTCATTGTAAAAACCAATGCATATTGATTCAGCTTGTTTCACAGTTAGTAGTTGCTCCTTGACTTGGTCATATTGTCCGAGTTGTTCTTCTTTTGGTTCAACGCAGAATCCACAGGTCTGCTTGTTTGCTTGCATTTCATCCCAACATTGGAGGAAGGCTTGTCTACTAAGACGATTGTGAAGTCTTGTAGTATATCCTAAACCTTCAAAGTCTGGATACAACTCCATAGCCCTATCCTCTGCTTCTTTTCTTGTTTTCATATCAATCTGTTATTTCGATGTGATTACTTGCAATAATGTAAAAAGCCCAAGTAGTGCTTATTGCAACAAAAAGTTGAGCTAGTCTTTCTGAATTTGAGGTGTTATCGCTACAATCTTGCGCCCATCTTGTCCATGTTCTGATTACCGCAAATGCAAGTAATATCAATGCTATTGTTGTTTTCATTGGTACGTGTCTTTGTAGTATTGTTTCGCTCTTGTTTTAGGCATTGCAACCTTATCATAATCTAAATCTCCAGAAACGTAAGCCTCCTCAATCTGCTCCCGTTCCGTTTCGAGTGATTGATTTGCCTCTCTAATAGCACATCTTATTCCTTCGTGGATTCCTTTATCAAAAAAAGAATTGTTTGGATGCGTAAGTTTCATTGATTCAAGTTGCTCAATCAGCAGTTGCATAGCTGTCTTTTTCATATCACATTCTCTTTAAAGGTTATTTCTCGCGGTAGGTCTTCGATGCGGTTAGCAGATAAGTAGTCGCAAGTGTTCCAATTAGAATCCCATACTGTAACATCACATTCATTACCTGACCATTCAATATCTAACTTCAACTCTTTACTTCTGATTTGAGTCCAATCTAATTCTTGGTCAACAACCTCCCAATCACCAGCGAATATCACTCTGTCCTGTGCTGCTTGGTATTGTGCTATCTTATTTTGACCATGCTGATAACCACAAATGTCACTATAATAGCTTAATGAAGCAGGCTTCTCCAAAACATTACCATCATCATCACACGGAACAAAATCTCTTAAGCGTGGTGCGCGGTTGGTTAGTGTTGCATATTCTACTATTTTGTAATAACCTTGCGCATCTCTTTCGCTATTGCATGCCATCCCTTCTCTTTGGTTTCTATGCTCAATAACGTACTCGTGTAGTGTTGGTCTCATTTTTCTCTGATTTAGTGTGCTATACCGCACGATTCAACTTAATTCTATTCGCGATTCACAATCTCATCAAACGCTTTGATAGCGGCTTTACGGGCTTCATCAATGCTTTCTTTCTTAACGTACAGAGTGGTATCACCAAACACAATATGCCAACCATTAGGTATTGAAACCCTATAAACCATTAAAGCCTTTCCAATCGAATCAGCATAGTCTTGAATAACTCCCCATTGACACGCTAAAGGGTCGTTGTAAAATTCTTCTTTACCATAATAATTTCTATTCAACCACTCCTCAAACTGTTTCTTATTCTTCCCTGTTAGCATGATTCTCTCTTGTTATTATACGTTTCAAGTTTTTTGTTCAAACCCCACTTTGACAATTTGCTTCCGTAGTGGTTTATGAATCGGTAGTAATCTGCCATTACCGTCTTTTCGCTGCAAGAGTATTTCATTCTTCCAGCGATGGTGTCATACTCAATAAGCAAAACATCTTTTACTAGCCTCACATCAAAACCATTCATTATAAGTTCTTCTGCAACGCTTTCGCAGTGTTCTAAATAGTTCTCCATTTTAATCGGTTTTGTTTTAGCACCATCTCTCAATGGTCCTACGTCCGTCCCTGTAATTCACGTAGTCGTTTCATTGTGCTTTCAATCAATGGGCAATGATTAGGTATTCCTTCACCTTCCCCAACGTCATAACCAGTCTTTTTGCAATTATAGCAAGGCTCGCTCCAAGAGTCGCCTATATATTCAAAGTTTGGACAGTCCTTACAATTTTCTATCTCAAGTTCAAGTATTACTTTCATTTCCATTCGCTTTACGATGCTACAACAATAGGTATAGTGAATAGCCCATCGAAGGCATCAGGTTAATATTTAAGTTTGTGGGTAGGGCTACTCACCATGTACCTACCGTTAGGTGTAATTACAAGATACACCATCCCTCTTTATTAACTTTCAGAAAGTCTTGTATTTCCTTAATCAAAGTTTCTTTTGTATCCGAAACAAATTCTTGTCGTCCGTCAGTTTTTACAGGGTTATTTCCTATTTTATAATTAAACCATATTTTTACATAAATTTCGTCATTAGGTTCTTCCTTATTTTCAATCATACAAGACTTTATTCGCTTGTCAATTGAGGTTATTTCATCAGAAGTAACTACACCTAACAAAGGGTATAGTTCATTGCTTTGTTCTTGCTTATTCATACTGTATTTCTTTTAATTAAATTCGTTTTAATTTGATAGGGTAGTGTTTCAATCACGCAACGAAACCATACCCAAGCCCGTTGTGCAAAATGCGGAGAAGGCTTCTTCTGCTCCCAGAAATTCTATTAGATTTCCCATTTGTTATCCATGCGAACTGGTTATCTAAGGTACTTTCTTGCCTTTTTAATGAGTAAACCGCAAAGCACTTTGCACAACAATAAATAAAAAACATTAAAACGGTTTTTTACACTCAACCGTTAGGCGTAATTTAGTAATCACCACCCCACATAAAACTTCTTGCTATATCATTACTTTCTGCAAGTCTCCATTCAAGTTCTTTTTCAATATCTTTTGAGAAATCAGCATCAAAATTTTCG
>Ga0099849_1000254_pt1 | contig 24220 bp, 34 predicted proteins | sample CB_VirMetaG_4_FD_78177 | JGI IMG/M metagenome (GOLD analysis project Ga0099849, IMG submission 78177) | Freshwater to marine saline gradient viral communities from Chesapeake Bay - CB_1508_1M Viral MetaG | ecosystem: Environmental > Aquatic > Marine > Coastal | place: USA: Chesapeake Bay... | reverse complement strand
TGATATACTGAGGGTCTTCGGACCCTCTTTTTTATGCCATGAAATACACACTACAAGTTCAAGAGAGTGATGACGGTGAATTGTTTTTAGAATTCCCTGACGATGTTATGGAATGTCTAGGCTGGCACGAAGGAGATGTGTTAGAATGGACCTATGCCTCAGACCACCTTATTCTTAAGAAGACTCATGACAGGACATGAACACGTAATTGAAGGACGACCCGAACTTAATGTTGATTGGGAAAACCAATATCAAATCCAACGTAGGAATCGTCTTCAAGATTCCATCGATGAATACCTTCAAGATGATAAAGTTGATGCACGTCAAGCATACGAAGAGATGCTATCTTGCGTCGATGATGTAATCAATTACCACAAAAAAGAAATGGATAAAGCAGTCGGACTCAAATCTCTTATGATGGGTCATCGTGCTTTTGAACTTGAAGATTTGAAAAATATTCCTGAACGGTATTGATTTATACAGTTGACAAATCATAAATAATCATGGTATAATTACCATTACGTTCATCCCATTTGCTATTTGCGAATAACGAATGGGACGCAAGTAAGCCGACTCGGAACGGAGCGTTCATCCTATGTTATCATTAGCTTTGATTTTCTTTAGTCATGTTCCTCCTGAGGATCTCCTTAGGTGTGAAGACTATCACTGGTTGAAGCAGGGTCTTGAGGAAACTAAATTATTCACACCAGCAGAGAAGTTTGATATTCTCGTACACTGGATGAATCATACAGATCCTCATTGCTTTGATAACAAGGACGCAAAAGCCGACTGAAGGAACGGGTCTAATAACCCCAAATTCAGGAGCAAACTGATGAACACACTTACTCTAATCAAGAAGCAGATCCAGAAGCAAGCAGCACTGCACGACGCACAAATCTCCCACACCGCTTATCGTGGTGTCCAGTATGAGTGCAAGCAAGGTGTTGACGAAACTCATGGAACATTCTGCTATAGAGGTCACACTTATAACAAGTGATATCATGAACTATGTCTATCATAATGATGACATGGATAAAGATAACAGACCACCTGCCTGCTACCTTCTAACTTATAGAGGGTGCAGGTACTGGTCTTGTTATCGTATTCACTTGAAGGACTATTTTGAGCAATTGCTCACAGTAGAACCAATTTTAAACAGGAGAGGTTGAACACCTCTCCTTTTTTGCTACTATATAATCAGACTGAAAACATTCAACATGAAAATCTTTTTAGACTCTTCAGACTTCTACGAAATCGAAGAGGTGGCACATTTGGGATTTATTGATGGGGTCACTACTAACCCATCTCTCATGCTTAAGCAAGGCAAAGATCCACTAGAAGTTATTAAGAAGATCTCTGACCTGTTCCCTGAGTCTGCATCGATCTCTGCAGAGGTTGTCGGTGGTCATCACGAAGAGATGCTTGCTCAGGCACAACCTTACATTGATTATGCTGAGAACATCACCATTAAAGTACCTATGTCTTTTGAAGGACTGAAAGCATGTAGGTACTTGACAGATCTAAAAAGAACTGTTAATGTTACTCTTGTCTTCTCACCTGCACAAGCAATTCTTGCTGCAAAAGCAGGTGCTACCTATGTTTCCCCTTTCGTAGGTAGAGTCGATGACCAATCCTTTGACGGTATCACATTGATCAGAGAGATTGCTGGTATTTTTGATGGACAGACTGACACTCAAGTCCTGTCTGCATCTATCCGTAGTGTGAAGCATGTTATTGATTCATTTAAATACGGTGCAGATGTTGTCACAATGCCATTCTCAGTGTATAATAAGATGTATCAGCACATTCTCACTGACAAAGGTTTAGAACTCTTTGACAAAGACTGGGCTGAACTACAGGAGAAAATCAAATGATTGTCCGTACTATGAAGAAGCAGCACCTTATTCAAAAGAAAGATCCCCAACACAATCAATTGTGGGAGTGGGAAGAGACACCTGAACTACGAGAGTATATTAAAAAGTATGGTAAAACCAACTGATTGGGACAGTGTAGAAGCCGATGAGGCAGAAGCAATCCGTCGTCATGCTCGTGCAGACTTTCGTATGAACGAGATGAAGAGAGAACTTCAAGATCTTAAGAACATTGTCCATAGCAACGAAGATAAGAATGTCGCATACAAAAAAATCAGACAGTATCAGAAACGTAAGAAATCCGTATTCGGTGAAATTGGAAGAATCGACCGTAGTAAAGACTACACCCCAGAAGGTCTCAGAATCCAATATGAATCTCTTTACGGCGAAATGGAACCTTCCAACAGCAGCGAAGAACTGCGGGATGACCGAGAAGGAAATGAGGATGACGTTCTTTGAGTTCCTAAAGTACCACCCCCCTACCTGGGGGGTTGACACCGAAGATCCTTCCTGATATAATTGATTCTATTGGAGAGGTGGTCGAGTGGTTTATGGCATCGGTCTTGAAAACCGACGAGGGTAACACCTCCGTGGGTTCAAATCCCACCCTCTCCGTTACACTTTTAAACAATAAAGTGTATAAATAACATGTAAAGTTTTACAACAGTCAGAGATCCCTCAACTACTCGGATCAGAATTGTAGTAAACTTACACTAACGGGACGAGTCGAAGTCCCTTTCATCTGTGGGTAACCATTCCACAAGTAAAAATTACGAGGTATTAAAATGATCAAATCCGCATTCGCAGCACTGGCTGCTGCTCCCCTTTTCGCAGGTGCTGCCCTTGCAGGTCCCTACGTGAACGTTGAAGCCAACTCTGGTTTCTCTGGTAGCAACTACTCTGGCACCAACATCGACACCCACGTGGGCTACGAAGGTGCTCTGGGTGAGTCTGCTGCTTGGTACGTTCAGGGTGGTGCTACCATCGTGGCTCCTGACGGTGGTGCTTCTGACACCGTTCCTTCGGGTAAGGCAGGTATCTCTGCTGGTCTGACCGAGCAACTGTCTGCTTACGGTGAAGTTTCGTTCGTTGGTTCGGGCGTTGCTGGTGTTGACCGTTCTTACGGGACCAAGGCAGGTCTGAAGTTCACCTTCTGATCTTCTGAATCCTAACTAGAGTTAAGGAGGGGTTGCGACCCCTCCTTTTTTATGCTAAAATACTAAGGTAACCAAGGAGGATCTATGCCTGAACAGTCCAAACGTAATCGCAAACGTGGTCACAGGGACATGGAACCCCCAGCAGTTCCCACTCGTCCTCCTGGTGAACGCAGGAGGATTCGTTCCTTCGGTCGTATTCGTCAAGAGGTTGAAAAGAAATGATTAGTTTTATTGTTTATTCTAGGGATGGTTGTCCCTACTGCTCTAAGATTGAGCAGGTGCTTCAACTAAAGAAACTGAAGCATGTAGTCTACAAACTTGATCGGGACTTCAGTCGTGAACAGTTCTATCAAAAGTTTGGTGTAGGTTCAACGTTCCCACAGGTTCAATACAATGGTAATAACCTTGGTGGATGTACGGAAACTGTACAGTATCTCAGAGAAAACAATCTACTTTGAGTAACTAAATACTAATAATTATTGAGGAGAACCATATGGACTATACTGCTGTTCTATTGTTCTCGTCGTTTCTTATAGTAGGATCCTTCATCGTTGGATTTCTTGCAGGGTGGTTTGCTTCTAAAGTGTTTGATGCCTGGTATGAAAAGGCAGATTATGCTAAGGAAGTAATTCACCCTGAAATGTATGATGAGGATGGAGAACCTGCTAATGTCGGTGACCTACTTTACTTGCGAATCGACAGAGATGATGATATACTAGAGGACGACGATGACTGAGAAACTATGATTCTCGTTGATATGAATCAGGTGATGATCTCCAACCTGATGATGCAAATCAATGTACGCAATGGAGAACTTGAAGAAGGACTAGTTCGGCACATGGTTCTGACCTCTCTACGAATGTATCGTAGGAAGTTTGGAGACAAGTTCGGAGAACTAGTCCTTTGCTATGACAGTAAAAATTACTGGAGGAGGAAGTTCTTTCCACAATACAAGGCAGGTCGCAAGAAAGACCGTGCCAAATCTAACCATAATTGGAATCAGATCTTTGAGGTGCTCAACAAACTGAGAGATGAGTTTCGTGAGAACCTCCCTTACAAGGTTATGTGTGTCGATGGATCTGAAGCAGATGATATCATTGCAGTTCTGACTATTGATCAGGGCATGAGAAACATCAGACTTCAGAAGGACATGCAACCACCTGTACCTATCTTGATTCTGTCTGGTGACAAAGACTTTGTTCAGTTGCAGAAGTACCCCTTTGTAAAGCAGTACAATCCTGTGAAGAAGTCCTTTGTAGAGTGTCCAGATCCTCATCTGTACATCCTGGAGCACATCATCAAGGGTGATAAGTCTGATGGCATTCCTAACTGCCTTTCTCCTGATGATACTTTTGTGAGAGGCACAAGGCAGAAACCTATCAGTAAGAAGAACTTCTCTCTGTGGTTAGACAAAGCACCTGAAGACTTCTGTACATCAGAACAGATGCAATACTATGATCGAAATAAGACCCTTATCGATTTTAGATATATACCTAAGGAGATCGAGTCTTTAATTGTCGAAGAATACGACAATTACATTTGCAAACCTAGGTCGGGAATTTATCCTTACTTCGTATCGAACCAACTTCTTGAATTGATTAACCACGTAGGAGACTTTTAATTATGTCTGGATGGACAAACAACAACCTTCTGATTTCTGAAGTGCTTCAGAAGGTCAGTAATGCAAAAACTAAGAAGGAAAAGATTTCCCTTCTAGTTCAGCACAACAGCCCTGCACTTCGTAGTATTTTGATCTGGAACTTTGATGAGTCAATCATCACCCTTCTTCCTGAAGGTGAAGTTCCCTACACTCCCAATGACTCACCCAAGGGCACTGAGCACTCTCTGCTTGCCAAGGAGTACACTAAACTGTATTACTACATTAAAGGTGGTGCAGACCAAGTGCCTCAACTGAGACGTGAGTCTATGTTTATTGCCTTGCTTGAAGGTCTACACAAATCTGAAGCAGAGGTTCTATGCCTTGTGAAAGATGGTAAACTTCAAGAGAAATTCCGTATCACACTTGCTACAGTAAAAGAAGCATTCCCACAGATTGAGTGGGGTAATAGAGGACCGACTGAATGAAGATTTATGAACAAGACTGCGATCCAGAACTTGCTAACGACAGGTCGTTACCTTATACAGCATATCTAGTTGAGTATGTTCTGGATGGTCAGACTAAGTATGACATTGTGATCTCAGGAAAGAAGACTGAAATCTTTGATTGGTACTGGGACCACTATCGACATGATTTTATTACATTCAAACAGACTGAGGGTAGAGTTAATCCAAAGCTGTGGAATAATCCTAAAGAACAATCGAAAGGTAAGAAGAAATGAGTACCGTTATTTTTGATCCTCGTAAGAAGAAAGATGAGGAAGATGCCAAACCAAAAACAGTAGCAGAACTTATTGGTGTTGCTTTAGCACTTGCTACTATTCCTCTGGCATTTATGCTATTATGGAATTGGTTGATGCCTAGTATCTTTGGGTTGACAACCATTGGTTATCTCAAGTCCTTTGGACTTCTTGCTATGTCCTATATGATTTTTAAGAAATGAAAGTATGTAAGATCTCTGTCACTCCTGATGCAGAGAAGACAATCGGTTACATTGCACGTGTGAGCAATCCTAATAATCAGGAGAACCCTAAGGTGGAGGGTCTGCTGGCATATTGTATCAAGCATGGACACTGGTCTGTGTTCGAGCAAGCAACCATGACTGTTGAGATCAATACTACTAGGGCAATCGCAGCTCAAATTTTGCGTCATAGGTCCTTCACATTTCAAGAATTTTCACAACGGTATGCTGACTCTACCCTCCTTGGGTTTGATTCTATTCCTCTGCCTGACCTTCGTCGTCAAGATGATAAGAATCGACAGAACTCTATTGATGATGTAGATCCTTATACTGTTCAGAAGTATCAGATTCTAATGCAACATCATTTTGGTGAAGCAATGAAACTGTATCAGGATATGCTTGATGCTGGCATTGCAAAGGAGTGTGCTCGCAATGTGCTTCCCCTATGTGTACCAACTCGTATGTACATGACGGGCAATCTTCGCAATTGGGTCCACTATATCCAATTGCGTGAGAAGAATGGCACTCAGAAGGAACACATGGACATTGCCAAGGCAATTAAAAAGATTTTCATCTGTGAGTTTCCTACTATCTCTCGTGCTCTTGAGTGGTGCACTGAAGACTGTAAGTGTGCCGAAGACTATTGTTCTGATACACAACCTTGTATTCTAATTCACCCCTAAACAAATGCCTACCTACGACTTTAGAAACAAAGAGACTGGAGAGATCATAGAAAATGTAGTGATGTCTATCCACGATCTCGATAAATATAAAGAAGAACATCCTGAACTTGAAAGATACTTTGGTAATCAAAGTGTCGTTGCCACCTACGGTCAACCTGTTGCCTCGGAAGGATTCAAGGAAGTGATGTCCAAAGTCCAGAGAGCACACCCTGGCGCAAACCTTAGTAGATTTACCTGATATGCCACGTCGTAAGAATTTGCAGAACACATTCAAACTAGAAGGTGTTCTAGATGATCAACCCTCGGTGAAAAAGTCTCGACGCAAACCAATCAGCACAGAACAACTTGCTGCTATTGAACCCATCACTGAAAACCAAAAGAAAGTTTTCAGTGCCTGGGAAGAAGGTAAGAATGTTATCCTGCATGGTTGTGCTGGTACAGGTAAGACTTTTGTTGCTCTGTATCTCGCACTCAGAGAAGTTCTGAACCCCGAGACACCATACGAAAAGATTTACATTGTCCGTTCACTGGTTCCCACCCGTGAGATTGGTTTCCTACCTGGAGATCATGAGGACAAATCATATCTTTACCAGATTCCATATAAGAATATGGTGAAGTATATGTTTGAAATGCCAGACGATAATGCTTTTGAGTTTCTCTACGATAACCTGAGATCTCAAGAGTCTATCTCGTTCTGGTCTACATCATTCATTCGTGGCACCACATTTGACAATGCCATCCTTATCATTGACGAGTTTAGTAATCTTAATTTCCATGAACTCGATTCAATGATTACTCGTGTTGGTAATGATACTCGTATCATGTTCTGTGGTGACTACACACAGTCAGATTTGGTGAAGTCAAATGAAAGGACTGGTGTCCTTGACTTCATGAGAATCTGTGCTACTATGGAAGAGTTTGAAACTGTAGAGTTTGACATTAACGACATTGTTCGTTCTGGTCTGGTCCGCAGTTATCTTATCAGTAAACTGAATCTAGGATTGTAATGTTTAATTGGTTATATCATGAAGAGGATTTCAATATCCCACCTTTGAAGTCAACTGAACGCAATGGTATGCGTTTTTATGTGAGGGATGGTAAATACTATCCCTCAGTCACTACAGTTACTGGTATCAGATCTAAGCAAGCAATCTTAGAGTGGAGACAACGTGTAGGGGAGGCTGCTGCCACCCGTGAGTCTGGTCGTGCTACTGCTAGAGGATCTGTTTACCATGAAATTGTTGAATCGTACCTGCGTAATACTTACAATCCTAAGGAATGGGAAGAGAAAATCATTCCGAATATGCTGTTCAGATGCTCTAAAAGTAATCTTGATCGCATTGATAATATTCATTGCATGGAAACCGCTCTTTATTCTGACTTCCTTGGTCTTGCTGGGCGTGTTGATTGCATTGCTGAATACGATGGCAATCTTTCTGTGATTGACTTCAAGACATCTAACAAACCTAAGAAAATTGATTGGATTGAAAACTACTTTGTGCAATGCTGTGCATATGCTACAATGTACTATGAACTCACTGAACGTGAGGTCAAGCAACTGGTTGTGATCATTGCAAACGAATCTGGTGGCACTCAAGTGTTCATCAAAAAAGATATTGATCAACAACTAGCACTGCTAAAAGAATATATGCAAGAATTTATTGAGGAGCAACATGGAATTAAATGAAGAACTTCAGAAAAAGTTCCTGACTCCCAGTAAATTTGCTATGGAAATTGAAAAGATGGTCAAGGAATCTAATGGTCTCATCAATTATATTGATGCTGTGGTAGTTTACTGTGAACAAAATGAGGTTGAGATAGAAAGTGTGCCCAAACTCCTATCAAAACCACTGAAAGAAAAGATCAAGAGGGATGCACAGTATCTGAACTATGTCAAAAGAACTAGTAGAGGTATTCTCCCTGTGTAACTGGGTCTGTCCAAATACAGTAGAGAAATGTCCGCAGAATTTTTTAATGCACCAGCAGTTCGAGCAGAACTAGCAAACATATTCACTCTTCATGAAGACATGGTGCGTCTTCTTAATCCTGCCGTGATGAATATACTCACGCCAGAGAAACAGAATGAGAGAATCGAAAAAGTTATTGAATTGATTGAACGTCAGAAGATCTTCTACACTAGATTGACTCTAGAAAGTTATGAAGATGTAGAGTTGCAGGAGGTCCGACACAAGATCGATAGCATCGGTCAGAGGTTCGGGTTTGAAGGCACCTTCAGTCAACATGCCGACACCATGATTCAACGTCTCAAAAAGAGGTTGACACCACCTAAATAGAGTGTTATTATGAATCATGTGGACGAGTTAATCCACTCAATACGTTAATCCAATAAATACGAGGAATCCAATTATGTCTTTCGCAGCACTCAAGAAGTCTTCCTACTTCGACAACCTGAAGACTGAGATCGAGAAGATCTCTAATCCTCAGGGACAAAGTTACACTGATGATCGTCTTTGGAAGGCAGATCTTGATAAGTCTGGTAATGGTTATGCTGTGATTCGTTTCTTGCCCCCCTCTGAAGGGGAGGATCTGCCTTTTGCTAAGGTCTGGAGTCATGCTTTCAAAGGTCCTACGGGACAGTGGTACATTGAGAACTCCCTGACCACCATCGGCAAGGATGATCCTGTTGGTGCTATCAATCGTGACCTCTGGAACAGTGGTCTGGAATCTGATAAGCAAACGGCACGTGTACAGAAACGTAAACTGTCTTACTACAGCAACATCTATGTGGTCAAAGACCCTCTACACCCTGAGAATGAGGGCAAGGTGTTCCTGTTCAAGTACGGCAAGAAGATCTTTGACAAGATCGTTGAGGCAGCAAAGCCTCAGTTTGAAGACGAACGTCCTGTTGATGTGTTCAACTTCTGGCAGGGTGCCAACTTCAAACTCAAGATCGTGAAGAAGGATGGTTTCTGGAACTATGATAAGTCTGAGTTCGAGTCTCCCTCTGTTCTCGGTGACTTCTCTGATGGTGAACTGGAGAAGATCTATAAGCAGCAGTATTCTCTGACTGACTTCACCGATCCTTCTAAGTTCAAGACCTATGAAGAACTGGAAGCACGTCTGAATCTTGTCCTTGGTAAGGTCCAACCTCGTGTCACTGCTCGTCTTGATGACGAGGTTGCTGATGAAGAGGAAGAGGTGGTGTCTGAAGCACCCTCCTGGACCAGTCAAGTAACTGACCACAAGTCTGCCGAAGCAGACGACGATAGTCTAGACTACTTTAAGAAACTGGCAGAAGAGGACTTCTAAAATGACTACCCCCAACTGGCAACATCATTCCAAAAAGGAACAGAAACGTCATCTGAAACCACAGGCAATGCGTCAAGCAAAGAAACGCAGGCAGTCTCTCAAAAAGAAACTGCTTGCTGCCTGTGCAGTGCTGGTTGGGGTGTCAGCAGCACCAGCTCAAGCAATCACCTGGGGAGAGTTCTGGGAACCATTCAATGATAAGCACCACCATCATTACGAACGTGAGGTGCATCATTATCACCATGCTCCCCCTAGACCAAGACGGTGTAGGTATAAGGTGAGACGGGAACGGTACATCCCAGGTGATTACTATCATGAGGGATACACCACATGGGAAACAGAAATTGTTTGGAGAGCATGTGGTAGTTACAACGACAACTACAGGTGGTAAACCAAAAACGACCTACGAATACCAAAATACCCCGAAAAAATTTCGGGGTATTTTTTTGCTCTTTAGGTTTTTTATTTTACCTGAGTTCTCTTGAGGTAAGGTCCATCAGCATCAACTGAATCTGGATACTTAATCAACTCTTCAAACTCATCAATGAACTTCTGAATGAACTGATTCTTGAGAACTTTAATACCTCTCTTCAATTCATTCTTTCTTTGTTCAAGATCATAGTTTGTCAGTGGTTGGATCTTATTGACTCCATGTACAATACCTTCATAGGTAGTGAACAAGAAATTTGAATTGACAACGGTTCCTTTTTTGATTAGAACGTTACCTTTGGTGTCAGTAATCTCATCAGTTTCATACTGAACCACATCATATAGTTTGCTTCCATACTTCCTGTCAAGATAATCTTCAAGACTAGGAGTATCCATAGGCCACTCTTCATAGAGATTGGTATATCTGTTACATAGAATGATGATCCAATCGTACTCAGGTGTGCCGTAGAATTTAGTTGACACTGAGTCAGGTCTCTCACCATCGTTGACCACGTAGTCATCGTAAGCAAAGATATATTTTGCTAGGTCATCTCTAACCGAAACTCTTCTATAGAGATTCTTGATCACATTCTGATCCAAGAAAGAACTTCTAGCAGTCCTCTCTGAGATTTCAATGTTTGGTAGATAGGAGAAATAGTTTGCCATCAGAATTCGTTTAGTTCTTTCAGTGCTGCACGATGAAGCATGACGGTTTCTTGGAATCCCATTTGAATTTGAACTGCCATCACATAACCGTCAGGAGTTGATACATATTGACCATCAGGTGAGAAGTTCACATTAAAACTTTTGAGAACACAAGCACCAGGACGGTAGATGTCTTTAATTTCTGATGCAGAGTTTAGTTTGACACGACTTCTATTACCATTGGGTTCGTTCATTCTTACAAAAGCAAGGTCAAAGTAAGAAGGAATACCTAACCATCTATTGTTACCACCACCATCAAAGATACTACCACCTGATTGACCACCACCATTTAGATCGGGGTGCATGTAGTATCTTAAAGTATTTACAATATTCTTAATTTCTTGTGCTTCAGTTTTGCTACGTGCTACCATCTTCACAGTGAAGTTATGGTTTCTATATTGAGCACCTCTGAATGTAATCTCTCTGAATGGGTTGAGGATTTTACCTTGCATCAAAGCACTTAAAGAGTTTGCATCAACACCACCAGAAAAACCTGCCATTTGAATGAGACTGTTGACACCTGTTGCTGCGGCATTCAATGCCAACTCAGGCATAGCATCATTTGCTTTTGCTGAAATTGTCTGAGCGATGTTTTCGGCTGTGTCACCTGATGACAATCCTGCTGCCATTGAAACTAATCCAGACCCAAGAGAACCTAAGTCAACACCTTGATAGGACATGCCATACTGAACTGACAACTGCCTAGGCATTGCCAGAAAGATAGATGCTTGTGCTTTGGTTACAGGTGCTTTTGCTGAACCACCTGTAGATCTTCCTTTACCACCAGAAAAGAACTGATAGATACCCTGCCCACCTTCAGTAGCAACAGTGATTTTCAGGTAGTCTTTAGGACCATCACCTTTAACTTGTCTTGGATATACCAGAGGTTGTCCTTTTGCCATGGATAAATACTTCTAAACGTTAGTTATGGCGTACAAAGGTAGATTCACACCGTCGAACTTCCAAAAATATAAAGGTGACCCTACAAAAATTATTTATAGGAGTTTGTGGGAAAGAAAGTTTATGGTCTGGTGCGATACCAATCCCAACATCCTTGAGTGGGGTAGTGAGGAGTTCTTCATACCCTATATATCACCTGTTGACGGTAGACCTCATAGATATTTTCCAGATTTCTATGTAAAGTTGAGAACTACTACTGGTCAGGTGAAAAGATATGTTGTTGAGGTTAAACCTTTAGCACAGTGTCAGGCACCAAAGAAACCAAAGAGACAGACGAAGAAATATATATCTGAAGTGAAAACATATGCAGTCAACCAAGCAAAATGGAAAGCAGCAGTTGACTTTTGTGAGAACAGACTTTGGGAATTCAAAGTCATCACAGAGAAAGAGTTAAAAGTATGAGCATCTTTACAGACATACAATCATTAACCAAGGGGTCTGGTAAGAGTGAGACTTGGTATAGGAAGCAGTGGACTAAACGTATCCAAGGATTCCAACAGTCCAGACCACAGGTGGGTGGTATCTATTACTTTCATTACACTGCTAAGCAACCTGAAAGAATGGAGTGGTACGATAGATACCCTATGGTATATTGTATTGCTGTAGATGGAACTGGATGGTTGGGTGCAAATCTACATTACCTTGCTCCTGGTTCTAGACTTGGTACGGTAAACCAGATCAAAGCATCTGATACTCGGGCAGAATTATTCTTTCCACGTTCTACTATACATAGATATAGAAATACTGAGATCAAATCTCCTGTATATAAGATCCCTGAGGAAGAGTGGGATTCAGTGCAACTACCATTAGAGTATTTTGTAGACGAATCACCACTAGCACCTAACGGGAGTAGAAGAATTCCTGCTAAAAAAGTCTGGGGGTAATCAATGACACTCGATGTCAGTTCAATGCTTACAAAATTATCTAATGCTGGTTTTGCAACCAGTAATAGGTATGCTGTACAGTTACAAGTTCCCAATGTCTTAGCAGGAGAAACTTTTACTATTGATGGTCAGAATCTAGGTGAGATTCTAAACTTCTATTGCGATTCTGTATCTACTCCCACCAAACAGGTCACCACAGCACAGCACAGAGACCATGGTGTTGGAATTAACTATGCCACAGGAACTGTTTATGGTGAGGTGACTCTTAATCTGATGTCTCCAAAAGATCTAGACTTCAACAGATTTTTTGAGGCATGGTATGCTGCTATTCATGATGATACTGGTAACGTTGTCAACTATTACAACGACATTGTATCACCTAGAATGATCATCTATAAGTTAGAGAAGAACGGTAGAAAAGAGAAACCAACCGCAACTTCTATTACTGGTAGATGGGACATTGAAAATGCTTTGCCATATAATATCAGTCCATACCAATTAAGTTCTGCTAGAACACAACTACTTCAAACTAGAATTTCTTTCAAGGTAGAACGATACAGATTCAGGCAAGGTGGTGCATTCAATCTTGCTGCTGAAGTTCTTGGAAAGACATCCTTCTTTGACGACTAAATAACTAAACTGAAACTGAGTTTTAAACCATGCCTTTGCCAAAGCTTGTCGTACCTGAGTACGAATGTGAGTTGCCTTCTACAGGTGAAAAAGTAAAATACCGTCCGTTCCTGGTTAAGGAAGAGAAGATTCTTCTGATGGCTATGGAATCGAACAGTGAAAAAGACATGATGAATGCTGTCAAGTCTATCATCCGTAACTGCACATCGATCAAACGTAAGATTGATAATCTTCCCACGTTTGACATCGAATATCTGTTCCTTCGCATTCGTGCTAAGTCAGCAGGTGAAGAAGCAGATGTTATTATCACTGCACCTGACGACGGTGTGACAGAAATTAAGATCAAAGTTCCTCTAGAGGAAGTTGTATGTGAAAAACCTGAGGGTCATGATCCCAAGATCATGCTTGATGATGACACTGGTGTTGTCATGACTTATCCTAGTCTTGATACCTTTGTGAAAGAGAACATCTCTGGTGAAGGAACTACTCAATCAGATTCTGTTGACGCTGTCTTCTCTATTGCTGCAGGTTGTATCTCACAAATCTTCCAAGGTGAAGAAGTGTGGGAAACTAAAGACTGTACCAAGAAAGAAGTCACTGAATTCTTGGAGAGTCTGACTAACGATCAGTTTATGAAACTGCAATCATTCTTTGAAACCATGCCTAAGTTGCAATGGAAAACTGAAGTCACTAATCCAGAGACTAAAGTGAAGAGTGAAGTTGTTCTTGAGGGACTTGCGTCTTTTTTCGGGTGAGTATGTTGTACTCTAGTTTGGAAAATTATTACCGAACTAATTTTGCCCTAGTGCAACATCACAAGTGGAGTCTAACTGAGATAGATAGTTTGATGCCCTGGGAAAGGGATTTGTATGTGATCATGCTGACTCAACATCTTGAGCAGGAACGTGAGATGCAGAAACAAAACCAACCATCAGCACCATACGAAGGTTAAATGGCGACACTTGCTAAACCACAGAACAAATTAGCACAAAAACCTCAACAATATAGAGAGGTTGGTGGAGCATCATCGCCTACAGTCAAGGCATTAAATGGTGTGGGCAAACAGATCTCCACCAACAATACAATTCTAAGTAGCATTGCAAATTCTTTGACGAGAAGACGCAATGTAGATCACAAGATTCAGAAGTCTCTCTTTAATGATATTGAGAGAAGAAGAACTGCACTAAAAAGATTAAACGGACAGAAGAGAAGACCACAATTAGCAGCACCCAATCTACAGAGACGAAGACCAACAACACCTTCTCAGGCAGCAGCAAAGAATTTAGATAAGAAACCTGTTGATGATGGTGGTGGACTAGGTATTCTGAATGGTGTCTTTGGATTCTTCCGTGCAATCGGTGGGGCACTATTCAAAACATTTGTTATGGGGGCAGCTTTCAAGTGGTTGTCCGATCCAAACAATGCAAGAAGATTTGCTGATGCATTTGGAAATTTCTACAAGTGGGTGTTAAAACCTCTTGCAAAGTTTGTTGTTGGATGGACCACCTGGGCATTAGATGGTATTGGATCTGCTGCAGGTGGTATTGGTAAGATCATCAATGGTGTCAAGAGTGGTGAAGTCGGTGAACTGATGACAGGTTTTGGTGACCTGTTGAAAGGTCTACCTGCCATCGGATCAGTTGCATTCCTATTGAATCCTATTGGATCATTGAAGTTTATTTGGGATATCATTAGTGGTATTGCTGGAATCAAACCACCTAAAGAGACTAGTGGTGGAGATGTTCCTGGTGGTAAACCCAAACCCAAACCAAAACCCTCAGGTCCAAACTTTTTTGAGAGACAATTTCAAAGAGCAAAGAACTTTGGTGGTCGTGTTGCAGAAGGTGCACGAAAAAGTATTGGTGATGCTGGTGCTGGTCTTAAGAAACTTGGTAATGGTTTTCAGTCTGGACTAGTCAAGGTTGGTCAAGGTTTGAATGGCATTAAAGATGCTGCCTTGAGAAAACTTGTGCAACCTGCTATTGAATATGTAAAACCTTTACTAAGTAAACTGAGGGGACTGAAAGGTTCTATTGAAAAGAAACTAATGAATGTTCTTGGACCTAAAGGTGCCAAGATTCTGAAAGAACTAGGTGGCAAAGGTAGTGAAGGTCTGATGAAGAAGATCGGATCGAAAGCAATTCCTATTGTTGGTGGTATTGCAAACCTATACTTTGGATATGAGGCACTGAAAAATGGTGACCCGATCGGAGCACTATTGGAGTTTACCTCTGGTGCATTCGATCTGATTGGATTGGTTCCTGGTGGTCAATGGGGACCTATGGTTTCCATGGGTCTAGATATTTACAATTTTATTCGTGGTATGGTTCCTGGTATCACAGATGCTGAGGACAAGCTAGTCAAGTCTCTTGGACTAGAACCAATCATGAATACAGTCAAAGAGTTTGGTTCTAAACTGCCAGGTGCTGAAACTGGTAGAGGTCCTGGATTTGATGCTTACGATCCTAGAACGAAGTCTGGAAACTTCTTGGTTGGAGCACTTACTGAACTTCTCAACATTATGCCTGGTGGTGAGATTCTAAGGAATGAGTTTGGTCCTCAGTTGTTTGCAGCAAAGAGAGCATTTGGTGCAGGTGTTGTCTCTCTAAGTGAGACTCCTATGCTGGCACCTGTCATCTCGGCAAAGAATCAGGTCAAGGAACACCTTAATAAATTCTTCCAAGCAACTGTACAACCAATCAAAGATGCTCTAGGTGAGATACTAAAAGGTTGGTTGAGCAATTTGCCAAGTGCTGCTACAGATCTTGCTAGAAGTATTACACCTGGACTCACAAACCTGCTAGGTTTAGGTGATGAAGAGTCTGTGAAAAGATCAACAGGTGCACCCATACTTGATCCAAACAAAAACTATGGAATTAAAGAGAATGAAAAGTTTTTCTTTGAGGATGACAAAGGTCAAAAATTCCATGCAGTCAACACTGGTTCGGGACTTCAGTTTTATGAAGGTGGTATAAATGGAATTGGTGGTCGTCTAAGACACACCACAGATGCAGATGGAAATGCTGCGAACACAGGCATGGTTCAGGCATTCTTGAAAGCAAAAGGAGAAACTGCCTCACCATCAATTGCAGGTATAGGTGACGATAAGACTAGTAAGAATAAGAAGAATAAAAAAATCATCTTGCACTGGACTGCAGGTTCATATAATGATGATAGATCTATCATGGCAAATTTTGGATGGGCAGGTTATCACCGTTATGTGAAAGGTGATGGTTCTGTTGTTCCCAATAGGCACCCAGGACACTCATCATTTGGTCAGAGTCCACCATATCACACGTACAATAACAACAGTGGCAATGCTTCTTTCTCAATCTCAGCAATGGCAGGGGCATCGGAAAACAATTTCGGTAGATATCCAGTCAAAGACATTCAGGTAAAAAGTCTTGCTCAGGCAGTTGCAAATCTTGCAAAGAATTGGGGGTGGACTGCAGCAGACATCACCAAAGAAACTGTACCTACTCACGGAGAACTGCCTAATCAGGGTGGAAAGTGGGACCTCGCAAAACTAAAGCAAGGTGACAAGATGTGGTCGGGTCCAGAGAAGATTCGTGAAATGATTAGGCAGAGAATGAACCATGGTGGTATTGTAAACTTTGGTCGATTTACTACTGGTGGTGTCGCAGGTGAGGTTCCATCTGAGAATATTATTGCTACAAGAATTAAAGCATCAGAGGCACAGGGCAAGAAATATAAACCTGAAGATTATGAACGTAAGAATCTTGGTGGTCTTGTAAAAGTTGCTGAGACTCGTGGTGCAAGAGTGATGGGTCAGTCATCGGGGATAAATAGAGAGAGTATCTTGCATCCTGGTATCACTAGAGCTCCTGTTGAGATCGGTGCTGTCCAGAGAATTATTATGCCAATCCCAACACCAATGTCCGCAGAATCTGGTGCAGGTGGTGGATCTGCACCCCCATCACCACTATCAACTTTCGGTCGATAATATAAATGGCAGCAACGTCTTTCTATAAATTTGTAAATCCTCGTGGGGTCAGACCCACTGGAGGGACAGCAAAGATTGCTGGAAAAAATTATAAGACGAAAGGTGACGGGACTCCAAGAATGCAAGTCCTTGCTCTCAATAGAATTGGTGGTCAGTTGAATGAACAGACCAGGATCCTGAAGAGTATTAAACTATCTCTTGATAAGAGTACCAAAGCATCGATCACTAATGCTAGACTGGTCAATAAATCTATTGCAGGTTTAGCAGCAGAGGATAGAAAGAGAAAGATCAATGCTGCGAAAGATCAGAGAATATCAGCAAGAGAAGCAAGAATCAGAGCATCTCGTGCTAGACTAGGTGCTAGAGAAAATGCATTAGAAGCAAAACCTGCTAGTGCTGCAGCATCAGGTACAGAAGATACAACACCCGAAAGTGGGGGTGGATTTTTTGCTGCTATTGGCAAGTTCCTGAAGACTCTAGTTCTTTATGGTGCATTGAAGTGGTTATCTAATCCAGAGAATGCAAAACTTGCAGTAGATCTAGTAAAAGTTTTAATAAAACTTGGTAAGATTATCTTCAAGTTTGTAGAGTTTGGAGTTGTCAATGCATTAGAAGGTTTCACTAACATATTTGCTAGTGATTCATCTCTATTAGATAGACTTAAAGGATTCTTACAGTTTGCTGTAGGGATATTCTCTCTGTTCATGGTGAACAGATATCTGAAGAATCCTTTCAAACTTATTAAAGATGTCAAGAGAATCTTCTCTGCATTCAGACTGATACCAAAGGCATTAGGTCTTGCTGCTAAGGCTGGTAAAGCAGTTGTCATGGCAACTAAGGCTGGTGTTGGCAGAATGAAGGGAGGAGGTCTCGTCAAAGGTGCTTTAGGTGCCATTGTCACCACTGCTGCTGTTGGTGGTCTAATGCAAGCATCCACACCATCAGCAGATCCTGCAGGGGCAGCACAAGGTAAGACACAACTTAACGACACCCTTGAGATGGGTGGTGCTGCTGGTGATCCCATGAGTGTCCTGGGGTCATTTGAAACTGGTGGTATTGTACCTTTTAGAAGACAAACAGGAAGACCATCTGCTCAGGGTGGTGCTCGTATTATTAGAGGTAGGACTTCTGGATACCGTGCCAATGTTGGTGGTGGTGCCATCGAAGCACATGGAACTGAAGCAGTTGTTCCTATCAAGAACAGATATACTGACTCTGGTAATGATCCTCTTGCTGCTATCTTAGGTAACAGTAAGAAGATGGCACAGGGAATGGCAACTCTCGTTCCTATGCCACTCAAGATGGCAGGTGCTGGAATCTTAATCGGTCTAGGTTCTTTGTTAGGTAAGATACCTTTTGGTATCGGCAATATGCTTGGACCTATTGCAAAAACATTGATGGGTCCTATCCTACAGATCTTTGGTGTTGATCCTGGTATTCTGGATAAGGCTATGGGTCTGTCTGGATCAGATCAACAGGCAGCAAAGGACTTTGGTGAAGCAATGACCGATGCTATCAAGAATTGGTTCAAGAGTATTCTACCTGGAGGAAGTCCAGCAGCTGCTGCAACAATACCAACAACGACAGACCCAGCTGGGACCACACCAACAGGGACAGACCCAGCTGGGACCACACCAACAGGGACGAGTCCTCCTGGAGGTGACCCTAAGAGTGTTCTTGATTTGATTGCATCTGTAGAATCAAATGGAAACTATGATGTATTCAATACCAGTAGAGGAAAAACAAACGCAAAGGCAACTGAAAAAACAATTGGTTGGTTAGCTAAGAATGCTCAGGGTGCTATTGGTAGATACCAGCACATGCCAAGATACATCTTGAGTAGAGCAAAGACATCAGGATTTGACGAGAACACTAAGTTTACTCCTGCTGTTCAGGATAAAATGACCATTGATATGCTCAATAGTGGTCATAGTATGCAACGTTGGATCAAGGGAGAGATATCCAACGAAGAGTTTGCTGCTAAACTAGCACCAACCTGGAGAGGTTTGCCTCAAGGTCCAACTGCAGCAGGTAGACTGGGTGGAACAAAAGACAGTACATATAATGACCAATATGCTAGTGGTAACAAATCACATAAAACCTGGGATTCTACAATCAAAGCATTAGCACAAATCAAGGGACAACGTATGTTCCTTGGTGGTATTGTAAAGGGTATTGGTGATGCATTTAGTGGTGGTATCGGTAAGGCAATAAGCGCTATTGCTCCAGTTGCAGCATCATTTATTCCTGGTATTGGACCTCTAGCATCTGCTGCTATCGGTGGTATCAGTGGCATGATGGGGGGTGGTGGAATCGGTGGTGCTATCTCTGGTGCACTTGGTGGTATCGGTGGATTTGGTGGTATCGGTAATATGATCGGTGGATCTGTCGGTGGATTCATGCAGTCCGCAGGTGGGTTATTTGATAATGCATTTAGTGGACTGATGAGTGGCAACTTCAACATGGGCAACATCCTTGCTCAAGGTGGTGAGATGATCTTCGGTCCTGGATTCACATCGATGTTTGGTGGCACACTAGACTCACTGAACGTCGCAGGTAAGGGTCTTGGAGCATCAAACTTCCTGAAGAAGGCTGGTATGGGTGCTTTAGACTTTGCAGTCGGTAAGATTGCTGGCACCATGGGTGGTCCTGACGCAAAGAATGCTCTGGTTCCTGGTGGTTCTACAGTTCTGAACGTCAACGCAGTGAAGATGGTCTCTGCACTGCTCAAGACACAACAGGTTCAACAGAATTCTGCCAAGATTCAGAACTTGGAAGGTGCAACCACCATGTTGACAGATAAATTAGTAAAGGTTACCAGTGATGTGATTGCTGGTGTCCTTGTAGAAAAGGGCAAGATGGCAGAGTTGCCACCTGCTCTAAATGATCAGGCTATGGCACAGATACTACCTATGATTCAGCAAGCAATTATCAACGCATCTCAGTCTGCACAACAGGGTGGTGGAACACCTAGTCCTGGATTCCAGAAGTCTACTTCTGGATCCAGTCTCACATCTACCGTTGCTGGTAGTCTTGGTTCTATTGCAGGTAAAATTCTTGGTGGAGGTGTTAAGTAATGGCAAGGGAAAGATCCTCAGCAGGAATCAATAATGTCGGTGATGCTGTAGTTAATAGTATTGTTTTAAGAAAGGCAGACGGAACTAGATTTCCTGATATTACTTCATATGTTCAGGGAGTCACAATTCTACAAAGCATTGACTGTCCCAGTGTAAGAGTTATTTTAACCATTCAAGATAACGTAGGTCTCTATACACAATTGGTAGGTCAGGAGGTTCTAGATATTGACATGGAATCATTTGGTGGTCGCATGACATGGCAGACTTATCTTAATGAGGTTCGTGATCTGGTTGATGGTGAGAAAGTCAAGAAGTATAATATAGTCTTCAATTCTAGAGAGAGTTATTTGAATGACAATCAGAGACTCTTATTTGCGTACAAGAATACCAAGATCTCTGGAATTGTCAGTGATGTTCTGAAGAAACGATTGGGCACACAAAAGAAAGTTGAGATTGAAGCAACAGAACACTCAGGATCTTTCATATGTCCCAATTACAGACCCTTTGATTTTATTGCTCAACTAGCAGCAAAAGCAGTTCGTGGCAGCAAACCAGGGCAAGCAGGATATCTATTCTATGAGGCACTAGATGGATTTCATTTTGTGTCTATGGATAAACTCTGTGAAGGAAAGTCTAAGTATGAGTTTACATTAAGACCAAAGAACGTTGCTCAGAACACAGGTCCAGAGGATCAACTAGCAATTAGAAACTATGTGATTGATAGTGGTCTAAATGTACAAGAGAATCTTAATAAGGGTGCCTACGGTGGTATCTTCTACGGTGTTGATTTCGTGAATTTGAAATCTGAAAATAACATAGCGAAACGATGGTCAATCAATGAAGCATACGGTAGAATGAGTCATCTGGGAAGTACGAATCCCTTCTCAGAGTTCCAGAAGGTCGAAAAACAGATCGGTGGAGTATCGAGAGTTTTCTATTCATGTGTATCACCTCATCTTTTTGGGGATACTATCACAAGAGAAGAAAGCACAACTAATAATACTGGACCCATTGGTGGGCAAACAGGTAAGACGATTAGAACCGCACAAAATATTAGTGGGGGAAACTATGAAACTTCTGCTGATGCCAAACCATATACTTTGTCCAGATTCTTATCACTAGATCATATTAGTGGTAGAATTACTGTTCCTGGAAATTTTGGTGTCGTTGCTGGTAATGTTATTACTATCAATGTGCCTAGATGGGACGGGGAAAACACAGTTCTTGATAAGAAAAACTCTGGCAATTATTTGGTCAGTGGTGTTACACATCGATACGCTGCAGGTGGCAAAATGGAGACCGACATATATATTGCAAGGGATTCTTATCAGTAGAGGTATGGGCTATGATAAGGGAGCATTTAGTCGAGTTAATTGACGACATCGATGACAAAATCTTCTTCTTGCGTGAGAAGTTAAATCGTTCAATTTCAGATCTAAACACCAAATCAATTTACGAATCATCAAAAAGTATTATCAGTCTTATATTAAGAAGAGAGGATCTAATGAGTCTAGAAGAAACTGCACAAGAAAAAACAATTGAAAGTCACATTGAAAATGATAAGGTAGAGATTGAACTGGCATATCAGAACGGGAATTTTCCTAAGGCACATCATCTAGAGGATGAGTTGAATCAGTTGGAAACATATCATGCCAATCACCCAGAAGATCATCACGATCCCACATCTCTGGAACTATATTGCGATAACAACCCAAGTGCTCCTGAATGTTTGGTCTATGATGACTAAAACCAAAATCGACCTTCGATTTACAGAATCCCCCGAAAAAAACTCGGGGGATTTTTTTGTCTATAGGGTTTTCAAAGACTTGACAAAGGTTCGGAAAGTCAGTACAATAATCCTTGTAGAGGGTTCAGAAAAAAAGCTATAAATACAGAGTAGCTAAAGAATATGAAATATGACAACCCAGTCATTTATTGGTAAGGACGGTTTTACTTGGTGGGTAGGACAAGTTGAGAAAAATGATGGGGATCCTGCAGGACTAGGTAGGGTCAAAGTTCGTATTGCTGGTTGGTACACAGGGGAGAACTATAAAGAGAATATCCCTACAAATATGCTTCCATGGGCACATGTGATGCAACCCACTACTGAGGTGGGCATCAAAAACATTGGTAAGTCAAATAATAGACTTGGTGTCGGTGCCATTGTAATGGGTTTCTTCCTGGATGGTGAAGAAGCACAACAACCCTGTATTATGGGTATTTTGCGTTCTTTCATCAATACAGGAACTGATGATGCTGAGAAATTAAAAGCAGGTGAATGGATTGCTGATATTAAGGGCAATGGTGGTGGTTTTACAAATGTCAAAACTGCTGAAATCAATCATAACCGTGCTCTAGGTCAAGAATTAACTAGAAGTCAGACTAAAACAGGTTCTAGGGTCAATAGTAACGATAGTGCTTCTAATGGATCACTAAACACCAATCCTGGTCGTAGTGATGACGGAACTGGACCTCAAAACACAGGACCTGCTGGTGCTGGTGCTACAAAACTACCTGCATCCGCAGCAAACCCTTCTGGTGTTCCTAATCCATGTCCTAGACCTGTTAGTAACGGTAAAAAGGGTGATTTTCAGGAATATGTCGATACACTGAGATATATGCTTTGTGACCTTGGTGTCACGATTGGAGAGGTTTCTAAGGGATATAACGGTGAGTTCTTTTCGGCAATCACTGGTTCACTCGTTAATATTGATTTAATCATCACCAAAATTAAGAGATTCATCTCATATGCTTTCAATGGATTGTTTGCTGAGTTGAAAGCAGGTATTGCTAACTTGATTGGTGATGCTGTAACTCAGATTATGGCTGAATTTGCAGCATTGCCTTTTGTTTATCAACTTCTGATTGACACTGCTATTCGTGTTGTCAATAGATTCATGTGTGACTTTGAGATTGGCAATAATTTTGAACAGGCAATCAACAATGCGGCAAACTTAGTACAGGGTTTTGCTGATGGAATTATAGACTTAGTGTCTTCAACTATAACGGACTATATATCTGGTGCTTTGTTGACGGTTGAGAATATTACTAGCAGTATTCAGAATAGTATGGGTTCGGCAATTCAGATTGCTGGTAGCATTGCAAATGCTATACAGACAGCAAAGAATGCCTCAGAAGCAGCAAAGGCAGTTGGTAAAACTGCCGACTTCTGGTCAACTCAGCAAGGTAAAGATCTAATTACAAATATCCTGAACTTTGTTCTAGATATTCTATTAGAACTGCTGTTCCCAGATCCGTGTCGAAGAGATAAAGCAGACGATAGGGTAAAGAACTGGATGCCGTTGTATGGCACCTCTGAATGTAGTACCGAGGTGTTGAGAGGTTATGAGAGGGCTGACAATAATCCATATACAAGACCAAACTCTCCATGGAACCTAGACCTACTAAATGCTGCAACAACGTTGGTTGAGAACTTTATTGATGGTTCTTATGAACAGTCTTCTGCTGAACCTGGAAAGAGATTCAAAAGAAAAGTTGATCATGCTGGCAACTCACACGTTACCGATGAAAAGGGTAATACACACGAGCATAAGACAAAGACTGAAACTAGAATCATTGAGGGTGACAAGTGTGAACATGTTAAAGGCAACTATGTTATTGAAGTTGATGGTGACCTAATCCTTAAGGTTCATGGAGACCAAAAAATCTCTACTGATGGTGTAACACAACAGTTTACCTCCTCGGGTCCTGAAGTTGATAAGAATGGTAATGTAAAAGGTAACGGTAGAGCAAGAGAAGCTACTCATACTGATGCATCAGACTTCTCACGTGAATATAAAGGTAGTTGGCACATTGGTGCAAACAAAGCATCTATTCATGCTGCAGAAGGTATTGACCTGAAGGCACAAAAAGGTAGAATCAATCTACAGGGTGCTAGTATTGCTGGTAGTGCTCCTGCAATCGGTTGGTCATCCAGTGTTACTACTAACTTCTCATCAAAAGCAGAATATAATATTATTGGTGCAAGTATTACAAGTCTGGCATCTTCTGC
>Ga0099849_1000253_pt1 | contig 24234 bp, 32 predicted proteins | sample CB_VirMetaG_4_FD_78177 | JGI IMG/M metagenome (GOLD analysis project Ga0099849, IMG submission 78177) | Freshwater to marine saline gradient viral communities from Chesapeake Bay - CB_1508_1M Viral MetaG | ecosystem: Environmental > Aquatic > Marine > Coastal | place: USA: Chesapeake Bay... | reverse complement strand
TCTTACAAACTACAATTATTTAGTTGTTGAATTTTTGTACAGTATTTATTAGTAAATCTGTAATCATCTAATAATTTATGATATAAGCTAGCTGGTGTTACTTCTGCATTATTAGAAAAGATCTTGTGACCTCCAAATTTTTCAAGAATATCTAAAACTTTATCAGTGCAATATATAGTTTTATCATCATCTTTTTGCTCCCATAATTTCCACCATGACCTCATGGCTTTTATTTTCCCATATCTATTATTTAATACATTATTATTTATATATTTATATATTTTCTGCTCGTCTTCTTTTGTTTTATCTCCTTTAACTACTTGAGCATTTAATATGCCTTCAAAGTTAGGAGTAAAATAATTCTCTTTAAAATTAGCTAAGGCTAATCTTTTTGGGGTTATCTCTAATGAATATACTTTGTTACCACTATTAACTATTAGAGCTGTGTGAAATATGCTTTTTCTGCCTCTTAAAAAAGCTGCGAAAGATACCAAAGCAGGGAAAAGCTTGAAATTGTTATTGTATTGACAAGACAATATAATAAAATTTTTTCTATTCTCTCTGACAAATTGAATTGCTCTTTCATATTCTTTTATATTTTTTTTAGTTTGATACATCACTTTCTCTTATGTCTGTTAGCAAAATTTCTAGCTGATTCTTTATTTCTAAATCCCCAAGCTTTAAGTGCTAAAGCTAATCTTGTAGGCTCTCCATTTGGTTTTTTTAAATCACCTTTCATTCCTGCAAATCGAGCTGCAAAGGATACTCTGCGTGGTGAAGTGCCTGATTTCAAAGGGCTTTTTAAATTAGAACCTTCTGTTCTTTTAAAAAACTTTCTTCCCTTTTCGTTCAAACCACCTTTTGGATTTTGATATATCTTCTTAACCATTTTTTTTCCTTTTACTTTTAAATGGAAATCCTGCTTTCATATCTGCATATGCTTCACGTGAAATAGTTGATTTACTCTTTGGTCTACTAATTCCAAGTTTTTTTCTTCTATTAATATTATAATATAATCCTTTTCTAGCCATATTACGCACCTAAATTATTCCATAATGAGTCTAAATCAAACTGATCTATATTTTCTTTAGTCAAGCTACCAATAGCTATTTCAGCTTGCATATAAATTTTTTCAATACCTAGAGCTATATTTTTCATAGCATGAGCAAGATTTTTTTGCTGCTCTTCTTCTAGCTTGTGGGGTTTGCCATCTTTATCTTTCCAATAAATAGGCTCGTTCCCATTTAATCCACGTAATACTGCAAACCCTTGAACAGTTTCTTTATTAGCTAAATAAGTTATTCCATCAACTGTAATCTCCAAGCCTTTATCTCTTGCTTGTACTCTTTTTTGATTATTTAAAATCAATAACTTGTCTTTTTTTTCTTCTAAAGTGTCAACGGTTAATTTGTTATCTTTTAGCCATTCCTGTACTTTTCTATAATCTCTATTTGTAGAATTTTTCGGAATATTTGATTTAATATCGCCATTATATGTTACTGAATAAAAATCTCCCAAATCTTTAACTGAAATAATGTTCATTTAAACCTCTATTTTAATATTTAATAATTAACTTCTATAATTCTGCATCTGCTGTCCAGTGTCCAGATATTGAATCTCCTGTTGCAGTGTGTCCCGAAGTGCTTGCTGCAAATCCATGTTCTGCTGGACTTGATGCTGTTGCTGTATCGTTGGTACTTCTTGATCCATTTCTCCATGTTCCAGTAGTTCCTGTTATAGGGTTGTATATTACAACTGAAGGATTAACCCTTTTCATAGCCTTAAATGATATAGTTCTGGTGTCCACGGTAGTAACACACCTAAAATTATATGCGCCTTCATAGGTTATTGTAGCTGGAGCAACATTTAAATTATAGCTCTTCTCATAAAATCTCTGACATTTAAGTATAATATTTTCAATGCTTTCAGATTTATAAGGTGTTGCTATTGATCCTTTATCTAACTTAATATCACCAATATAAACTAAATCACCAACTGTTGCGTCAGTATCATCACACCATATTAATACTGCTACATTTTTTGCGGAAGCTGTGTCTATACTTACATTCTCAATTTTAAATGTCTCAAATGATGTTGTTAATGTTAAATCTGAAGGTGTATTCTCATAAGTCCAATTAGAAGCTAACGTTGGATTCGTGCCAGCACCTGCCCATGTTGCAACAAGATTAGAAGTTACTGAGTCCTCTGTACCATCCCATGATATAATTGCAGCCCTTAAAGTCTCTAAAGTAGCATTAGAGCCACCTTTTTTTGCTTTAAATGATAATGAAGCATTACCACCTATAATCTTAGCTGCTTTTTTAGCTTCTATTATTTGGCAATATGCAAATTTTTTATTTGCTGTCTTTACATTAAATTTAATAGAAGAATAAGCACCTTGCGGAACTTCTGAAGTTTCTCGGCTTACATCTACTATGTTATTTCCATCGGATAATAATAGCATTCTATCTAATAAATATGTGTCATTACTGTTAGATGGTGAAGTTGAGGAAGTGAAGCTAAGCCCTCTTTGACCTATTAAGCCTTGACCATTTATAATTAAATTTGGATTTGATACTATAGAACTTAAATCAGATTTTAAATTTGCATAAGTTATTTTCTTAGAATTATTACTATCTGAACTATCAGATACAGCTAATTGATCTGCATCCTCTAAAGCTGTAATTGCTGTTAAAGAATTAATCTTTTGTTCTGCATCTAAAGTAGCTCTAGCTGTTGCTGCATCAGTATCATCTAATAAAGTTTTAGCATAATCTGTAACTGGTGCAGTCCCTATATCTGCTAGATTTTTAGCATCAAGATTATCTCCTGTACCATTTACAACAATTGCCTTATCTGCATTTGCTGCCGATACTGGTATTGTTAAATTTGTTAAAGTAGAGCTTTCAGGTAAAAGAATTGCTCTTGCGTTTTTTTCTTCTAGCTCCTGAGTTATTAAGGTTAATTTATCTAATGCTTTCTCGTGTGAATCAGCAGGAAATTTATCAGTCCCTAAGCTTATATAATCTGTTTCTTGGGTTTTAGATATATTACTTAACAAAGTAACCTTATGATCTAATGTTGGGGCTGTAGTAAAAGTTACTGAGCCTGTGCCATCTGCATTTAAAGTAACCGTGTAATCAGTATTAAAAACTTTTGTAGTTTCCACACCATCAGTATCTGTTACTACAACTTTAATACTATAATTGCTTCCTTCCTCTAATACCTGAAAGGTAAAAGGAAAAACAGTTTGCGAACCATTAGCTGTGTAATCATTCCTTAATATTGTACTTGATACCGTCATTTCTAAAAAATAAAAAAGTTAATAATATTATTTTGCAATTTTTTCTTCCACTTCATTTAATAAACCTCTTAGATAAAATATGTTTTGATATGGTAGATTCCTCCTTACTGCTCTTATATCTGATTCCTGTATGTCACCAGAAAATACAGCTCTACTTACACTTGCTGCATCTTGTGCAGCTCCAAAGCTCGGGCCAAGTAAAGAACCAACTTTATTTCTAGATTGAAATCTAGTTAGTGGCTCTGCTCCTGTAAAAGTTCCAATACCAGCTCCAAAAGCATCTGCTACACCGTTTATCTCTGCTACTATTGGTACAATACCAGATCTATCAATACCCTCTGCTAACCACACTTTAGGATCATCTGATGTTTCTTTTCCAAGCCCCATAGTTTTCAGTTTGTAAACTAACATCCCCATAGTAATCATGGTTAATATTCCTGATGCTGCTGCAAAATCTCTTTGCTGTAATCCTGCTATTGTCAATTGTTGATGAGCTGCATAAGCAAATGATTTAAATTGCATTATTGTTTTGCCTACTTCTCTATTCATAAATAAAGGTGTATCACCAACACCCTTAGTTATAATAGTTCTATCTACATCTGTATTAAGAGCATTTTTATATAATCTAGCCGCGTTTGCATCATCCCATTTTTCTAAATTAGCTACATGAAGATCTTTAACCTTAAAAGAATGTTTATCGAGCTGATCTTTAATCATAGAATAGTTTTTTGAATCTATACCTAAAAAGGCTAAATATCTTTTCTCTTTTCCCTTTATGTTATTAAAGTCATTTATATTCTCTATAAGTCTTTGTTGAGTTAATACAGAAGAAAAGCTTTTTTGATAATCATTCCAAAAATCTAATAAAGTAAGTTTTCCAAATTTTTCAGACATGTAACTAACTGTTTTTTCAAGTAAGCTATCTCCTGAATATGGATCATTTATATCTGCTATAAAAGACGTTCTTTGATGGCTCACTCCTTCCCAAATATTACCTGTAAGCTTTGCATCATTAACGACTAATTTTATTCCTTCTAAGTTAGTGATGAGGTTTTTTAAGCCTTTATCAAATACTCTTGCATATCCATGTATCATTACATGTCTGCTCATATCTGGTATAGATGATACTGCAACACCACCTAATTTAGATAAATATTGAATATTTCTAGATAATACTAATGATCTTGATATTAAGTTATCTGGATTATTAGGTATGCCATAATTTCCTCTTAGCATATCTTTAAAAGCTGTTATTATTTCTACAGTTTCTTTTTCTTCCTTAACTAGTTTTTCACGTTGTTTATCTGTCTTAGCTTTTTGCCTAAGTTCATTATATTCTTCACGTATCACTTTTAATTGAGGCTCTAAATTTAGATCTCCAAAGCTTCGTTTTAATTCCACATCTGTTCCTAATATTTTGGTATAACCTTGTGCTAATGATTCAATATTAGTTTCTAGAAATGGTCGTATTTCTTCATCCATTACAAATGTTAGAACTCTTTCCTTAGCTGCTCCTCTTGCTCCTATCTTCATATCATAAGGCAAGTTTGCCCCTTTTCTTTCAGCACCCCTTATATTATCAAATATACTATTTGCAATTTCATCAAGATAATCTTCAACTGATAATTCATCACCAACTAATATTTCTAATTCTAATCTTCTATCTTTTAATTTCTCCAACTCATCAGCCTTAGCTTTTTTTATCTTAGCTGTCAGTCCTTTTAATTCTTCTTGATAACTCTTAAATTGTTTTTCAGTAATGGCTTGCTCTGTTTTTGCTAATCTTTTCTTAATATCTGGAATCAATCTTTTTCTAGCTGCATCTTTAATTATTTGCTTAAATTGATCTTCTTGAGCTACTATCTTATTTATATTATATCTTCTCATTAAATAGGATTTAGCTGTCTTTGGTTCTACATCTTCTGGTAATAATTTTACATCAATAGCAGCATCTTTTAATGGATCGAAAACATTTGATCTAAATATTCTTGCTGCCTGTTCTACTTCTGGTATTTCTGATTTATCACCTCTTATCATTGCTAAAGAAACTAAATCATTGAATTTAGTTAAATTTAATTTTTGTCCAGATTCTTTCTTTAATCTTTTTATGGCTTTTTTTGCTAGCTGTCTACTTTGTGTTATTGCTATTCCAAGCCCTGCTTCATATTGCTTTCTTGCAATTTCTACAGATTGTGCAGTTGCTATATCCTCTGCATTTTTCTTAAAATACATATTAGTTCTCACAAGCTGTGGCAAAAACCTTCTAGCTTCTAAAGATGAGCCTTCAAGTATTCTAAGCATAGGATTTAATTTTTTTGTACTGGATATAACTGATCTCGTTATCTTACCGCCTGCTAATGTTTCTTGATCTAATGTAGTTTGTGCAACTTGTGCACTACCTACACTTAGATTGCCTTTATCATCTATATCTATTTGAGATTCTTGACGTTGCATATCTTTCTCAAGCCTATTAGCTAAATTGTCAAAATCTGCTTTAGATAATTGACCTGCTACACCTCCAATCAAGCCACCTAATAAAGCACCAGAGCCTACATTAATTACTGACTCTTCTATAGTTCTAGTTACTTGTTGGCTTTGTAATATAGATTCTGTAGCTGCCGATGATAAAGCACCTACTTGACCACCTTCCATTATACCCTTTACAACCTTTCCAGTTTTAAAAGTTTTATATGCACTACCACCTATAGGAACTAAGTTTATTGGATCAAATACACCTGCAACAATTGAGCTTATAATGCCCTTGCCTCCGCTAGATTCTATAACATCTCTATGATATAATTCTCTATCTATTTTTTTAGTTACATTATCAAATTGATTATCGTTGAAGACTCCTAAAAAATCATCTAAATAAGGCTCATATTTAGTATCTTGTATTTTCTCAATAACATCATAATTTTCATCTTCTTCTTGATCTAATATATTACCAGATTTTATATTAGCTATTGTAGAGCCTATTGTGTTTTCTATAGCAAATGCAGATTTTAAAACATCTAAAGTTTTGAATTCTTGCTTTTCTTCTTTCTGTACAGCTTCTTGTAATAATGGGCTTGCACCCTGTCCGCTCTTTAATATATCACCAGAAAACCCACCTGCTGTAGCAAGGGCAACACTAGGCTTTTTTTTATCTTCTAAACCTTGTGGAATCTCTACCATTATCTAGTACCTGCAAGTGTGTTACTTAATCTTTGCAATTCTTTAGCTCTTTTTTTATTAGCTAAATAACTTCCCCTTCTCTCTTCGAATGTAAGGGCTTTCTCTTTTGTAATTCTAAGTTTATCTCTTCTTTCTGCATCTGTTTTATATATATCAGATTTAGTAATATCTGGTTTAAACTCTATTGGCTCATTATTATCACCTAGAACAATTTCTTGCGCTCCATATTCATTTTCTCTGTAAATATAATATTTTGGCTGTCCGCTAGGTATAGTATCAGGAATTACTTCTAATGATATTTCTTTTTTTATTTGTCGTGCTGATAGTTGTTCAACACGTGGTATTTTTAAAACTTCTTGTACAGCTTGATTTTCTATCCATTTATTATTCTGTCCTTTTATACCATAAAACATTTCAGGTGAAAATCTTTGATACCTTTTTTGACCAACATTTGTAATACTCCATTCAGCTTGTACTTTATCTTTAGCAAGATCTAAAGCTACATCCATATCTACACCCTCATTTAAAAAATAGTCTTTTGCAATACGTCTAAGTTGTATAGCCATTATATCAGGTGTTTCTGCTTCAAAAATTACTGCACTTTCATCTTGTAAATCATCCCTTATTTTTTCTATTTTCTTTCTGGCTTTGTCGCTTGTTTCTTTGCCTCCAAGCTCTTTATCAAATTCACCTTGTCTTAACAATCTATCTAGAGATTTATTTTCTTTTAATTCTGCCTCTGAATATTTTACTGCCTGTTCTGCTGTTAAACCACTTTCTATTCTGCTTTGTATTGCATAAGATAAGGCTTTTTCTTTACTTGTAAACTGCATCTCTAATGATGAATTTTGCTTTATAACATCAGTTATAAACTCGCTTGCTTCAACTTTAGCAATATCGTCTCCTGCAAATAATCCTTTAACAAAAAAAGATTTAGCTTGATCTGGTAAGATACCTGTTCTAACTGCTATCTGTTCTGCTATTTCTTTTGGATTCTCAACTTGTGTTAATAATCTGTTAAAATTCTCATTTACCAAAGATTCATCTGCTTTACTAGTAGGATCTAATGTTAAAGCACCCCCTACAACTTGGTCAAATATCTCCTGTCTTTCCTGTAATATTTGCTTTTCTTGTCTAGCCTGTTTTAATATATTCTCTTGTCTTTCAATATCCTTGCTAGTTATTAATCCAGAAGCAAAGCCCGTATTTAATGTTTCTGCTAATTCGCTTTGTATTTGTGCAAAATCTTCATCACTTACAGCTAGAGCAGCCCTATCATTTAAACTACTGATGCTGTTATATATTCTTTGTTGCCCTAATATTCTTTTCTTATTTGATAAATCATCATCAATATTATATTCAAAAGACACTAAGCTAGTTTTTGATTCAGAATCAGCAAGCTTATTTAATCTTGCATTATCTTGGAAAAGCTCATTTCTTAAATTATTCTCAAATGTTTTTCTTTCTGTAAGTAGCTGAGTCTTAATATTATTTACAGTGTTATTATCAATTGGTGCTTCTCTTAATTTTATTTTCTGCTCATTATCAAAGCTTTTAAGTCTTGTGCTATATTCTAAAAATGAACTTGCTTCATAAGCATCTTTCTCACGTTGCATTTTTTCAATTCCAATTTGAGAAACAGTTTGACCTAAGCCTTGTAATGCTCTTGGTATTATTTGAGTTTCTTGCATAGAAGGTGCTGCTTGAGCAACTTCTGTAGTTGGTCTTGCTAAAACTCCTGGTGATGAAGGTATTTTTACCATTTATGCCCCTCTAGAAAATATACTACTAAAATTGCCTCCTTTGCTCGCTCCTGCTATCTGCCTACCAGAAGTAAGAGCTTGTCCTCCTGCACCTATCAAAGAACTAATAAATACTTGTCTTCCTCTTTTTTTTGTTAAACTAGCCTCTGATCTTAATCTTGCCGATCTTGTAGCTCCTGCTTCTAATATATTTTTGATTGTTTGCTCTTTATCTCTTACAGTTTCTTCTAATATATCTAATGCTGATCCTTCAAGCTTCACGCCACTTGCTGCAAAATTTAAGCGTTGCTGACCTAATAATCTTTCAAAATTTCTTTCTTGTTGTTGTGCTTCAAATTCTGCTGCTAGTTGCTGCCTCTTTGCCTCCTCTTCTAAAATTCTTGCTTGCTGCTTTGAAGCCTTTTTTGCTTGATAGCCTCCATATATTTGTGAACCTATCCCCAGTGCTGTTCCTGCTATTGCTAAAAATGACATTTCTAAAAATACCTCGCATACATTAACATATCTTTTTTATCAGAAGTAAATTTCTTCATTTTACCCTCTTTTTCAAATTCTAAAAATTCGATGTAATCTTTAAATTCCTCTAACACAACTGTGTATAATCTGTGCAAATTCATCTTCTTTGAATATTCTTCAATTAATTTTTTCAATTCTTTTAAAAAAAAGATTTTATATTTATCAATGTAAATACTTGGTATAACCCAACAACTACCAACACCATTTTTATCATTTCTAATCCCACAACAAAAAATGATCCTGTCATCTTTAATATATGTCCTTCCTTCATCCCCATTTTCATAATCTGTAAAAACAGTCTCTTTTAAAGAAAATAAGCAAGGATAGCTTAATTTAAGATTAATTATGTCTATATGATCTACGGAAAAATCTTTACTAATCATTTACTGTTCCTCTAAAAGTAATTGATTGAATTGTCATAGGTTGTGGTTCTGAGCTTTCTATATTTATAAGTGATTGCCTTGAATATCCAGAAGCTATTGTTAAGTCCTGATCGCCTGTAAATAATGGTACTACTTTATTTTGCTTATCTTTAAAAGATCTAGCATTTATTGGTATTTCTATATTTTTTTGATTCTCTTCTTTTTTCTCAACAACTATTTTACCACCTCTTGTTTCTTTAAATCTTACAATTGCAGAATCAATAGTTTTTAATTTGCCTTGCGTTGAACCAAATATACTTTGTAAAGTTATGGATTCTATGGGCATAGGTGATAATTTAGCTGTGTAGGCTAATCCTGCATGAATAATGCTTCCTGGTAATGATGTTTCAGGAATATTAACTTCACCATTTGAATCAACTGTTGCGGGTGTTTCTGTTGCTCCATCTGATGAAATAACAACTTCTTCACCTATTAAGTGATCTAAACCAGTTATATTCTTTATTGCTATAGCCCAAGATTTTGCACTTAAACTAGCTGCTGAAAACTCTTCTATAACTTCTATAGTTACATTTTGGCTATCTGTAAAAGCTGTTATCTTAGCTCTTCCTACATTGTCTCCTAATTCATGTATCCATTTGCCAACATCACTAGAGCTAAACACTGCTGAACCTGCGGTTGCTGTGCTGCCTGATATTGTTAAAGTTGCATCTTTAGTTCCGTCATATGTCAATGATGAATCTGCATATATAGCATTTATATCATCATTATCATAATTAGGTTTTATAACTTCTACATATCTTTTAGTTACTCCATTTATTTCTCTTTTAACAATGGTATATATAGATTCTTTATTCTCATTATTTCTGATAATTGCAGTGCTTTCATAGCTACCATTGGTTGTATATCTATACCATCCATTTATCTCTTGATCTTGTTCCAAAACTAATTTTGCTATCTGACCATCTTTTCTAACAAGTATAAGATTAGATGACGGTATTTGTTGAGAGTTTGTTTCTACAATACCTGTACCAGTTATATGATCTGCATCTATCGTAATATCTGTTGCTCTATATTTATCTGAATTTAAGCTAAAGCCAATTTTTCTTGCTATCTGTCCTCCTGCTTGAACATATAAAACGCTACTATCTACTTGTTGAGCTAATAAAATATCGCATCCTTGCGATATATGTTTTTTAATATCTATATCTGTTGGAGTTAATGCAGCACTGTTATTAGAGCTTCTTACTCTAAATATACCGCCCGAAGTTCCTATAAATAAAACATCGTCTGATAAAATCCACCTTATTGGGTCTCCTAACAAAGATCCAAACTTTACTGTAAAAGCATCATCTGCATTTGTACCAGCTTCAAAATTTTCATAATCAGCATTGCTTTTACTATAAAATTTCTTTTGTGGTGCTGATTCTGTACCTGCTAATACTAATCTTTGTTCATGTATTGCTATTGCTCTTGGGTAGCCTCTTACATCACTAAATTCGCCTTCACTCCATGTAGAAAGCGCAACATTATGTATGCTACCTGCAACATCACTTTTATTCTCTATTGATACAACTGTAGAACTTGTAAAACCTGTGATTTTTACATGAGCTTCATCACTACTACTTTCTAATTTCCATAATGCTCCAACATGATCAGAGCTAAAAGGTGTATGGCCTCCTGTTGCTGTTAAGGTTGCTGAATCACCTTCATTTGCTCCTCCGCTATGTGTTATTAAATCAGTGCTTATTTTATTTTTATCTGTGTATGGACCTTTTAAAAATTCTACTTCTGATAAAGTAAATTCATTAACAGATAATCTAGTAAGCTTTTGCACTGGATGATCTGGATGTGCAAAATACATAACGTCACCATCTTGAGTAAAAGCTAAATCAAATATTTCTTCTTGCGTGTAAGGTGTTGTTATTTCATGTATTTTATAAGCCTTTCCTCCAGAGCTATATGCTGTAAAAGATGTACCATCTATTCCCGATAACTCAAAGCTATTAGCTGTTACATTTGCTACAGTGTATTCTTTACCATTTAATTCTGTCATGCCTACAACATCATCAATAACAACTACATTTCCATTGCTATAACCATGTGCTGTTGCAGTTATAACTACAGGGTTTGCCTGTGTAGCTCCTGATATTGTTTTTGCATCTTCTAATACTCTTGCTTCATTTGTGTAGAATCTTGCGTATAAATCACCAAATTCGATAGCATAAGTTTGAGTGCTGCTATATGTAAATTCATATAATGCACTTAATTTAGAGCTATCCTTTGTTTCTGCTAAAAAAGATGAACCTTTACGTTTAGATGCTAAACCTTGTGGTCTAGGATCAAAATTCTCTATGATTCTACAGCCATTATAATATCTGCCAAAATCATCTCTAGCATTTACATTTTCGCTTAATTCTCCTGCTGTAAAATTATTTCTTAATTCAGAAAATTTAGGCATTGTCTATATTTATATTAAATGGAGCTGTGTCCAGGAATCTTGTATTTACAAACTCACTTTCAAAAAGTGGGTATTCGTTTTCTTCTTGAAAATCGAAATCTTTTGCTCTTGAAATTGCTGCTATATATTCTTCTTGTAACGTTCTTGTTAGTCCTCCTGTTCGTGAGTCTCCTGTTACTGCGGTGCATATTTCAAAAGCTATGCGTAATGCAAAAGCATTAATGAACAATGAATCATATTGATTAGGATCTGTTACTAAACTAACATATCGAATGTTTAGAATAGTCGCATCAGTTAATATTTTGTTACCCTCAATTTTATATTGGGGCTTATTTTGTATATCTACTAATTTTATATATTTTGGTGTGGTTGGCAAAGCATAAGAATATTTATATTCATATAAAGGCTCTGCTGAATTTCTCGCCAGTGATTGCCTTACTATGGCAAAGTTCCAATCATGTTGGCGCAAAACTTCTTCTAATAAATCATCATATACTGCTTTGATCTTATTTGATACTTGCGTGTCATCTGTATCGACATTAGTTAGGAGGTTTTCTCCTAAACGTATTAGCGCCTTATTACATATAGAAGTTTTGGATGTCATTTCTCATTATTTAAAAACAGGCTGCAGCTTATGCTACAACCTGTGTAATTAATTATACTAGAGAGAATCTAGTAGTTAAAGTAACTGTTCCAGCTGCTGTTCCCACTGTGTTTCCAGTTAAAACTATATCAACTAATTTTGTTGATCTAGAAGTTAAACCAGCAATTTCCCACAATTCCTTGTGCAAGCTATCACGATTTACATTGCTTAAACCGTTTTTAGTTCCTGCTGTTGCTAATGTTTGACCATCAACTAAGCAATCTTTATCTATAACTGCACCTTCATTTTCTTCAGGCACGTCATACACACCTAAATCAAAATCAGTTCCACCTGTTATAGAATCATGATCTATATCAATATCAGATATTACGATATTGAAAGGAACTCTTGCTAAACGATATTTTGACCCGTCATCATCTGCTGCTGCAATTTCTACAGTATCACGAAAAAAACGAAGTTTAGCTCCTGCTGTTACATTATTAGACTTTATAGTATTTGAAGTATCAACACTTGATAAGTTATTAACACTTCCTGCTTTATCTACTACTGCCATATTTTTTTACCTAAAATTTATTATTAATATTATGCTGTTTCGTCATAGTCGATTTGAACTACTTTTTCCTCTTCCATACGAACTGCACCCATAGAAGACTTACCTACTACTGATAAATCCATATTTTTTTGAGGATTTTTAGCAGATTCTACAGTAATTCTTTTGTTGATTCCTAAGATTAAAGAATCATTAGTAAAAAGAATACCAGATCTGATATTACCATTTACGGCAATAACTTCATTAGATACTATTACAATATTAATTCCTAAGAAATTAGATAATTCAGTTTGTAATATTTCTCTGTTATCATGAAGTCTAAAATCTTTATTAATAAATTCATTCTCATCTAATAAACTTCTGAATCCTTTAAAATTTATAGCAAGAGTAACTTTACCATTTCCAAAATCTACATCATTTGATCCTAAAATGTCTTGAGCATCTTTGATTTTTGCAGTGGTTAGATTAGTTGAACCATGTGCAATCTTTTGAGTCGCAGGTAAAGCGACATCAGTTACGCTAAAATTTTCATCAGTAGCAACTGATTTTGATAATAATGCTCTTGCAATTAATATATCTTGTTGAATATTTGATGCTTCAACAAAACTTGCAACTGTTGCAGCTTGTGCATTAACTAAAGCTTTTGCAACGTCTGCATCATCTATTAGATCAGAAACAACAAAATCCCTTATATCTAGTCTTCTTCTTGAAAAAGGAACTGGAGTAAAAGGAGTATCTTGATGTCTTGAAGTTACTTCCTGCATTCTGATTTTACCAACTCTATCAAAAAATTCTGATCTAGTTGTTAAGTTTTCTATTCTTACATGAGGAGCTAGCTTTGATTGTGTTTGTTGTGCTAACTTATGTAAATTAGAATTAAAGGCTTGAGTAGCCGCTAATATAGCATGTGATTGGCTCATTTTATATACCATTAAAAATTAATAAATAACTTTGTCTTTCGACTTTCTAGCTACCCGTCAATTTTCAAGGACTTAAAATAAGCTACCCTCTACTGTGAGGACTAATAATAATGTTGATTATGATTTGATTTAAAAGACTTTAAATAAAGCACCTTTTAAATCTGCCCATCAGTAACAACCTTAAAAAGCTCTAACATTTCATTAGTTGCTACAGGATCACCCATATTATATGGGTGTTGAGGATTATTCATAATCTCGTCAATTTTAGCTTGTGCTGTTTCTTTTGTCAACACTTCAGCACCCTCTAGCTTTCCAGTTTTAGGCTCTGATATTTTTTGACCTATGTCATACATAATCTTTGCAATCGCTATTTTGCCTTGACTGTCTAATTTCTCTAGAACTCCATCATATTTTTCATCAACAAGATTTGACCATACCTCTTCGCCTTTTTGTAAGTTATCTTCATATTTATTACCCCATTCTTCCTTTAGAGTATTTATAACTTGTTCAGATTCTTGCTCCTCTCGTTGTTTGCGATTTTCAAAATCTTTTGTTTCTTCAGCCATCATAAATTCTGCCATTTCCTTAAAAGTTTCTGGTTTTACACCGCCTTTAAGTGCTATTTCCTTTAAAGGATTAACTCTGTCTTCATTTGTTTCGTATCCTTCTGGAACTTCGTAACCATAATCCTCAAGCTTATAATCAACATTCTGTTCTATTGCTCCTGAACCTAGTTTTTTTTCTAAGTGCATTGCAGATTTAGCCAAGCCTTGAATATCCTTATATCCTGCCTTTTCAATATAAGATTTAATTTCAGGGTCGTTTACTTGATCTATAAATGATGCAGTTTGATTTACGTCTATATTAGCTTGATCTGTTGCTGTTTGTTCAGTTGTTACCTGTTCAGTTGCTGTTTGTTCAGTTGCTGCTTGTTCTATTCCTATGTTTTCAGTCATTTAAACCTCCATTGTTATTGTTATTAATTTAATCAGTTTCTTCAACTAGATCATAATTAGCATCTAGCGTATTTTTGATTCTTCTTAATATCTCTGCTGCTCCTTCTCTTAGCATACAATCATCTTTTACATTTTCTGTTGCAAAATTAGGACTGTATAAAACATAATCTTCTAAATTTTTTATTACATATTGACCATTTTCACTTTCAAAAACATTTTTAAAAATTGATTGGCTATATTTAGCTTCTTGTAAAAACTTGTTTTGCTTCATTTTACCTCTTAATAAAGTTATTTAAGTTTTGCTGCTGCATCGACTACTCTTTCAAGATCCATACCTTGCTGTTCATTTTGTGCTTGTTGCTGTCTTGTATTTCTCGTTTCCTGAATTTCAGCTTTGCTCCTTAAAATTTTTGTAGGAGAGTTTAATATCTCTGCCTTAGATCTGATTACTTCATCAGCGTTTATATTATCTAAGACATTGGGGTCTAACTGTGCTAAAGCTCCTGCTGAGTTTATAACGTTATCAATTGCTGACATTTGCGATATTTTTTGAGCTTGGTTTATTGGATTTACAAAGCTTGTTTTAATATCTGGTGCAGTCTTAAGAGCTTCTGGTAACTCCATATTAAAAGGTGCATTTGGTAAAAGTTCGTAACTGCTACCACCATTAGGCAAGTCATTCATTCTATATGATTTTCTAAATAAAATGCCAAAGATTCTGTTCAACGTTGATTCAATATATTCTTCTATTCCTACGCTAAGGGGTAACATTAACCTATATCTTTCTGCACTCTGTTCTAATACTTGTGTTGCTGTTGCTCTTGGATCATCTATAATTTTTAGCTTATCTAAAAAGAAAATCTTCTCCATTGAGCTATATTTAATATTTAAAAGATCAATGCTTATAGGTATGTTAGAACCTGTCATTAATGGTTCAACTGCTGGTCTTGCAGAGCTTGCACCGCTTAACAATTTAGGAAAGTTGAGTGCATTAGCATTTAAATTAACTGACTTAGAAAATTCTGCATTTACTAAAAAAGGTGGCTTGATTGCTTTCTCTGAAGCTTCCATTAAAAACTGCCACATTTTGTTAGCTAGTTTTGCATCAGGTGCAGCATACATTGAAATACCAGTTCCATATGTTTCACTAGGTATCTTATTGATTCTGCCTACTTGCACTGGAAATTCATCCCAACCAGTCTCCTGCAATATTGCTTTTCCTTCTTCTAAAATCCAACATCCTGCAAACTCTTTATTTAAAACATCTATCTTGTTTTTGTCTCTTTCCTCTCTTGGATATATATGTAATTGTAACTTAAATTTAGTAAATGGATCTTTCTCATTGGCTTTTAATACACTTTCAGGAACTTCTTCCCATTGCTGTATAATTTGCCTAGCTGTTTTTTCTGTTTTTAATATAACATAATCAATTTTGCCATCTCTATTTTCAGATATTAAATAATCTTTTATAGATAATGTTGTGCAAACAAAATCAAAATTATCTCCTTCTTCAATAAATGTCGCAACCGTTCCAAAATCTACTGTGTCCCTAAACCCTTCAAATATTGCAGCTTCAAAATTAGATTTATCATCATACATTTTAGCAAGCATTACTTTTACAAAATGATCTGTAATTTGTGCAACTTCTTCTAGCTCATTTATATCTTTATTAACTGCATCAAATTGAAACCATTCTCCTGCTCTGTTTAATATAGTTCCGAACAATATAGAAGCTAGGGTTAAAGACATGTCTATAGGTCTAGAATCAAATAAAGTTCTTATCTTAGACTTATCACCCTCTATCCTCGTTGATGTTATATTTGCCTTTAATGGTCTGAATAAATCAGCAACATTCTGACACTCATTTAAATATTGTACTCTTTGAGCTTCTAAAGTATCAGCCTTTTTTAATAGATCAGTTGCTTTCTTGTTGCTATACATTGCCAGATAATGTTTTAGTTAATCCCTCTGTTGTTGCTCCTAATCTTCTTTTATATAAACTAGGTCTTTCTTGTCTTTCACGTCCTGCAAATACTGTTTGCATTCTTGCCTTTCTTTTTTGTGCTTTCACGCTTTCCTTTGCAATTCTAGCTTCTTCTGCTTGTCTCTCTGTTTCTGCTTTTTGCTGTGCAAGCTGTCTATTTTGGCTTTCAATTTGTTCTCTTTGTTTTTTTAATCTGTTAGCACCTGTTAAAGCTCCTAACGTTGTTATTTCTCCGATTGTTTCTTGGATTTTGCTAAAACCACCCATAATTAAACCTCATAATTCAAAATTGTAAATTGCGTATTCTTGTGTCTTTCCTTCATAATAACTCTCATCTTGTATCCCTACCGCTAAATATCTAAAACTGTCCGCTCCATTACTCGCCCAGTTGTGATATGGTTTTTCTTCAAAACATTCTTTAATTTCATTATATTTTCTCTTATAATTTCTTAAAGCATTTAAAAGCTTTTTTGTCTTTTTTTTATCAAACCAACATTTATTAAATATAGCTCTTACTTCGTTTATACCCTCTGCCTTTCCTATGTTTGGCACTATATTAAATTGGATTCCTAACTCGTAAGCTTTTTCGATTCTTGTTCTACCATCAGACGCTTCCCTAACTACTATATCATGTGGTGCATTATGAGAGCGATATATGTAAGGCTTCTCTTTCACTAGCTTAATATAATGATCTAAACCTTTATTAGTATCTTCAATGTAATCTATGATCCTAATCTCTTTGCCTATCTGCTGACAAAAAACTATTGCCATTTCGTCTCGTACTCCTATATCCCAGAATGTATCAACTTGAACATTGCTTTCATATGGCAAATTACAAACTCTGTTTTCTTCTTCTGCTTTTTTTATTTGCTCTGAATAATAAGCACCTTCTATTGCATTGTAAAAGCTGCAATAATATTCTTGATTTATAAAATCTAAAGTCTTTCCCTCTGCAAGATCCTCTTTCTTTGCTTGCTCAAGTGATTCTTTTGTATAAACCTGACCCATCGTATCATCTACAGTAATTATTTGAGTAAACCAGCTCTTATCATCCTTAGCCATGTTATATAAAGAAAAAGCATGATTTTGACCTTTAGGAGTAAAATTAAATATCGCCCACCCATTAGCTGCCATTATCATAGGTCTTATTGTAGCCCAAGCCGTAGGTCTATGTTCTGAATATTCTGAAAATATAGCTCCTTTTATTCCTGCACCTCGCAAGTCGTCTACATTATCAGTTCCAACAATTTGATATATTGAGCCGTTATGAAACTCAATAATCATCTCTTGGTTATTTATTTTTTTTATTAACTGTCTAGGAATGTAATCTAAATATTTACGCCCTTGTAAATCTGTTTCATTCCATATTGCTTTTCTACCTTGCTTATAAAAAGGGAATACATGCCAATAAGTTCCTGGTGTATTCATTATGGCTTCCCTTACTAAAAAATTAAAACCGAATAAATCTTTTCCCGCTCTTCTATGCCAAATATATACAGCCCTTTTATAGTTCTCATTAACTAGTTTTTTCCATAAAGGTAGCTGATAATCTCTTGGTTGCCAGTTATAAGGTATTTCAATAAGCTCTTTCATTAATCTTATTTTGCGAAAGTTTTACCTGAATCAACTAATTTAATTATTGTTTGTTTTTCTTCTTGTTTATCTGTCCAATCATCTTTAAATCTACCACTCATATTTTTGATCCAAAGTGAATTATTGAACTCTTTATTCTCTAAATTTTTTCTTCCATTTCGCTCCCACCAACACTGAGATAATACCTTTCCATGCATAATGGTGTCGGAAAAGCAGGCTTTATCTTCATGCTTTAACCACTCATAAAAAGTGTCTTTGTGTATACCAATTAAAGCTGCTATTTCCATGTCACTAGCACCTTCTTTATAAAGCTCTAAAGTTTCTTTTTTCGTTGCTTCTGTCCACTTTTCTTTATAAATTGAGGGTCTTCCCTGATTTTTTGTATCTGCCATATTTTATTGTGGTCTTTATATATCTAATTTTTATATATCATTGAGCCTAGCTTGATCTTTAAGATTAAAAAGCAAATGTGATGAAAGGAGGTAATGCGATTTACAAACTCAAACTAGGCTAAAAAATACATAAAAAAACCGCCTACTGTATAATTGGCGGTCTAAAAAAAGATTACGTTATGATATTTAATGGATTCATTAGCTATGCACAATAATTCCATTGTTGGAAAAACAATACTATTATGTTTCCCACTGTCAACAATTTATTTTTTTAAATATATCTTGATTTATTTATATATTTATATATTTATATATTTATAACTTAACAAAAACAAATTATGAAAATTGATAATCAAAACTTAGACGAAAGAATACTAACAGAAATAGAAAAAGAAATTATTACCTGCGAATGCTGCGGTCGTAAATATATGTTGGTAGACATGCCAGAAAGCAGCCCTACAATATGCTTTGATTGTAGAGGTTATTTAGATATTTATCCAACCAACACAACTAATAATAATGAGGTATATTATGGTTGAGTTAATTATTGTATTGAATGGAGAGAAGGGAGTTATTAACATAATAAAAACGAAAGGAGGTAAATAAAATGGAAAACAAATACTGTAAAAGCATCATCGATTTAAACGAACTACTATTTGATGCTGTTATAGAAAATGATTTAGAGCAAGCAAAGTTATTAATTGAACAGGGTGCAGATATTAATGCTAAAGATTGGGAAGGATCTACTCCTTTGCATGTGGTTGCATTTGGTAACAAAAATGATAAGAAACCAATAGAGTTAGAAGTTGCAAAACTATTAATAGAAAAAGGAGCTGATGTTAATGCTAAAAATGAAAATAGAGATGACCAAACTCCTTTGTGTTATGCAGCACGTCATAACAGAGTAGAACTTGCTAAATTATTAATTGAAAAAGGAGCTGATCTTAATAATGATTTGAATGCTGTAGGTTATGCTGTAGTGAATAACAACTTAGAAGTTGCAGATCTATTAATCAAAAATGGGGCAAAGATAAATGTTGTTAGCAGTTGGGACGGATCTTCTCTTTTACATATTGCAGCAGAATATAACAACTTAGAAGTTGCAAAGTTTTTAATAAAAAAAGGGTTAGATGTTAATATTATAAATTCGTATCGTTATACTCCTTTACATTGGGCTGCAGAATATAACAGCCCAGAAGTTGCAGAGCTTTTAATTAAAAAAGCTGCAGATGTTAATGCTAAAAATTTCAATGGCTTTACTCCTTTACATTCAGCTGCAAGTACTAACAGCGTAGAAGTTGCAAAACTACTAAAAAAACATGGAGGTAAATAAAATGGAAAAAGAAGATTTAAAAGAACAATTATTTCACGCTGCTAAGTGGAACAGCTTAAAAGTAGCAAAGCTATTAATCAAAAATGGAGCAAAGATAAATGTTTTTCGCAAATGGGGCGATACTCCTTTGCATTGGGCTGCTCAGTATAACAGCCTAGAAGTTGCAGAGTTATTAATAGAAAAAGGAGCAGATGTTAATCGTAAAGATAAATATGGCTTAACTCCTTTACATGTTACTGCATTTAATAACAACTTAGAAGTTGCAAAGTTATTAATAGAAAAAGGGGCTGATGTTAAGACTGAAAACCAATATGGCCATACTCCTTTACATAAGGCTGCAGAACATAACAACTTAGAAGTTGCAGAGTTATTAATAGAAAAAGGTGCAGATGTTAATGCTAAAAATAAATGGGGTGAAACTCCTTTACATAAGGCTGCATTTTTAAACCGCTTAGAAGTTGCAGAACTATTAAAAAAACATGGAGGTAAATAAAATGACAATAAAACACAAAGAACCAGATAATAAAATAATTCAAAAAACAATAGAAAGTATTACAAAGAAAAAAGATATATTAGTCACCACATCTTTGCCTCCTGATTTATATAAAGATTTTAAATGTATTGTTGTGAAAAATGATACATCAATTAAAAAGGTTCTTATTAAATTATTAGAGAGCTACATTGAAGAAAATAAATGAAGCCTCACAAAATGGATAAGATATAGATTAAAAATGAGGCTTCAAAGTATATTTATGTATTTTTTAACTTAATTGTAGAGGTTATAAATGCAAGCTAATTTTTTGGGAGAAAGAAAAGATATATCATTTACACAAGCCAAAAAATTATCACAATGCAAAATTAAGGATGGTGTTTTTAGAAATTCACAAAATACTAATTTTGAACTTGCTAGCAAATATATTGATCAAGGCAAGCAGATAAATTATTTTAAGCAAGGTGATGATGACTTAATAGGCTTTAATATAAAAGGATTAACAAATAAATTAATTGATAGCCTTAATCTAAACATAGATCAAATATGGGCGGTCGAACAATATGAGAATGATTACACTTTAACAAATATAAATAATCATACTAAAACCAACTTTGATTTTTTTTATAATAAGAGTTCTAAAGATGGTTCTAGCTCTCTTACTGATGTAAAAATAAACGCAAGTAGAAGACTGGATAAAGTCAAGACTGCCTTTGAGGGCAATAATTTACGTTTTATTATACTTAATAATTTAGTTTTAGAGAATTATTCTATAAGAGCTTTGCAGAGAAAACATAAGAAAAGATTTGCAACAATTAAAAAGTTCTTAATTGAAGCAATTGAAATGCTTACAGAAATATATAAAACTATTAAAAAAGTATAAACCTTAATTAAAATAAAGGCTCATATAATTCTCCGTTGTCATGGAGTTTTTTATAATGTAAATATTTGATTTTTGCTAAAGCTGCCAATTCTTTTTGATTGTGCCATAGGTATTCGTGCATAACATCTTCATAATGTTTCATTGCTTCTAATACATCTATCAATCTATCATCATTATTATTGTTCATCTTTCTTATCTAATAAAGTTAAATTGCTACATATAATTTCGGTTATATATTTATCATGCCCTAAACTATCTTGATATTTTCTATTATTAAGTTTTCCTTCTATAGAAAGCTTGCTACCTTTTGATATATATTTTTTTGTAATTTCTACTAAGCCTTTATTATAAATAACTATATTAAACTATTGCGTGTTTTCCTTTCTCTCTCCGTCTTTGTCTTTCCAATATTCATTTATTGCTATAGAAAAGTTAGCTACTTCATTACCATTTTGTAGCTGCCTTATCTCTGGCGTTTTACCTACATTTCCTATTAATATAACTTTATTTACTCCTTGCATAATTTACCTATTTTTTATTTTTTCATAAATATTCTTTTTAAGATCTGTTAATTGTTGCAACCCTTTTTCTAAAGATTTTATATATTTTTCATCTCTATAAACTCTTACAATCAATAGTTTTTCTTGTTCTTTAAAATTAGGATTAAAGCTCACAAAGTCGCACCATTCCCTTTCCGTACAAAAAAGATTACCTTGTACTTGTGCTTTGTAAATTGTAGGTAATTTATTTTCATATAAATATATAGTATGCGTAGTATTATTAGGGCATTTTATTTCTATAAGCCCGTTATCATCAACTAAACCATCTGGTGAGCTTCCATATTCTCCGCAAGATATAAAGCCGACTTTTTCAACTGGATTAAAACTATTTAACTCATATTCTTCTACTGCTAGGGGTTCTAAGTCATTGCCTCTTTGCATAGCTTCATTTTTATAAGTTTCTTCTTGTTCTACAGCTAACATTTCAGATGCTAATAAATAAGCATATTTTTTTAACTGATCGCTTATAGAGCCAGAGCTTGTAATAACTTTATTAAAATTACTTGCGGTAGCTTTACCTAATCTACAATTAAACCATTCCTCTGTTCCTTGCTCGCAATTAATTATCTTCATTTTCTTTTACCATTCTTTGTAATTGATTTGTAACTTTGTTATATAAAGAAGATGGCAACTCACTTATTGAATTAATCTTATAAGCAGAGCAGAACTTCTCTATGTCTTTATTTGCTTTATTTAATAGCTCAGATATAGTTTCTACTTGCTCGTAATTAATAGGCTGTTTATCTTGCATAAGTTGCTCATGGCTAACATGTCTAACTCTTAAACAGTCTATTTGCTCTTTTAGCTTTTTATCAATTATATTATCTATCCCTATTCTTATTTTCTTACCTGTGCAATCCTCCATAAAGTTTTCACCTGTAACTTTACGTATAGTTTTTGCATTTGTTTCATTACATATAAAAGGCTTTAACCATTCAAAACTCTCTTCAAATCTAATAACCCTCTTATCAGTTGTTGTATTTGTTTGGGGGTTTGTTACTGATTCCCAGTTAGCTGATTTTATAGTTAGAACTACATCTTTACTATTTGGTAAATCCCAGTGTCCTAAATAATTTTTATTAGGGCTTTGAAGCCAGTGTGTTTTATTCATTTGTTCCTCCATATTATTTATTATTTTGTTCAATATAGTTTTTAGATAATTTTGATATTTTTAATTTTGCATAATCTTCAAGGCTTTTATGAATTACCTTTATTACTTCACTAGAAATATCTAGAATTACTCGTTCTTGAGAATCTTTAAATAATTGTATATCTAATTGACCCTCATATCTATTATCACTTAATTGATATATATTTATTGATTTTATCATTTTAGTTATCATCCATAGAGTTAATAAAATTTTCATATTCTATATCATATCTTCTTTCTGGTTTTACAAAGATTAATATAATAAGTGCGATTGTAATCAAAGTTGTAATAATCATAATCTACCTGCATTTAAAAAATGTAATTCGTCTCTTTCATGTTCTAGATACTCGATATGTTGATTATATCTTTCTGCTAGCTCTGCTTCTGTTTCTACAACCTCAACTTTACCGTTAGAATATTTAAGAGTAGTTAAACAAACAAAGTCATTATCATCTTCTAAGTCCATTAATGCCTCATTAAGATCTTGATAAACTAATGCTTCTATTTGATCGGTGATTTTATCTTTATATAGATTTATAAATTTAAGCATTTTTTACCTCAAAATAATTTATAATTTGTGGTTTCTGTTTGCTCACTACAGTTTTAATATGATGCAAAGTTTCTAGATAATTATTAGAGTTTGTTGCATTATTTCTAATATATAATAAAGCCTCGTGATGTGTGAAGCTTTTTCTTTTCATTATATTAATTAATAGATTTTCTATAAAGTTTGTCATTTTTATTATTTGTTAAGTTATAGATTGACTATATTTGACTAAATTCAAACTGTCAACATTTTTTTAAACAAAATATTAAAATAATTTACAGAAATTAAAAATACTTCCCGTTTTGCGTGTATTTTTTTTCTTCGTGTATGATGCAACAATTTTTACGGGATTTGTCATTAAAAGCAATTTATAATCGTTTTATGTTGATTTTTTAGTAGCATTTGACCCTCAATCAACTTGCCATTTTTTTTGTATAGCATTTTATCCACCCAATAAAAGCGGCTTCTATGTTGCGAAAATCTGGCTTTTCTTTTCGGTTGAGAAAAATATTAGCAAGCTTATGAAGGCATAAGCCTTTTGCGTGTTGTCTTGCTTCCTCTCGATTTTCACTGGTAAGACCCCAAACTAGATCATTTGCCTTTTCAGAAATAAAAAAATCTCCCTCCTCCCTCTGGGGGGATATAGGGGGGTTCTTTTTTTCTTTTTCTTCTTT
>Ga0099849_1000252_pt1 | contig 24260 bp, 15 predicted proteins | sample CB_VirMetaG_4_FD_78177 | JGI IMG/M metagenome (GOLD analysis project Ga0099849, IMG submission 78177) | Freshwater to marine saline gradient viral communities from Chesapeake Bay - CB_1508_1M Viral MetaG | ecosystem: Environmental > Aquatic > Marine > Coastal | place: USA: Chesapeake Bay... | reverse complement strand
CAGATTAATACCGTTACAAACACTATTACAGTAACTGATCACGGATATAAGACTGGCGACAAGATTCACTACACAAGTATTGAGGTTGCATCTGGATTGACAACTGGTTCATACTACGTTGTAAGAGATAGTAGCAGCACCTTCAGATTGGCAGAGACTGCTTATGAAGCAAAACCTGCATCTGAAAAAACAGTCAACATTGTTGGAACTGGTGCAACAATCCACACGTTTGCGCTGATCAATCCTCAGATCAATGTTGTTAGAAATTCCGATTTGGTATTTAATCTTGGTGATTCTTCTCTAACTGGATATGACTTGAAGATATTCTATGATAGAGAGTTTAAAAATGAATTTGTAAGTGCTTCCGATGATAGACAGTTCAATGTTGTTGGTGTTGGTAGCGTTGGTCTAGGAACTGCCTCCCTCACTTTAAAATACTCCAAAAATATACCATCAAAACTCTACTATTCATTAGAAAAATCAGGATATATTAGCACATCTGACGTAGATGTTTCCAACAATTCTCTCATCAACTATGTTGATAGTGAGTACAATGGAACCTATCAGATATTTGGAATCTCAACAAATACATTTAATATTTCACCATACAGTCTTCCTTCTGTTCTGACATACACAGAGAATCAGACTGATGTATTAGAGTACTCAACAAAATCCTCAACAGCAATAAATGGATCAATCGGAAAGGTAAAAATCATTTCCAAAGGTTTCAACTTCAAAAATCTTCCAAAGTTTGTTGATGTTGAGACTAGGGATGGTGAAAATGCTAACGTTTCTGCGATTTCCGATTCGGTTGGAAATATCAAGAGCGTAAGGATTAAGGATATTGGATATGAGTATCCATCAGATAAGACTCTGAGACCAGAAGCATTTGTTTCTCCTGTTGTTAGAATCGACAATCTCGATACTATCGATCAGATTGACATTCAATTTGGTGGTGCAAAATACCTCAGTGCTCCCGATCTGATACTTCTTAATGATACAACCAAGGAAGTAGTTGATACTACAACACTTCTGGCAGATACTCCAAATGGATCAATCGCTGATGTTATTCAGTTAGCACCAATATACGGATTAGATTCTGAACCACATAAGATTATTGCTATTAATAACTCTAATGGTGTTGGTATCAGTTCGATGGTAACTAGCAACTCTGGTGTTGCTACATGCACATTGAAGACGCCAATTTTAGGATTTAGCGTTCCACAGTTTACCATTGGCGATAGAATATTTGTTGAGGGTATTGAACTCACAGATGGATCTAATGGATCTGGATACAACTCCGAAAACTATGACTATCAGTTCTTCACCGTTCAGTCCTATTTGAATACAAATCCAGCAAAGGTTACCTTTGCTCTCGTTGATAATGATGGAGTTGGGTTGACAACAAATCCAGGAATCGCAAAAACTTTCCAATCTGGATATGCAACCATCATCAACGAATCCAACTATCCAATCATCGATGTTATTAAGAAGAGAGGCGTATTTGCCCTTAATGAGCAACTCTTTGTTGATATTGGATCTGGATTCTCTGAGCAGGATATTTTTGTTACCTCTGTAAGAGATGATTACATTAAGATAAAAGGTAGATATTCCTTACAGAAGGGAGATAGAATCAAGGGAAGAGTTAGTGGTGTTATAGCAGAAGTTTCTAGCATCAGTGGCAACAGAGCCAAGTTTACTATTGATTATGCTTCGAAGAAAGATATTGGATGGAGAAATGACACTGGTAAGATTAGTGAAGATTATCAGGTAACTCCAAATAACGATTATTATCAAAATCTTTCTTACTCTATCAAGAGTCCAATCTCTTGGAATGAGTTTGTGAATCCAGTAAATGGTTTGCTTCACCCTGCTGGTATGAAGAACTTTGCGGATGTTGGTATAACTTCCGCCGCCAATGGATCTGTTGGTCTTGGTGGATCAACAACAAGTCTTGTTATTCTTGATGTTGTTGGTGAAAGAAGAGTTGATATTATCAACAACTTCGATAATACCGTTGATTATGATGTTAGGGGAAATCAATCTAAGTTCTTACAGATTCAAAATAGAAAACTGACTGATTACACGGAATGTAGAACTAACAGAGTTCTGATTCATGATGATATCAGCGGAAGATTTTCTAGCAGAGGATTTGAAGATCCATTCGTTGAGATTGAAGAGATTGATATTATTGATACTCACGTAAGATACCTGATTCAGATTGTTGATCCAGATACTTTTGATTCTCAACTGAGCGAGTTGGTTTTACAAACAACAACTCTCGATTCCATCTTGTTTGAGAAGTCAACAACATATACAAAAGAGAAACTTGGCGATTTCAGCGCCAATGTTGATTCGACTGGAAGAAAAACATTAATATTCACTCCTACTGACAGATTTGAAAGAGATCATGATATTAAGATCTTGAAGAAAACTTTCCTAAACTCTGTTTCTGGGTTAGGAACAGAAACCTTTGGTTGTGTTAACTTGACAGGTTCAAACGTTATTGGTGTTACCAGCATTGGAACCGCCAATAATATTGCCACTGTTTTGGAAGTTTCTGATAGCAACTTCAATGGATTGTTTGCAAATATTGAAATATTCAACACATTCACTAGGGATCTAAACTATGTTGAAGCAGTTTTAGATTTTGATGGAACAAATACTTATTTGAGTGAGTACTATTTTGATACTACTACTCAATCATATAGCAACTCTTCCATTGGTATTGTTACATCAATATACGATTCAACTGCTGGTATTGTATCATTTAGAGTTCAAAATGATACTATTAATAATCTGGACATTCGTGCAAACATTGTAGGGTTTGCAGCAACAACTGCTGGCATTGGAACTTATAGGTTCTTGGTTAGTGCTCAACCATCTGGTTCTGAAAGAAGTGCAAGACTTGAATCAACTGTTGGATTTGGAACAACTGTTATCCGAGTTGGAACCTTTGATATTAACACTATTACATCAACATCATCTTTGGTAAGAGTTTCTTCTGGAAGTAGTTCCGCTGTTCACCAGGTTTCTGCACTGTATGATGGTGAAGATGTTACAGTAACACCTGGTCCTTTTGCACCAACAAATAATGTTTCTGGATTGGGAACATTTGGTGGAGAAGTTAATGGAAATGAGTTCTACTTAAACTTCTATCCAGATTCAGGTTTTGATGTTGAACTTCAATCTTTCAATGAAGTGTTCTACACACTCAGCGATTTTGATAATGAACCTCTACAACTTTCATATGGTCCAAGTAACCAAAGACTGTTCCTCTCATCATATGATAGTATCAACGGAACAAGAGCAAATAAAGTCAACTTCCCATTAACTTACCAGGGAATACCAATCTATAAGAAGACTTTCTCACCATCAGATTCTAGTGTAATAGATCTTGAAACTGGTGTATTTACGATCAGAAATCACTTCCTCAATACTGGCGAAGAGTTAATCTATACTCCAAAAGCATCATTCATTGGTGTTGGACAGAGTGCTATGGGAATCGGAGCAACAGCAAACTATCTTGGTGTTGTAACCGACAGATTGCCAGAGAGAGTATATCCAATCGTTATCACACCAGATACATTTAGATTGTCAACTCAAAAGCAATATGCAACTTCTGGCATTGCGGTAACATTTACTGATGTTGGACTTGGAAACGCACATGAACTTGAACTGACTAAGAAACTTTCCAAGTCAGTAATCTCTCTTGATGGTATTGTTCAACAACCAATCACCTTTACTCCCATTTCCCACAGTCTTCAATACAATAGTGGATCCATTTCTGCTGGTATTGCAACTTTCAACCTGAGTGGAATTTCATCTGTTCAACCAAGAGATATTCTTAAAATTGATGATGAATATATGAAGGTTGTTGAAGTTGGTGTTAGTACCAATGTTGGCGGTGCTTTACTTGGTCCTATCAATGGTATTATTCAATCTGGTACTGCCGCAACATTCCCAACAGTTTCTGTTGTAAGAGCATCTTTCGGTAGCACAGCAATATCTCACACTGATGGTGCAAATGTTCAACTTTATAGAGGATCATTTAATATTGTAGGAAATGAGATATTCTTCGCAGATCCACCTAAGGGTAATACAAGAGCAAGAAGAGATGAAAGTAATCTTCCTTATGTAAGAGCACAATATTCGGGCAGAACCTTCCTGAGATCAAACTATGACACCAATATGATTTTTGATGATATCTCTGATCAGTTTACTGGTATTGGTAAAACATACACGATGACTGTTCAGGGTATTAATACCACCGGTGTTGATATTGGAAATGGAATCCTGTTCCTGAACGGTGTTTTCCAAACACCAACAACAATCAATAACTCTGGAAATAACTATGAGTTTGAAAATGATTCTGTTGCTGGTATTTCTAGTGTAGTGTTTACTGGCATTACATCAACAGATGGATCATACATCAGATCTGAGTTTGACATCAACCAGAATCAACTCCCAAGAGGTGGTTTGATCGTTTCCCTTGGATCCACACCTGGTCTTGGTTACGCACCCCTTGTAGGGGCAAAGGTTAGGGCAGTTCTTGATGGATCTGGATCGATTGTAGATGTTGTTAGTGTTGGAACTACTATTACTGGTGCAAGTTTAGGAGTTAGCACAGCATCTTACAATAATACTTCTGGTATTATTGAAATCGAAACTACTACCGCACACGGTTTGAATGGTGGAGATAGAGTAAAACTGGTTGGTTTAGCATTCACTTGCCCAACAAATCCTGGCGTTACTTCATACTTCCCAGAAGATCAACCAAACTTCGTTGATCGTGCATATGACATTGTTAACATTCTTTCTGATACGAGTCTAACAGTTAACGTTGGACCTAGCACAATCGTACACAACTATATTGGATTTGGTACTGTTTATGAGTACTTTGCCTTAAATAATGGTTCTGGATACAGAGGTCCAGTATCAATCGGAATCACAGATCCAAATCATTCTGGCACAGAAGCAACTATTTCTGCTACTGTTGGTGCAGGTGGAACACTCGGATTTACAGTTACTAGTGGTGGATCTGGATATGTAGAACCATACATCGAAATTCCAGAACCAATTTATGAAAATATGGAAGTTGTTGGTGTATCAAGACTTGGAATCGGTGCAACAACAGAAACTGGTAGCAATCTTCTCCTCAATGTTAAGATTGGATCTGCAAGTACAAACGTTGGCATAGGATCTACACTCTTCTTGGTAGAATCCTTCCAGATTACAAGACCTGGATATTCATTCCAAGTTGGCGATGTTATGAAGGTTGTTGGTCTTGTTACAGCAAAAGACTTTGCTGAACCAATCTCAGACTTCCAACTTGAAGTTGTTGAAACATTTAACGACTTGTTCTCATCATGGTCATTTGGAGAAATGGATTACATCGATAGTCCAAGATTCCTTCAAAACGGAAGCAGAACCAGATTCCCACTGTATTACAATGGTCAACTGTTAAGTTTTGAGGTTGATCCAAATAATCCACTTTCTGGTGCTATTGATCTTGACGCGGTTCTTGTCATATTCGTTAACGGTGTTATTCAGCAACCTGGATATGCATATCAGTTTGCTGGTGGAACCTCAGTGGTATTCACAGAACCACCAAAAGAATCTGACAAGGTTGATATATTCTTCTATCTTGGTCAAGAAGGTGTTGATGTTACTCTGATTGACGTAAATGAAACAATCAAGATCGGTGATGATGTTTTTGTTAAGAAACATCCTCTGTATCCATTAACTGCTGATCAACTGCGCGATAGAACTATCGTAGATCTTCTTGGTTCCGATACTGTTGAAACAGACATTTATGTTGGTACTGGAATCAATGATACCACATTCAAACCAATTGATTGGATCAAGCAGAAGAAAGATAAGTATGTTAAGGGTGATATCATTTACAAGACAAGAGATTCTCTTGAACCCGCTATCTTCCCAACTGCCAAAATCATTGGCGACTTAAATGTTGGATCAACTGATATCTTTGTAGATAATGCACAGTTCTTTAACTACGAAGAAGATAACTATGGAATAACAATCAATACTGTTGATGGATTGATTGTTGAGGGATCAGATCCAGTATCTGCCGCATTTACAGCAACTGTTTCCGCTGGTGGTACAATCAGTGCTATCACAATCACAAACGCTGGTATTGGTTATTCTGTCGCTACTGTTCCAGTTAAGTTCTCCGCACCTTCTTCTATCGGAGTTGGAATCGGTTCAACCGCTTCTGGAACGGCAACGATCTCTGGCGGTTCTGTAACTTCGGTAACTATTGACAATCCTGGTTTTGGGTACACAAGCACAAATCCACCACAAGTTATTACCGTAGTTCCAAAGGCAGTTACTGAGTTGGTTGCAAATATCCAGAATGTTCAGGGATTCTCTGGCATTATTACAGGAATCACAACTACAACTGGAACTGGTGGTCATCCACTTGCGTTGAAGATTAACTTCCGCGCAAACGCATCAGATGCCAATGACCTTCAAGTTGGATATCCAATCCTTGTTTATGATACAACCGTTGGAACTGGTCTTACATCAGTTAACAGTGAAGATGCATCAATCGTTGGAATTGGAACATTATTCCTTGATAATGTTTATATTGTTAACTCTAAGACTAACTTTGGACCTGATGCAGAAATACTCTGCAACATCCACACATCAAGCAACGTTGCTGGAATTGCAACTAATGGGTCAACCACACTTCCATTAGGAAGTATCTCTTGGGGTAGGATTTATAACTATGATTTACGCGCAAATCCAGTTTCCATCGGAGTTACTGGTCTTGTGGTTGATTCTGGATTATCCACCTTCCCAACGATCCAAAGAAGAACCTTTGGATTGAGAAATGGTGGTGGAATCAGAAAACTTTCCAACCTTCCATAACAAGATATAAATACATAAAAAAGTTTAACGATGTCAGCGATTGTTACTGATCAGTTTAGAATTCTGAATGCCAGTAATTTTGTAGATTCTGTTGAGTCTGCTTCTAACTCATATTATATTACTGTAAGTCTTTCTAATCCAACTGCCGTTGGTTTTGGAAGATCTACTACTTGGAATACAAACCCTCCCGCACCTGTTGATAACTTTGCTTACAACAGTCATGCGGGAGATGTTGTTTTGTATGGTAAGAAGATAACTTCTGCCAATATTAGGAGACTTGTTAGAAGAATAGATTGGGTTTCTGGAAATAGATATGAGATGTATAGGGACGATTACAGCGTCCTTAATCCCGCACCACTGACCAATGCATCAAGATTGTATGATGCAAACTACTATGTAATGAACTCTGATTACAGAGTTTATATTTGCATAGAAAATGGTTCCAGTGGTGATAATCCTAAGGGAAATGTTTCCCAGGATGAACCAACCTTTACAGACTTAGAACCATCAAGAGCTGGTGATAGTGGAGACGGGTATATCTGGAAGTACTTATTCACAATATCACCTAGTGATATTATTAAGTTTGATTCGACAGAATATATCACGGTTCCAAATAGCTGGGCAACTTCAACCGACTCTCAAATAAGATCGGTTAGAGAATCTGGCGATTCTTCCGTTAACGAGAATCAGATTAAAACGGTCTATATTCAAAAGGCGGGAGCAAACTACTCTAATGGTCTTGGGCAAGAATTAAATATTCTTGGTGATGGAACAGGTGGAAAAGTTAGAGTTGATGTTGAGGGAGGAAGAATAACAAACACTGTTGTTACTTCTGGTGGAAAAGATTATAGTTACGCTCTTGTTGATTTGGGTGCCATTAACTCAAATACGACTGGAACTAATGCAAAACTAGTTCCCATCATACCACCATCGAAAGGTCATGGTTATGATGTTTATACAGAACTGGGTACTGATAAAGTTCTGGTATATGCCAGATTTGATGATTCTACAAAAGATTTCCCAGTAGATACAAGTTTTGCTCAGGTAGGAATCGTAAAGAACCCAACTTCCATTGGATCTGATCAAGTTTACGGTGACAATACATTTACTGGATTGTATTCCTTAAAGTTCTCAACTATTACCGGAACTCCTTCGGTTGGTGAAAAGGTTGAGCAATCAGTTGCAGGGGGAACTGGAAAGGCATATGGATATGTTGCTTCATGGGATAGTGAGACGAAAGTCCTGAAATATTTCAGAGACAGATCTCTCTACTACAACCAAACAACATTTGACCAGCAAGATTATGTTGGTATATCTACCAATGGTAGAGTATACGATTTTGAATCATCTTCAAATTTGATCAGCGGTCAATCATCTGGATTTACTGCTTCAATCGATACTGGATTTGCTGGAATCACGACAAATCCAACTGGCACCAAGTTGATTAACCTTGGTGTTAACTTTACAAGTGGATTGGCAAGTCCTGAAATAAATAAAGGATCAGGTGATTTAATTTATCTTGACAATAGACCTAGCATTGCTAGAAACCTGCGCCAAAAAGAAGACATTAAAGTTATACTGGAATTTTAAACAATGCCACAAAAGACTAATCTAAATGTAAGTCCTTACTATGATGATTTTGATAAAGGAGATAACTTTTACAGAGTTCTCTTCAAGCCTGGTCACCCAGTTCAGGCAAGAGAACTAACTGGTCTTCAATCTGCTTTACAAAATCAGATAGAATCCTTCGGAAGTCATATCTTCAAAGAAGGATCTATGGTAATCCCTGGTGGAGTTACTTGCGATAATGCTTTTACTACGGTAAAAGTAAATCCAGATCACTTAGGTATTGACATTACAGTATACCTCGATGCAATCGTTGGTGGAAATAACGGAAAAGGTATTAAGGTAAAAGGACAAAATTCAGGTATTGTCGGCACATTAAAGGGATATTTGCTCCCACCGGAAGAGGGAGTTGAAGAGATTACATTGTTTGTTAAGTACCGTGATGGTGCTTCTGATGGAGAATCTATTGAATTTGAAGATGGGGAAGTTTTAATCCTCGAAGAAAACGTAACGTATGGAAATACAACACTAAACGCAGGTGATACAGTATTAACAACCTTCTCAGTTGATGCAACTTCAACTGGATATGCTGTTGGTGTTTCACAAGGAGTCTATTTTATCAGAGGAGTTTTTGTAGATGTTGCAACATCACAAATCATCCTTGATCCATACAATAACGAACCATCATATAGAGTTGGTTTTGATATCTTAGAAGAGATTGTCAATTCTGATGATGATCCAAGATTAAACGATAATGCAAAAGGTTTTACAAACTATGCAGCACCTGGTGCTGATAGATTGAAGATTAGTGTAAGATTATCTAAAAAGCAACTTTCAGATTTTGATGATACTAACTTCGTTGAGTTAGTTAAAGTTGATCAGGGCGTAATCAAGAAGTTACAGAATAAGTCTGAGTATAGTGTAATCAAGGACTACTTTGCCAAGAGAACATTTGAAGAGTCTGGAAACTATGCAGTTGATCCATTCAAAGTAGATGTAGTCAACTCACTCAATAATGAGACTGGTAATGGCGGTCTTTATAGAGAAGGTCAAAAAACAGAGCAAGGTAATGTACCTAGCGACGATTTGATGTGTGTTAGAGTGTCTGCTGGCACCGCATATGTTAAAGGTTTTGATGTTGATCTTGTTGGATCTACCATTGTTGATGTAGAAAAACCAAGATCTACCAAAAAAGTTGATGGTGCATTAGTACCATTCTCGATGGGAAGCCTTTTAAAGGTTAATAATGTATTTGGTGTTCCATATTTAAATATTGGTGCTCCTGTTGGTAGTGGATCTAATGTAATCTCACTTTACAACAGAAGAAGAAATACCTCAACAACTAATGCTGGAACAGGATTAAAGATCGGTGAAGCAAGAGTTTATTGGTATGGTGTTTCCGATGCACCATATAGCGGAGCAACAACTGAGTGGGATTTGTATCTCTATGATATCCAAACCTACACGACTCTTTATCTTGGAAAAGAATATTCGACATCAGATGTCCCACTGACATCTTTCGTAAGAGGTCTTTCAAGTGGTGCAACTGGATATCTTGCATCAAAACCAAATGATGCTGCATTTAGCATTTCACAAACATCGGAACTTTCTTAGTTGGTGAGCAGGTAATCATCAATGAAAATCCAGAATATAAGGTTGCAATCAAAGCGGTAGATGTTCATGCAGTAGAAGACATTAAGTCCGTACATCAGGACTCAAATACTTTAAACACATCCTTACAGACTGATTTCATTGCGGATGCTGTTTTGTATGCGACAATGCCACCCAAGTTTTCTATCACCGACAAGTTGACGGTCAGTGGTGGAAATACTGGTGCTGTTCCAGGTAGACTTTTCAGTGCAGTAACTGGAATCAAAACCGAATCAATCATTGCATATCAAACTGCTGGTCAAAGTGATCCAAACTTCAACAGAATCACCTCTATTGCTGCCAATGGAACTTCTATTGGTTTGGCAGCAATAGATTCTAGTGTTAGTGGAGTTGCAAGGGCAAACGTTGATAATGGAGATTCTGTATTCAGAATCATGGTTCCAAAAATCACAGGATCTGAGGCATCTGGTCTTTATAGTGAACTTCCCAAATCAAAGATTGCATCCGTTGATTTGGCACAATCAGATCTTACGATCACAAAGCAAATCACAGGAAGATCTACTAATGGTAGTGGAGAACTTACCATTACAACATCAGATGCATTAGATACCTCCGCAGGCATCACTAGCGTATTCTTTGAGGCATTTGATGCTGAAAGATACTCTATTCACTACAGTGATGGATCTACTGAGCAACTCACATCAGATCAGTTCACTCTTGGTGCTAATGGAGGATCCGTTTCCTTCACAAATCTTACAGCATCACAGTCTAACGTAACTGTTGTTGCAACTCTCAACAAGAGAAATGTTACTAATAAGTCCAAAAACTTCACAAGAAGTAAGCAGGTATCAGTAACAAGAACAAGTGGATCTTCAACAGCAACTGGATTAACAACTAGTTTGTATTATGGTTTAAGAGTAGAAGATAACGAAATCTCGCTCAATGTTCCCGATGTTGTTAATGTTCGTGCTGTTTACGAGTCTACAAATACATCTGCTCCTGTTCTTGATAAGTTAACCTTTGCAACAGGACTTTCTCTGGATGCAAATGCTATTGTTGGCGAAAAGATCGTAGGAGAAGATAGTAGAGCCGTTGCACAAATTGTCAATAAGACATCAACAACAGTAGATTTTGTTTATCTCAACGAAGATAACTTTGAAGTTGGTGAAACTGTCAAGTTTAAGGAATCTGCAATCAGTGCAGTAATCCAAGAAGTAACGAATGGAAGTTATGTAGATAGAACTAAAAACTATGTTCTAGATAAGGGTCATAAGAATCAATACTGCGATTATTCTAGAATAAGAAGAAGACAAGGTGCTGCTGTACCAACAAAACAACTCTTGATCGTTCTTGATCACTATAAGGTTGCCACAGGAAACAGTGGAGATATCTTTACTGTCAATTCCTATACGGAAGATAGATACACATCAGATATTCCTTCTATTCCAAATGGAACTCGTGTAACAGATCTTCTCGATTTTAGACCAAGAGTCAATGAGTTTGATCCATCTTCTACCAATGCATCTCCATTTGCATTTAGTAGCAGATCATACGAAACAAATTACAGATACATTGTATCTCCTGATGAAACATCCTTTATTGGATATAGTTACTATCTACCAAGAATAGATTTGGTAACTCTCAACCGCCTTGGCGAGATTGAAATCGTTCAGGGTGATGCTAATGATAACCCACAGGCACCAGTTCTTGCCGATGATGCGATGGAAATCGCACAAATTAGTCTCCCAGCATATCTTTTCAATCCAGCAAAAGATCCAAAGATTCTTCTGAGAGACAACAGAAGATTCACGATGCGTGATATTGCTAAACTTGAGCAAAGAATTGAAAATCTTGAAGAAGTTACAAGTTTGTCTTTGCTTGAACTTAATGCAAAATCTCTTGAAGTAACCGATGCAAACGGTTTGAATAGATTTAAGTCCGGTTTTATTGTTAGTGATTTTAGAGATAAATCTCTTGCAGATCCAAGATACTCAACTATCGATGTAAGTAGAGAAAGTGCAACTGCAATCACACCTATTGACTTTTGGTCAATGCCAGCAGAGCTTGCATTGGATCCAGGAATTGATAGAACAAAAGCAGACCTTTCCCAAAACTTAAAGTTACTTGATGCAAATATCCAAAAAACTGGCGATTTATTAACTCTTGCTTATCAAGAAGTTGATTGGATCAACCAACCACATGCAACTAATGTGGAAAATGTTAACCCATTCAATGTCATTGTATTTGTTGGAGGAATCGCTCTTGATCCTCAGTCAGATAACTGGGTAAGAACGATTTACATTGATGATCACAGAGTAGAATCAACTGGCGCTAACTGGGTACAGGAAGCAAAGGTAAATGTCGATGTTGACAATCAAACCGAATACGTCACTTACAGGAAAGGTGGTGGTAGAGGAGAGAAAACAACAAAGGCGTTTACAACAACAACTACCACAACCACAACACAATATACACCAAAACTTCAAGGTCCATCAAGAGAGTTTAACTATGTTGAGGATGTTAAGATTTCTGGTAATGTTGATCCATATATGCGTTCAAGAAACGTATACTTCAATGCAAATGGTTTGAGACCATTTACCAAGCACTACCATTACCTTGATAGTCAGCAAGTAGATCTTGTACCAAAACTTTGTGAGATTGAAATGGTATCTGGAACTTTCCAGGTGTTTGAGGACGCAGATATCTTCTATGGTGGAAGAAAGATTGGTCATATTAGAGTTCAAAAACCAAATCACAAGTTTGGCGATACATCTAGACCTGATATTGGTGCAGGATTAGGATCTCCCGCTGTTCTCGTTGAGGAATATAGTGTTGATCCATATGATAGAACTAGACCAGCACCTGGAACTTCATATTCACCAACATCAAAACTCATCAACTTTGGAGTAAGAGCACTTTCTACCGAAGAAAAATATTATGGTTATGTAACCGCTGGTGCAAGAGTTGTTGGTAGATCCAGTGGTGCAATCGCAAATATTACCAGAGCAGAGTTGGTATCTGATAACTGGGGTGATATTGTTGCCAACTTCTTCTTCAGAGATCCAAACAGCAATCCACCACCACCAGTAAAAGTTAAGAGTGGAACTAAGACTGTAAAAGTTACAGCAGTTCCTCCTGGTGTTACACCACTTCCAGGTTCAACCGTATTTGCTAGTGAAGCACTTGGAACGTATAGCGGATCTGGTACTATTCTTACACAAGAAACCAGTCGTGTTGCAGTTAGAAATCCACCCAAACCAGCAGCGAAAGCGACAGAGGTTAATGTTCAAGTTAAGGCACCACACAGAGACCCACTTGCACAATCATTTACCGTTGATGGAAGAGGTGCATTCTTAACATCATTCGATCTTTACTTTGCCACTAAGGACCCAGGTGCTAAGATCTATATTGAACTTAGAACTGTTGAACTTGGAACTCCAACATCGTTCTTGGTTCAGGACTATACACAAGTAGCACTGAATCCAGAAAATATCAATATCAATGAAGCAAATCCATTTGAACCAGTTCCAACTAGAATCAGATTCCCATCTCCTGTTTATTTGGAAGCAGACAAAGAATACGCTATCGTAATCCTCTCACCTGCATCTGATGGTTATGAAATGTGGACAGCAACAATGGGTCAGAAGACTGTTAGAACACAGAATCTCCCAGATGTTCAGAACGTTGTTGTCACTAAACAGTATATTGGAGGGTCTCTCTTTAAGTCCCAAAATGGTACTATTTGGACTGCAAGCCAATATCAAGATTTGACCTTCAAACTTTATAAGGCAAAGTTTGTTCCATCCGGAACTTTGACATTCTATAACTCAGATATTACTCCAAATGGAAATAATGCTGCAAAACTTGCAGAAAATCCAATCGAGGGTCTTCCAAGAAAACTGAAACTGCCCGTATCTGGTGTTACTGGAACAGAGGTTGCAAATATTAAACCAGGAGTTAAAATCGGTGAGGGTTCAAGCCCAAGCATCACGGGTATTGTTGAAAATACTGGTGGTCCTATTCCAACTGGAACTGGCAATGTTGAGATTATTACCGCAGGAAGTCAGTATCCAAATGGAACACATACTTCCGTACCACTCTTCTCCCTTTCTGGAAAAGGATCTGGTGCTCAAGCAACGGTTACTGTTTCTGGAAACATAGTTACTGCCGTTAATGTTACTACCAGTGGTAGTGGTTATGTTAATGGTGAAGTTCTTGGAATCACCACATCAACTATCGGTGGTGGATCTGGTGCGAGAGTTGGTGTAACTGAGCATGATACATTTGATACCATTTACTTGACCAATGTTCAGGGTCAGAACTTCACAAACTCTGCAACTGTTGTTTACTACACCGATCAAACTGACGAATCAACTAGAACTAATACATCTGCATCTGTAAATGGAACTTCTAGTTTGATTGATGATAAGTACTCTGGAAATATATTCAGAGTTAAGCAATACAATCACGCACATCATGGTGGAAACAATAAGATTGAAATCACAAATGTTTCCCCAGATAGAGAAAGAGTTGCTCTGACAGCAGCATTTGGATTAAATGATACAACTGTATCAGTTGCAAATACCACCCCATTCGCAACATTTGAAGGAATATCTACTAGCCGTGGATATGCATTGATTCAAAATGAAGTTGTTTCTTACAGCAATATCACTGCTGGATCTGGTGGAGCAGGAACTCTCACAATCGATGCAAGAAATCTGAATAACTCTGTTAAGAGCACTCACCCTGCAACAGATTTCATTCAACCATATGAAGTAAATGGCGTTTCTCTTATGAGAATCAACACCACTCATGATATTCCATCAACATACTACAAATCAGAAAGTTCCAACCTTGACAACTACTTCTTAGAGTTTAGCAGAACTTCACCAACTATTAGATCTAGTGGTGCATCGATGATCAACTTTGAGGGTGAGAAAGGATTTGGTGGAAATACGGTTGGTATTTCACAAAACCACCAGTTTAGTTCTATTGAACCAGTATTCAATGTTATTACCCCAGGAAAGGGAACTTCTGCAAATAGCAGACTGAGAACTATTTCTGGAACAAGTGCAGGTGGAAGTGAAGTTTCATTCCTTGATCAAGGATTTGAATCTATTCCTCTGAATAGAGTTATTCAACTTCCAACACCAAGAATGGTTGCATCTAGAGTAAATGAACTGGAAAGATTGACAGATCTTCCATCTAATAAATCTCTGACATTACAGGTAGATTTCAGAACAGAGAATGAAAATCTTTCTCCCGTAATGGACATTCAAAATGCAACGTTTGTTCTTGGAAGAAATAAATCCAACAAACCTATTGATGATTATGTTGTTGATAGCAGATCGAATGAAATCAACAGTGATCCACATGGAGCAGTTTTTGTAACAAGAACAGTTGGTCTTTTGCAACCAGCAACAAGTTTACGTGTTGTTATTGCTGCTAATAGACAAGAAGATGCTGATTTTAGAGTTTTCTATAAACTTTTCAAAGCAGATTCTTCTGAAGTTCCTCAGAAGTTTGTTCCATTCCCAGGATATGATAATATGATTGATACTGACGGTGATGGTTTTGGAGATCAAGTTGTCGATCCAAACAAAAATAGTGGAAGAGCAGATGGTTTTGTTGCTCCAAACAACGCACAAACTTTCTCAGAATATCAGTTTACTGCAAATAATCTGGAACAGTTTGATGCATTTGCTATTAAAGTTGTTCTTTCTTCAACCAACGAATCTACTCCTGTTAAACTGAAAGATTTTAGATGTATTGCTCTTGCATGATATGAATACTGAGGATGAAAATCTAATACCTGTTGAAGGTCATGGCAATCTTTTTAGGGATAGATTTACGGGTGCTATTGTCAATACAGACAGATCGGCATATTCAAACTATATTAGGATGAAAGAACAAAAACAGAAGGAGAAAGACGAACTCAATCAAATAAAAAGTGATATTGAAGAAATCAAATCCCTATTAAAGGAACTTACAAATGGATCCAGACAAAATTGAGCTTGAAAATTTAACGAAGAGTTTTGAGTATTTCAAAATCGCTTCTGAGATAGACAAATTAGATTCTATCGATGATTTGAAAAATCTTGCAAAGTCATACGTGAAACTTTATTTTAAACAGCAGGAAGTTGTGGCTGCTCTCATGGGATCATAACAGTATAAATACTTCTTAGATCCTGATCTTGTATATAAATGGCTGAAATCAAAGTCAGAGTAGGTCAACAACCAGCTGTAAAAGTTATTTCTTCGTTAGCTGGTGCCCAAGGTCTTTCTCTGTCTGAGCTTAGTGATGTTAGTGCTACTAATTTACAAAATGGCATGGTTCTTGTTTATAATAGCGCAATTAGGAAGTGGGAAGCAACCTTGGAGTTGACACCAGGCGCAACACAGAATTTAGACATCAACGGAGGAAATTTCTGACATGGCAAGTATTATCAGGATCAAAAGATCCTCGGGTACTAGTAAACCATCATCGTTACAATGGGGCGAATTTGGATACGTAACAGGTATTGGTAGTTACGGCGGATTAAATCAATATAAAGATAGAATTTTTATTGGTGACGATGGCACCAATGTAAACCCCGTTGGTGGATATTACTACACCTCAATGATGGAGCACCAACCAGGTGCTATCGACGGTGTTCAAAATACCAGAAACCAAGATAATGGTGTTGTTGCAGTTCTTGCACCAGCAACTAATACTGGTTTAGGTGGAGCATCTTCCCTCAAAGTTGATCAGTGGAACGTAGATAATATAAGAATTGATGTAAATACAATATCTTCTACCGATACTGACGGAGACATCAATCTTGATCCAAATGGTATTGGTAGTGTAAGAATACCAGACAACACTTATTTGAGTTTTGGTGATGATGATAACGTAGGAATGCGTTATGATGAAACAACCGATGATAGATTTGAAATTGAAGGTGCCGATTGGTACTTCGAAGAAGGTGTTCAGATCGTAGTTGGTGATGTTACTCAATCCAATGATAAAGATACCGGAGCACTTGTAGTTGAAGGTGGTGCGGGTATTGAGAAAAACTTATATATTGGTGGCGATCTTAATGTATCTGGATCGGCAATATTTGATTCGGTAAAAATAGAAGATAATGTCATTTCCACTCTTTCTGGATCTGGCGATACCCTCTACATCGATCCATATCCCGATGGATTGAGCAATGATGGAACGGTTGTCATTAAAGGAAACTTGCAGGTAGATGGAACTACCACACAAGTTAACTCAACATCAGCAACCGTAAATGATCCAATCATTCACCTTGGTGATGTAACCAGCGAAAGAACCGTAATGGAGACGGTTGTTTCTGGTGTAAGTACAATCAGATTAGATTCTGTTGTAGGTATTAACACTGGTGATATTGTTAGTGGAAATGCTGGATTAAATGCTGGCGCTGCTAATACAATCACTTCATATGATACTACAAACAAGATTATTACATTAACTGACGCTACTATTGCTGGTATTTCAACAACAGTACAGTTAACAATCACTCACGCATATGATACAAATACCGATAGAGGTGTTTCATATGCATACAATATCAGCAGTGGAACCAGCAATAACAAAACTGGTTTCTTTGGTTTAGATGATAGTTCTATTGCAGATAGCACAGTAACTACATTAACCAATGGAACACATGCTGATGATAGTAGACGATGGACTTATATTCCTGACGCTACTATCACAAATAGTGTAGTATCTGGAACCAAAGGATTCTTAGATGTAAAAGGTATTTACTACCAGTCTGGTGATTTCAACACCAATGGAGTAGTATTCTTCGATGATACGGGATTACAGAGATCTACCAATAACCCTGCTTCACCAACACTAACATCGAAGCAGATACTGACCGCTGTTACGAAGAACACTCTGTCTCTTGGATCAGCAATCACTGCGAGTGCTGGCGATATTATCAGACAGGATTCTTCTGGTGCATATGGTATAGTTGAGACATCGGTATCTTCTGCAAGTAGTGTTGACCTCGTTGGTGTTGAAGGAACATTTACCAATACCTATAACATCAGAAGAGAGGGACAAAATGGATTTATTGAAGATCTCTCCTCAATCCCCTCCGCTGTAACGGTAATATATACTAATAAACCAACTTGGACTTCAACTCTTGACGGAGGCAACTTCTAATAAATGGAAAATCAAAATGAAGTGGATGTGAATGTTTTAATCAAACTTTATAATTCCAAATTATCAGCATTGACAAATCAAAATGTACTTCTTGAAGCAAAACTTGCTACATTAACCCAAGACTATAAAGAACAGATTGAATCTTTGCTTCAAGAAAATGCAGATTTGAGAGAACAGTTAGAAGAAAAACCAGAGTAAGAATATGGCAAAACCATCAACTAGACAAGAATTAATTGATTATTGTCTGCGCCAACTAGGTGCTCCAGTACTCGAAATAAACGTTGATGATGATCAAATAGATGATCTGGTTGATGATACCATTCAATATTTTAATGAGCGCCATTATGATGGTGTTGAAAAAATGTACTTGAAGTACAAAATCACACAAGATGATATTGATAGAGGAAGAGCATCTGGAACAACTGGGGTTGGTATTGTAACTACAACTGGATCTTCGACAATAACTGGTTACGGAACAACAACATTTAACTTTTACGAAAACTCAAACTATATTCAAGTTCCAGAATCAGTAATTGGTATTGAGAGAATATTCCGTTTTGATACTAGTTCCATCTCTGGTGGAATGTTTAGTATCAAATATCAACTGTTCTTGAATGATCTTTACTATTTCAACTCTGTTGAACTCTTACAATATTCGATGACAAAATCATATCTTGAAGATATCGATTTTCTTTTAACAACAGACAAACAAATCAGATTTAATAAAAGGCAAGATAGGTTATATTTAGATATTGATTGGGGATCTCAATCAGTCGACAACTTCATTGTACTGGAATGTTATAGAGCACTTGATCCAGCGTCTTTCTCACAAATATACAATGATAGTTTTGTAAAAAAATATTTGACTGCCCTCATTAAGAGACAGTGGGGACAAAATCTTAGCAAGTTTAGGGGCGTCAAACTTCCTGGTGGTATTGAGTTGAATGGTGGAGAAATATATCAAGCAGCAGAGCAAGAGTTAAGTGATATTAAGTCCAGAATGGCAATGGAGTATGAACTTCCACCTCTCGACTTTATTGGATAATGGCACTAAACCCCTTCTTTCTACAAGGAACACCATCTGAACAGAGACTTGTTCAGGATTTAGTTAATGAGCACCTGAGGTTTCATGGTGTAGAGGTTATCTACATACCAAGAAAATATGTAAACAAAAAAACAATCATAGAAGAGGTTCAATCATCTGCATTCGATGATAACTATGCTATTGAAGCGTATGTTAATAACTACGATGGATATTCTGGTGCGGGAGATATTTTAACCAAGTTTGGTGTAAGTGTTAGAGATGAACTCACACTTACAATATCAAAAGAAAGATTTGAGGATTTTATTGCTCCTTTTATGGGAGGATTGGATGATGGTAGCGGTGAGGGTGAGATTATTTTATCCAGCAGACCAAGAGAGGGAGATCTTGTCTATTTCCCACTTGGACAAAGATTATTTGAAGTTAAGTTTGTAGAACACGAAGATCCGTTCTACCAACTTGGCAAGAATTATGTTTTCTTACTGAAATGTGAACTGTTTGAATATGAAGATGAGATTATTGATACATCCATTTATGAGATTGATAGCCAAGTTCAAGAAGAAGGATATATTACTACACTATCACTTGTTGGTGCTGGAAGAACTGCACTTGCAACAGCATCTATTGAAGGTGCAACAGGACTTAGTGGATATATTCGTGAGATTTTCTTGAATAATGATGGATATGGTTATACCAGTGCCCCAATTATTGGGATCACAACATCACCAACAGGAAATCCTGGCGATAATGCAACAGCAGTCGCATTCACTCGTGAAAGGGGTGGAATAAAATCGGTTGAGAAAATCTTACTCACAAATGCTGGTGCAGGATATACAACTCCACCAACAATCACAATAACTGGTGGTGGAGGAGTTGGAGCAGCTGCCACATGTTCTATCGAAACCTCTTATAAGGGTGTAATCAGATTTACAGTAACAGATGGTGGAGTTGGATACTCTACTGTTCCTATTATAACTGTAGAGGCACCCGCAATCCCATCATCCACATTTGTCAATGTTCTCAATGAACCTCCAAGCACACCTGGAATCTCTACATATACATTAAGTTTTGATAGTATTGCTTATGGATTAGATGAAACGTTATATACGTTTGATGCGGGTTAATAAATAGAAAGAAAACCTTTTACTATGGCTAAGCAAGGGATATCAACAGGAACTTCACCAAATGATGGAACTGGCGACACTTTACTGAGTGGCGCTGTAAAGATTAATGCAAACTTTGATGAGATTTATACCGGCATAAGCACGGATGGCGTTACTGTTGAAAATATCGTTTTAAGTTCAGTAAGCAACATTGGTGGCGCTAGTACGATTACAAATGCTGTCTTTATTAGTTCAGCAGGGTATAGTGCAATTGCATCACCTGATCCAAATACACTTTATGTAGTTCTTCCTTGATATGCCAGCAACTAACGCCATAACACAAATGTACATTGGATCTACTCAGGTCCAATCTTTATATGCAGGTTCATCCTTGATTTGGTCATCTGGTGGTGGAGGAGGAACTGATGAAAATTTTGAAAGCGTTAGTTTGTTAATACATGCGAGTGGAGATAATGGATCAACAACTTTTACAGATTCTAGTAGTAATGGAATAACGATCACAGGTTCTAATGGAGTATCAATATCATCCGATCAAACTTTATTTGGAAATAACAGCATAAGGTTTGATGGCATAGATGATTACTTAACAGTTGCTGCCAATGCAGATTTCAGTTTTGGAACTGGTGATTATACAGTTGAATTTTGGATTTATTCATCTACACGCCATAGTGGAACACCATTCGCAAGGGTTATAGAAACAAATCAAATTTTTACAACAAATGGTGATTTTAAAATTTGGTTGACGGGAAGTGATGCCGAGGGTAGTTTTGGAGCATCAAATAATGCGATAGAACATGCTGCACAAGATAATACTGATGTTATTGTTAGCTCCGAATTTACATTAAATAGATGGAATCATGTCGCTGTAACTCGACAAAGTGGAACTGGAAGAATTTTCATGAATGGAGTTCTTCAAGATACAGCATCTGACGCCACAAATTATAATCAAGCAGGAAACCAGGGATTCACGATTGGTTATAGACCATACTTTGAAAATAACACATATTTTAATGGGTTCCTTTCCGAAATTAGAATTACTACAGGAGTTGCTAGATATATTGAAAACTTTTCTGTACCGACAACAACTTTCCCAGATAGTTAAAAATGGCAATTCCACCAGGATCAGGAGCAATAATACAGGCAAACTTTGATTCCAACTATGGGATCGCATCATTCTCTGTGTCTAATGGGGGTTCTGGATACTCTCAATCAAATCCACCAAAGTTAACGATTGCAAATGTATCAGAACCAACAGTTGCTGGTGTATTTGTACCAATCATTGTAAATGGTTCTATCACAGGTGTTAGAGTTATTGAATCTGGTTCTGGATATGTTCCATCAGAATCCGTAAGAAAAACTGCCGTTGGTATTGCCTCTATCGGAAGAGTTGGAGTAGAAGATACTGTTAGAGCAATATATGTATCCAATGCTGGAATAGGATACACTTCTATTCCCGCTGTTACTGTATCCGATCCAGATATTATTTCTGGATTTGGAACATATTATTTCAATGAAAGAGTTAGAGGTTCTAGATCTGGAACATATGCCAGAGTAAAATCGTGGGATTATGATGATCGCATTCTTAAAGTTTCAAATGTTGGTATAGGATCTACTGCGCTTGCTTTCTTGCCAGGAGAAAAGATCGTTGGAGAAGAATCTGGTGCGACTTGGTCTGTTCAGATTTATACGCAGGACGATGTATATGATAAATACACTGAAAACGATGAGTTTGAAAGACTTGCCGACGATATTTTAGATTTTTCAGAAACTAATCCATTTGGTACATTTTAATGCTAGGAACTTATTATTATCACGAGATAATCAGAAAAACAATCATAGCGTTTGGAACGTTATTTAATGACATTCACATTCGTCACCAGAATCAAAGCGGATTGGATATTAGTGATATCAAAGTTCCTCTTGCATATGGTCCCAGTCAAAAGTTTTTAGCAAGAATTACACAACAACCAGAACTAAACAAACCAATACAAATTACTTTACCAAGGATGTCATTTGAGATGACATCTATTCAATATGATCCCACCAGGAAAGCAAGTTTAGTACAAACTTTTAAGACCTGTGATGATGGCAGTAAAGTAAAAAAAGTTTTTATGCCTGTCCCCTACAATATTGGATTTGAACTTAATATTCTTTCAAAGTTAAATGATGATTCTTTACAAGTTATAGAGCAGATTCTACCATATTTTCAACCCCACTTTAATTTGACAGTTGATCTTATAGACTCCATTGGCGAAAAAAGAGACATTCCAATCATCTTAGATTCGGTAAGTTTTCAAGATGATTATGAAGGAAACTTTGATACTAGAAGAGCACTGATACATACATTACAGTTTACTGCAAAAACATATCTGTTTGGTCCTATCGCTGATAGCAGTGATGGTCTTATTCGTAAGGTTCAAGTTGATCTTTATAGCAGCACTGATACTGCAACAGCAAAACGAGAAATGAGATATACTGTTGAACCTGTTGCCAAAGTTGATAAAAATAATGATGGTGTTGTTGATTCCTTAGATACGCCACTTCTCGTTCCTGGAGATAACTTCGGATTCGATGAAGAATGGACTTTCTTCGCGGATGGAAAAGAATACAGCCCAACTCGTCAAACTGATCTCCCCTGATAATCCATGAAAGATAATTATGAGTCCATTGACAAGGCACTCGATATTGAGAGTAGCATTGTTGAAACAGAAAAAGCACCGATTGTAAAACCTTCGGTGCCAGTTACTAATGACATTAGAAAAGATTATGAATATACCAGAGCAAACTTATATTCTCTTATAGAAAAGGGACAAGAGGCAATCAATGGCATCATGGAACTTGCCGGTGAAAGTGCAAGTCCAAGAGCATATGAAGTTGCTGGTCAACTGATTAAAAGTGTTGCTGATACGACAGATAAGTTGGCAGATTTGCAAAAGAAACTCAAAGATTTGGAAGAAGATACTGTTAAACAAACAACAAATAATGTAACGAACAACGCCTTGTTTGTTGGTTCTACTAGTGAGTTGTCAAAACTACTTAAGCAAGGTTTTCTAAATAATAATAAGTCACAAGACGCATAAGTATGGCGAAGAGGTCCTGTAAGAAAGGATATTACTATTGTTTCACTTCTGAGAAGTGTAAAAAGATCCCTAAGGGATGGCATCTTATGTCGTCTACTGGTCGCATCATGAAGGATAGTGAGCATAAAGAGGAAGAGGAGACTAAAAAGAATGGCAATGGTACAAATGGCAATGGAAGTGGGAATGGGGACTCTTCTGGGGGCTCTGATGGCGGAGGAGTGTCGGAGGGTTGGAGTGCAAAATACAAGAAATCCATCGATTGCGATAATCCAAAAGGTTTCTCTCAGCGAGCACATTGTCAGGGAAGAAAGAAAGTGAACGAAGAGAAAAAAGAAGGTTGCGACCATGAAGTCGTAATGGCAAGAAAGCAAGTCAAGAAGTCCATGGACAACTTGAAAAAACTTGCCAGAGTACTTGCTAAAAAATCCGAGTGTGATGATATACCTGCTTGGGTTCAAGCAAAGATTACGGATACTGAGCACAATACTGATGCCGCTTCTTCTTATATGGAAGAGGGTAAGCGTGATGGTAAGTCTCCCAAAGATAAGGGATATTCACTTCGTGATTGGTTTGCCGGTGGTGGATGGGTTCAGGCAGGTGGTAAGTATGATGGAAAACCCTGTGCTAAACAACCTGGTCAGAAGACCAAACCATTCTGTCGTGATGCTGATGATCGCGCTTCAATGAGCAAGAAAGAGAGAAGTAGAAGAGCGGCAAAGAAGCGTAAAGAAGATCCAAACCCAAATAAAAAGGGTAAGGCAAAAATGGTT
>Ga0099849_1000248_pt1 | contig 24514 bp, 17 predicted proteins | sample CB_VirMetaG_4_FD_78177 | JGI IMG/M metagenome (GOLD analysis project Ga0099849, IMG submission 78177) | Freshwater to marine saline gradient viral communities from Chesapeake Bay - CB_1508_1M Viral MetaG | ecosystem: Environmental > Aquatic > Marine > Coastal | place: USA: Chesapeake Bay... | reverse complement strand
CCTTCTTGTACATCAGATGATTGTATAGTCATCTCTCTACCAGGACCGATAGCTGCTCTAAAATATAAATTGTCTAAACGAACATCATAACCATATCTTTTTGGATTACGAATATTGGAAGTGGATGCAATTCTAGGCATTATTGTGCAGGATAAACAATACTATTAATACTTACAGGTTCAGGGTATCTTGCACGTAAATCTTTTCTAGCTTGGTTTATTAATACTTGTTGGTATCTAAGTAAACTATTTCTAATACTTGTTCCACTATTAACAGGAAAGTTTTGTATAGACATTTGGTCAGTTATGTAGTCTGCAGTAGCACTAGGTATATCTCTACCTGACATTATATGTGCTGCTACACCTGCCATAATGATAGCTTCATATTCATTTTGTAATCCAACACTAGATAATGTGGTAGCTTCATTTGTTATTTCTACAAATTTCTTTTTAAAAGTTACGTAAACAGTATGACCTGATGCAATACCATACATCTGTATTGCTTTAACTACACTAGGTCCTGTAGTATAAGTTACAGTTTGCTCACTACCTCCACTATCTGTATAGGTAAATGGATTAGGTAAGTCAATAAGTTCTACTGATACACCACGATATTGAGTAGTAGTTTCATCAGAACCTGCTGACCAATCTGTATATTGTGATATAGCTTTCAATGGTGCTACTAAGTAGTTATCATCTCCACCAGTAAGCACTGTATATCCAGTAGAAGATGTTATTGTTTGCACCTCTACTGCAAATAAAGTTGGATATAAATTTTCTATTTGGTCTTTAACTGCATCAAATACATTTTTTCTAGGATATGGAGGTGCTATCTTTATTAAATCTCCTAAAGAATGTGACGCTGCAGTAGTACCTCTTACACCTCTTTGTACTGTTATTTCATTTGTGACAACATTAAGTTCTTTAGCGAACATGAGTTCTTGACCTATTTCTATGATTGCACCTGCATCTAATGCGTCTTCTTCTTCAACAGAAAATAAATCTCCGTCGTAAGGAATAGTTGTTGTGCTATCGTTAATGCCTGAAGTTAAATAAGAATAACTTACAACATCGTCCATAGGTTCAAGATATTCTCTATAAACCCTATCTACTAAGTCGCCAATCGTGGTACTCATAGTACTCCTTAGCTACTTCTAAATACTAATGTAATATTTCTATCTGCTGCTTCTGTTCCGTTAGATGTAACTCTTAAATATCCTGAAGACGCTAACGCCCAACCACTAGGGTCAAGGCGAATAGCATTACCTGCTGATATTGTATAAGATACTTCTGTACCATCAGTTTCAAATACATCTACCCATGTAGTTCCATCTAAAGAAAAGTCTAATGTGATAGCTGTGCCTGTCATTGCTGCAGGAAATATTATCCCTGACAATAACATAGCATCAGTATTAACACCTGATGAGTTACTTGCATCTTCTGATACATCTATTAAAACATTTTTAGCTATTGATTTACTTATCATAATACTCCACTATAACACAAGAAAAGGGTGGAGGTGGAGTTCCACCCTAATCTTGTTAACTTAAATTAAGCTACGTCGCTAATTAAACAATGGTATTGTGGAGGACCGAAGTCAAATCCCATTTCCATGTAAATAGCTTTAGCTACACGTGCATAGTCATCTTGGTCTATGTCACGTACGAACACTGTTCCTTTACCAGGAATGTTTGTGAACACTGGTTTGATGAAAGCCATATCTACAATAGCTGCTTTGTTAGCACCTAATAGATTTGTTTCTTCAACAACTAATCCAATGTTTCCAAATGGTGTGATAACAGTGTCAATGTCAACACCTGCAACGTTTCTCTCTCTTGGGAGAATTGCATAGTTAGTTGTACCAACTGTTGCGTTGATTAGTTCCTTGTTAAGGTCTAATAATTGTTCAGGGTTAACTACAAGAACTAAGTTCTGCATAGGTGCTTGTGCGTCGTACAATTTTTTCATTGCACCTGCCACTGCATCCCAGTGTAGTTTTTGGTCTGTTCCTGAACCATTTCCAACAGTGTCAGCATAATAGATGTTGCCACCTGTTAATGCTTGGTGTGCATGGAAACCTCTGAATGCTCTTAATCCAGTACCAGGGGTTACGTTTGCACCATCGCTGAAAGTTCCATTCCAAAAGAAGTACTCAACTTCTCTTGCAATTTTAAGTAATGCTAATTCCATTTGCTCTGCAAATTCATCAACAATAGGACTGCCACCAAATAAAGCAAGTTTATCTGCAGCAGTAACTGTTCCATCCCCATCAGAAGAATTAATGATGTTAGCACTAAGGTCAAATGGGTTTTGTTGGTTGTATGTTGCCATAGCTGTGTAGGACATTTTTACACCTTTATGGAAGATTTGAGTAACCTGTGTATAAGCTACTCTATCTCTACCAAGGTATTCTGTTGGTTGACCACCTTCAGCACCAACTGTAGCAGCACTTGAAATTTCAGCACTGTCTGCAGTTTGAAACTGAAAGAAAGTAGATTGGATAACCTTTCCACCTCCACTTAGTCCACCAAGAGCAGATACCATAGGTGTTCTTTGTCCACCAACTCTGAACAACTCGCCTTGGAAATTGTTGATATTTTGTGAGTAAATAGTTTGGTTGGTAAGCGAAATTGCTGCCATTTTTATTTATCTCCTTATATTTTATCTACGTCCATAGCAGCTAACTTAGCTGTTAAGGACTGTCTTAATGTTCCATTTTTGATAATATCATTCAATGCCTGTTCACGGCTTTGTGGAGTATCAGATACAGCAGAAGTAGATAACTTATCTACACGTTGTGACGCATCTGTAAAGTTATTTTGTTGAACTGGTGCAGTGTTGCTCATAACAACATCATCTCCAAATTCTTGTTTAACAAAAGCAGATATAGCATCAACGTCAGGTTTACCATCATAAAGTTTAGTAACTGCTTTAGCAACTGCAGGATGTAGGTTTAAAGAATTAACTGTACTTTGTAAAGCAGCAGTCTTATACTCTTTAAGTTCTTCCTTTAGACGCTTATTCTCATCACGCAAACCTTTAGGACCTGAACCATCAGTATCTTCAGTTTGTACTTCGTCTATATTATTTTCTAATTCTTCCATTTTATATTACCTTCTAACTCGACTTTGACACCAATACACACATCACGTCGGAATAATGTGGGGTGGGAATAGAAATCAAAACACAACATTACAAAGTCTATTTCCTTCTTGTAATGTCAATTACATACGGAATTGAAATACATAGCACACACCGTAGCTTGTGCTAGATGCAGGTCTTTAGTCGGACCACGCAACGACTTACTATAAGAATACCACTATATATAGTGGTGTCAAGGAATACCCCTCACAACTTTAGAAGTAAGGGGACAGAAAGGAGGACATCTATGAATAAAGAAATCCTATTTAATAATACTACTTCTTATGCTTCTGTCAAGCCAGTTACTGCACCTAATTGTGTACGTGCTGCACCTAGAGTTGTAGATGATTGACTTTCAACTTGTTGTAAAGCACTTTGTACTCTCTTTGCAGCCATAGTATCTCCAATAGCTGCTTCTTCTATATCAGATAATGCAAACTCTCTACCTGTTCTTGCTGCAATACTTCTAGCTGTTCTAGCAAATTGGTATGTTTGTGCTGCTTGTTTCTGTGTTAATCCTGCTCTAGCTAATGCACGTGACCTAGCAAATGATGTAGCAAATCCTGCAGCTACTGCTTCTCCCTGTATTTGTGCAGCAGATATAGTACCTTGTAATAATCCTTCTTCTATTTCAGGACTAACAACAGCAGCTAATATTGCTTCTGCTGATAGTGGTACTCCAAATTCTGCAGCCCATGCTTGTTGTACTGCAGGTATGTTCTCTCCAATTTCAGCTTGAACTACTTGTAATCTTCTTGCAAGTTCAGCAGGAGATACATCTCCTTCAATTAATTTATTAAATTGAGTTTCAAATATTTCAGGATTAAGACCATACTCTGCAACTTGTACTCGCATATCTTCTTTAACGCCTAAGTATTCTCCAACAGAGTATCTCATTGAACCATCATCTCTACGTATTCCAGGAAATGCTTTTTTAAATTCTGCAGATTGTTCAGTCTTTGATAAAGCTACTAATTCATCTCCACTTTCAACCCAATTTTTTGCATATACTTCTAGTACTGCTTGTGGAAAATAAGGGTATCTTGTTTGTATTTCAGAAAATACATTCTGATAATTTAATTCAGGTGCTATATATTCTGCATTGTATCTAGCATCTACATCAAAAAAGTTTGGGTCAGTACTTGGTTCATTTGTTTCAGTTTCATCATTGCTACTTGGTGGTACATAATCTGCGTTTAGTTTATCTGCAGTAGCTTGTGCTGCACCTTGTGACATACCACTAGCGTAATTTGCATCTCCAGGATTAACTGCAGCAATAGTATAGTTAGGAGGAGTTCCTATAACTATATATAAAGTTTCATCAGTTTCATCAGTTTCATCAGTTTCAGTAATAACTTCAGTAACTTCCTGTGTACTTTCATATATAGCTTTTTGATATTCAGCATATTGTTTCCAATAATCAGCATTAGGAGTGGCAGGTTTTTTAGGAGTTTTAGGAACAACTTTTTTAGTTTCAGCATCTGATTGATATACTTCATCTTTAGCTCTTTGTATTTCAGAAGCTGATAATGAGCCATTAGCTATATCTTTGTTAGCTTCATCTACACTTGCATATCCTAAATATTGCCACCAAGTCATACTATCCTACCGTTGTTCTAATCTTTTGCAGTCCCATACCTGTAACTAAAGAACCTTCAAAATCGTTAAATACTTTTTTAAATCCTTTTTCTAAACCATAATTCTTAGCTATCTTACTAGCTTCAACACTATCATTCTTTTGTAATATTTCTATCCAAGCAGGGTCACGTTCATCCATATAACCACCTAAGATACCATAAGTGTAATTCTTCCATGGCTGTGCTATTTCTTTATATGTAAATCCTGGTGGGTATTTATCTCCAAATACAACTTTTAATTGATAATCCATGTATTCATTTAATCTTGCTCTTGCATTATCAGGGTCATTTCTAAATTCTGCAGCCCATTTACCAACATCATCTGAAGTAAATCCTTTAGCAAATGCAGGACCTAAACCATTGTATATCATATCTTTAACTTCGTCTTCGTACTTTTTAATGTAAGTAGTAGTAGCAAAGTTTTGTGACTTCATGTAATTTGATAAACCTGTATCTACTTTTATTCCTGCAAATGGGTCAGTAAGTGCTGTTAACTGACTACGTAATTTTTGTTCTGTCCATTGTCCAGTAGTTAGTTTATCTGCTAACCAATTAGTTACATCTTCTGATAAATTGTAATTTACACCAAATGATTTAAGTAAACTTCTTTGGTCTTCTTTTAATTGTTTAGCAGTTTTAGGGTCTGAATTAAATAAAGATAGCCAACTTCTCTCTGACTTACTGTGTGTTTGATACCAGTCTGTAGCAGCTAACTCCCATGTTTCAGGTGTTCTACCTTCTGCGTAAGCATTGAAATATACTTGTAATACTTCAGGGTCTTTTAACCAAGGTTGTATTTCTGCTGCTTTATCTATATCTCTTTTCCATTTTTCAAATGGATGACTTTCTTCAAAATCTCCTAGTTCTTCAGTAGTTCCCCATTCAGCCCAATTACCATCTGTAGCTGTAAAAAATTCTGACCTTGAATTGTATGTTTCTGATATAGTTAGCTTTCTATCTGTACCTGAAAAGTAAACACTTGGTTGTCCATTATCATCTAATGTTTCTGCAGTAACAGCCCAACCCATATCTGTATCACTTCCAGGCATAGTATAAACAAGATAGTATTGCGTACTACCTGTAGCATCTTCTAACATTCCTGTAGCAGGATTATATATAGCGTCTTTAATTGCTATTATTCTTCCACCATTAGGAACATAAGATAATTCATTATTAGTTTCAGTTGCCATTTTCTTCTTCCATACTAACAAATTTTCCTATATTTTCGTACAACTCTTTATCAATCTTTTGTACATTAGCTTTAGGATTATATTGACCATCTTCTATATATCTTGTTGTACCACCTGATAAACCTTTAGCTAATAAATAAAACAATCCTTGTGCATGTGGTTGTTTTTGTTCATGCTTTAGCCACGGTGTTCCTCCTGGTCCATCAACAAATCCTTTTAAACTAGGGTCAAAACCAAAAATTAATTGTCTTAAATTCTTTCCGTGTAGTTCAGGGTCATAGTCTTCAGGTTGTACCATAACTCCGTACTTTGTAGGGTCTTCTTCCAAATCTCTATAATAAGTATTACGTGCTATCCAAGACAATCCATTAATACCTGCTTTAAGTAATGCAGAAACTGGACCATCATTTTGAAACTTTTGCCCACCTTGTGATTTGTTTTGTGTTCCAGGTAGTAATTCTTGCATTAATTCTTTGCCTCCAATACCATACCTACCTAGTCCAGTAGCTGCACCAAAATCAGGGTCATCATAAAACTTTTGTGTAGTAGCAAATAAAGTTAATGTTTCAGGAAGTATTGTTAAAGTATCTGCAACTTGTCCAAAAGTTTTAAGTCTTCCTACATCCCTAGCATATTTAGGAGAGTTCCTATATACATTCCACTGTAATCCTTTAACAGTGTTCCACAAAACGTCATCTTTTATTGCAGATACTGTAGGTTGTACTGCTTTAGTTAATGCGTGTGTTGCATATCTATATTGACCTTTAAATAAATACTGCAATCTTTCTTTTTCAAACTTACTTAGATTTTCAAATAGTTTAGTTGTCCATGATTTAGTTTCTACTGTTTTATATTGAACAGCATCTTCAGGTGTCATTTTTCCTGCATCTACTATTACTTGTAATATATCATCAGAGTTTGAACTATGTACCGTACGTTGTGCAGAAACTCCTGCAACTTCTAACTGTGTAGGTTTAACTGTAATGTAATCTACACCTTGATTAATAGATTTTATATTGCCAGGACCTAAGATGTCTAAATTATTTTCTATAAAGTTTTTAGCTAAGTTAGGAGAGTTTTCAAACAAATGATGTTGGTCTTCTATAAACTGTCCAACTTTTAAACCACCATCAGTATTATATTGAAAATCTTGTGTTTGAACTGGTATAGCAAAACTATCTTTAGCATTAAATTCATGTCCACCTTTTGTTGTAGTTTTTAAACTGGCTAAATCTACATGTTCATTAAATAAATTTTCGTATGTAGATTTATCTAACTTTAATCTTGCTGCTGCAGTTTCAAATATATCAATATCAAATCTTCCTTCTGATGATATTGAGTTTAACATTGCTGCAAAGTCTTCTCCTTTTGGATGGTATTTTAAAAGTAATTTAAACTTTTCTTTATCTTTTTGTAATCCATATCTATTAATCCAAGCAGCCATTCCTTGTAAAGCATCTTCCATGTCTTGGATGTTATCTACAGCAGAAGCAAAATCATCTACTCTGTGTTTCATTTTAAATACAAAATTTTGTAAATAACTTAATCGTGTATCATTATGACTTTCAAATACTTTTTTATTTTGAGCTACTTGAAAAGCATTATCATATTTGTGTGCATGATATAAGTACTGTCCTATCTTAGGGTGTAATGTATAATCAGTTACAGATGTCACAGGATTTAACATCGACTTGTTTATTTCAGGGTCGATTATATACCTAGCTAATTTTTTCCATATACCATAAGGATTGTATCTTTCTGTTCTAAAATCACTTTCAAATTTCATACCTGCTGATATTCTTGCAGTAACATCATTATTTGTTCCTAAACCATTTAATGCTTCTGCAGCATCTGTTATATCAGTTTTAATTGTGTAAGGGTCTAATTCAAATATGACTGGCATATAATCAATTCCCCAAATATTCATAGCTTGTACTCTGTGGTTACCTTCTATTAATATCATCGCATTATTATTAGGATTAAATCTAACAATAGGCACTGCTGCTCTTGCTCTATCAGCATCAGAAACTTTACCTACTTGACCTCTAGCAATCTTTGACCACATTTCTTTACTTGGTTTTTCTTGAAATACTTTATAACCTTCTTTACCCATACTTTTTGCAATATCATATACATTGTCCATACCTGTTGGACCACCGTCATTTAATAGTTGTAAACGATTATCTTCCACCATTTTTAAAAGTTCATCAACTTTAAAGTATGCAACTGCTTTGTTACCATATTCGGTTTTACCATCAATAAAATTTTGTAAGTTTTGAGCAGACTTTTGCATAGTTTGAATAATAAAGTTTTTCGTACCAATTATTTCAGTAGGGTCATTAGGTGTTTTTGTTTTTAAATATTCATTTATTGCATGAGAACTTAATGAGATAGGCATTTTGTTCACATCAATATTAGTAGGTCCTTTAGCTGCAGGAAGTGAATTAGGTGCAAAATTATTATCTATAATATATTTACCATCTACTGGCGTAACTGTTTTTCTTCCATCTAACCAGTTATAAAACATATTCTTAAAGAAACCTGTGTCTTCTAATTCCTGTAAATCATCTGCAGTTAACATAACTGCTAACTGTGAAGGTGCTTTAGTACTTATTGTTGGTGGACCAATAGGAGATTGAAAGTGCTGCAAACTACCTGACATAACTTTTTCTCCTTGACCAGGAATTATTGTTATAGAGTTTTTTGCTGCATTGTTTCTAGTTACTACTGCCCACTTAGACATATCTAATACTTTCATGCCATCTTGTACAATAGTTATTTCTCCTCTAGTTCCTGCACCATCTAATACAGCTAACTGTAAAGTATCAAATGCAGCATTTTTTAAAGTGCTTTGAGTATATATACCAGGACTTTCTAATCCTGTAGTTGATGTAATAACTGCACCTTCTCCACCATTAAATCTATCTAGTGGTGTTATTAATATCTTTTTTAATTCATTCAATACTTCTTTATCAAAATATATATAGTTATCTACTTCAGCACCTTGTAGTTTTAATAACGCTTCAGCTATTTCTGCATAACCACTTTCTCCTATTTCCTTAGCAGCACTAGCAAATATATGATTATTAAAATTTTGCGTACCCACACTGTTTTTAGAAATACTAAAAGGAGAGTTATATGTTACAGTCATTCCATCTAATTTATTAGATATAACTGTTCCATCAGGTAGTTCTATGATTGTGTTTAAATCTTTGACACCAGTTACTTTGTAAGATTGTTGAGAAGATATTTTTCTAGCTTCTCCAGGTAAAACAAGTTGGTCTTTTAAAAATTCATTACCTTCGTTAGCATCTAAGAACTGGTCAACTATCAATGGCATTTTATCTCCATAAGAACTGACTGTTAGCTTTACAAACTCTTTAGATAAATCAGGGTCTGATAATACTTTAATTAAATCTTTTTGTAACAAATCAATAATCTGATTTCTTTGAATAGTTGAATAATCTGTGCCATCTATAACTGGATATACGATGTTACCAACCACATCTACTTTATTTAACATTAGTTCATCTATTAAACCATTTAAAGTATATTTTCTATTTTCAGGTAGTAACTGACTTGAATATGCTATGTCAGCAAATTTGCTGCTACCTGCATCTACGTTATAAGAACTAGCTGAAGGTTTATCTAGGTTTCCTACTAACATATCAGGATAGCCTGATGCCATTATTCCACCAGTTCCTTCGTATAAATAATCTGAATATTTAAAAGGAGAAAACACTGGTTGTCTTGCAGTATAAGTGGCATATTGGTCTGTAATAGATGGGTTCATTGTTAATTGAAACCACTTACCTTTTTCTTTTAATACTTGTTGTGCTGCTACTAACATTTGTCCATGACTAGCAACATTATATTTTTTATTCATTAATGAAGTTATATGTTTTGCATCCATATTGTTAAAAGCATTCATCGTGTATTTAGTAACATCTTGTGCATTTTCTGCAATCTCTGCAATCTTTGCTTCTAGCATGTAAATGAAATCAGGGAATTGTTCACGCATTCCAGTAAGTAAATTAAACAACTCACTGTTTTCATCTATAGTTCCTGCAGAAGTAATACCCTTTCTTATTATTTTATCTGTAAATACTTTCTTATCTAAATTAGGATGCGAGTTTATAAATCTTTGTACTTCTCTATTAACATGTATATTGGTTAAGTCTTGCCAATTAGAAGGTTTAAAGTTTATTAACTTTCTTTTAAGTGTTTCATTTTTAAAAGGTAATTCTTCGTAATATTTATTGTAAGCAGGAAAAGCCGAAGGGTCTAATTCAATTAAAGCATTTTTAATTTCGTTAAAATTTTTACTATCTATCATATAGTCGATACCTAAATTATCTGCATAACTACGCATAATAGTTTTTAATTCTTCAGGAACTTCTTTTAACATCTCTGCAAACTTAGAATATTTTGATTTAGTTGGTAAATAACTACTTCCATAATTAGGAACTATATGTTCTATTAATGCTTTGTTATTGTGTGCTTTGTTTAAGAATGCGTCATTAATCCAAGACTTAGTAGCTACAGGGTCATTGTAATTAGAACCATCAAATATTCCAAAGTTTAATGCTTCATCACTTACGTGATGTATGTCTAATGGGTCTTCAGCAATAATACTTTTTAATATTGCTTCTACATTTTTAAAGTTTTTATTTACAGAACCATCCATAATTATGTCATTTAAAAATATTAATGCTCTTTCTTTGGGAGTAGCATTAGCTAATAATTCTTTAGTACCTAATAAATATCCTTGATGTTGTAATCTTTCTACATTGTTAAATAACTGATAACCAACGTTTGGAATACTGTCTGAACCTTTATATAAAGAACCAAATATTTTGCTGTAAGCATTTCGTATTTTATTAAATCTATCTGTTAAATCAACATCGCCTTTGTTATCTTTAAGTACTAACGCTTCAAATAATTCTTCAACACCTTCTAGTAATGTTTTATTTTGTACATTATCTGTTTGTAAAGATTGCTTTATATTTGCAATAACATCTTCTTTAGCTTGATTTAATTTTAAATTATTTGTTTCAGATAATAGTTCTTTAACGTTATATCCTAAGTCTTCAAATATATTTACAAATTGTTCATACGATGGTAATAATGTTTCTTCTGAAGTAAGTATCTTTCCTTTATTATTACCAATTAAATTTTGTATAACTTCACTGCTTAAATTATCTCTTAATAAATTTGTAAACATTTCTGTAGGTCGATTATTTTTTACTTTAATATTTTTAAGAAGCATAGGATTATTTCTGTCCACTACTTCTCCTACATCATGTATAGTTCCAACAGGTAGGTCTACTTCTCTCCCTGTTTCTGTGTTAGATAACAACCAACTTTGGTCATTCATAGCGTGACCTTTATTCAAATTTAAAATAGGTTTCATTAAATTTTCTAATGCTTCAATTCCTTCTGTAATAACTTTGTATGAATTTTTTTCAAATGTATTTAATGAATTAACTATTTTTCTTATATCTTCTGCTTTATATTCTTTAATTTCTTTAAAATATGTACTAAATAATGATGGATTAAAATTTACTCCATTTTCACTTAAAACAAAATCTTGATAAGTTTTAATAGCTTTTTCAATTAATTGTACATCTTGTTTCCATATTTCTGTAAGGTCAATACCAAATGTATTTGAAGATATTTCTAATATCTCTGCTACCCTTTTTTGAAATGTACTTTGAGTAAATACTTTATTATTCAAACTATTTAAGTTTTCTGCATCAGTTGCATAAGTATCTGTACCAACAAAATTAAAAAAACTATTTATAGGATTGCTATTGTTTTGTACCCAATGGTGCATATTTTCTACTAACATTGACGCATTCTCATTTCCATAATTTTTTGATATGCTACCTACTAAGTTTTGAGATTTTATATTAATTTTTGAACCAGTTAAATTAGGTGCTGTTGTTGCAGGTTCTGTTGGCTTAGTAACAACTTTAACCTGTTTATTACTTTGTCTAGGATTTGGATTTACTAAACTTTTATTTTGACCAATGTATTCATCATTTAATTGTGTACCAATATATTGAACAATATCTCTAACAAAATTACCAATAACATACATACGAGTAGCAAAAGGTAAAGTACTAAGTAAGTCAGGATTTAATAACGGACTAGGTTTTGGTTGAGGATTTCTTTCAGGTTTAACTAACATGTTAACCTGACATAAAGTCTTGACCTGCTGCTATAGCTTGTCTAAATTGTGCAAAACTAGCACGTTCTGCTGCTTTTCTTTCTACAAAATCTATATCGTTAGCATACATGTTTTCAAACTTTTCAACAAACGCTGCCTGTGGGTCATAGGATGTTAACTCCCCATCTACATCTAAATTCTCTACATTGTTGATAGGTATAAATTCTGTATTAGCTATTTCGTTTTTTATTTGATTTTCATATTGCAATTTGTATTCGTTAGATAATAATGCAGCTAGATTTCTCATTTCATTTTCACTAGCTTCTCTACCTAATTTTTGACGCATAAATGCTTTAACAGATTGTTTCATTGCTGTAGGGTCAGGTGCAATGTAAGGTGTAACTTCTATTGTTGGAGGATTTTCTAGTATGTCTGCTGTTGCATCCATTAATACATTTCTATATAAATACAATCGTTTTACGCCTTCAGAAACATCAGGACCTAGTTGGTCCATAATAGCTTTTTGTTCTGCAACAGTAGGCGTTAATTCGTTTGCTCTAGCAAACACATGATTAATAAAAGCATTTAGTTTATCATTGGTTTCTCCAACAGGAGGTAAATCTGATTTTTTAAGAAATCCACCTTGAACTGCAGCATCTCTTATATCTATTAATACATCGTTGTATATTTGTAATTCAGGAGATAAGTTACCAAACAGTAACTCATTCTGCATTCCTTCATAAAACAAACCTTGAACAAACGTAGGTTCTCCAGTTTGTGCATCTATAACGACCCTTCCACCTTCTCCAATAGGTTGTAAACCACTATCTTCAGTCATTGCACCTATCATTGCAGCAGCAATATCAAATGCTGATTGCTGTGCGTCTTCGTCAGGAAGTGCAGCAGGAGGTACTGTTGTAGTAGTTACATTATACTGCTCATCATTTTTACCGTCTATATGTCCTGGTAAGTGTGACATTATTCTCCAACTCCTATATCTTCAAGTATATCGTCCCTTAGTACGCCTTGAAATACATCTCTAAAAACATATTCAAAATCAGGTGTTTCTTGAATATATCTTTTACCTATACCAATTATTGCTGACCTCATTATAACAGCCCTATCATCTGTTGATGTGTACCACCATTCTTCACTATAACCTAATTCTACGGACAATTCTTTCATTTGCTTCCAGTAATCTAAATAGTCTAATACTGATTTTCCTACTTCACTATCTGCTACTCCAGGAGTTTTAGCCCATTTAGTTTCTACTTGAAATAGTTTTTCTTTAGCAGTAGGTGCTTCAGCTATTCCATAATTTTCTAAATAACCAGGTAGTTCTTCTCTAAGATGTTGTCTATACAAGGCTTTAGCAATTTTAAGTTGACTACCTTTAACTCCTGCTCTTTCTAATTGTTGTGTAAAGTTTGTATATCTAATCCAACCTAATGTGTCATTTACTTTACGTACATTCTGTTCAGGTGTTAATCCTTCTAAATATCCTTTTTGTATATCTTCATAAACAAATTGCCATTCTCTATCATCAAATGGACTTTCAGGTTGTAAATACCATCCAGTAATATTTAACTCTTTCATTAAAGCACTGTTTTCTCTTTCCCATACTTTACCTTCTTCTGTGTAAAATCTACGACCTTCAGGAGATACAGTTGTAGATGCAGTTAAATAAGGATGTTCAATACCGTACTTACCAAAAAACTCATTATATGCTGCAATAGTATCGCCACCTGTAGCTTCTCTAATTTTGTAAAACTCTTGTGCTAATACTTGTGTAGCCCACCATTGACCATCTTTATCTTCTACATAAAATCTAGGAGAGAAACCTGTAGGTGCTACGAATTGTGAAAAACCTCTAATTGCATATATAAATGCAGCACTATCGTTAGCCCATTCCATCATTGCTACTTCGTCAATACTTCCATCATCTCGTCTAAAATATTCTCTATAACCTGTAGCAGCAGCATAATTGTAAATAGCATTAGTTGTAGCTGCTCTAGCTTCTTGTGCTTTAGGACTATCACTAAACGCTGTATATAGCTTATTAGCCCATGCAGGTTTAGGTACTAATGTAGTTGGTGCAGGAAAATCTCCAAACAATAACTTTCTAGCTTCATCTCCTATACCGTTTTTAGGTAATAACTTATTAGCTGCATAACCATAAAGTGGTGCAACACCTGGAAATATGTTACTAGATAACATGTTGATACCTGATACGAAACCTGCAGGTTGTATTCCTACTTTAGAACCTGGACCAAATACTGATTGTGTCAAGAAAGATTTACCTGGATATGCAAACATTTCTTCTCCACTACCATTTGGGTCAGGAAAAAAGAAACCATCATCTCCTGAACTTTCTGCACCTCTAACAACCATATTACCTCTAGCTATAGAAGCAGGATTGTTTGCAATTAACTTGCCCCATGTTGTAGCTAACTCTATATAAACTTCAGGGAATGGAAATATATTTGCAGTTATAGCAGATATATTATGTCTTTTAGCTGCATCATAAAGAAGTAATTTAGTAGCATGTAATGCGTATGCTTTAGCTATTGCTTCTGCTTCTTCATATCCCATATCAACACCATCAATAGTTTTCTTAGATGCTTCTTGTAATCTTGCATACATTGGTTTAGGAATATTTGCATTTCTAGCTTCTTCCAATGCTCTAAGTCTTCCTGATTGATTTAATCTTGGCATAAGGTCTTCCATCTTAGCCCAATTATTTTGTTTCCATGCAACTGAACGTGAAAGATATGTATTAGGTTTAGTCATAAGATATTCAAACGCAATATCAGTAACTGCGTCTAACATACCAATAGCTTTTTGTCCTGATGTTAAATCTACAGTTACTTCTCTAGGTGCTTTTACAACACCAATTCTATTTCTTAAATCTCCCATGCCTTCAAGGTAAGCACCTAATGTTTTATTATTTTTAGCTAATGCTGCTCTTGAAATCTTTGCAGCACTAATTTCTCCCTTACCTAGTACTGCTTTACCAGTACCTGCAAACAATCTAAGGTTTTTATCTGATGTATCTTCTACAAACTTATAACTAAATGCGTCGCCAGGAGTGTAAGTATAACTATCAAATCCACCTGCTTTAGAACGAATACGTGCTTCCCAATAATCTAAGTAAGCATCCATTGCCTTTTCATCAGTAAGTAAGTCTTCAAATCTATCTCCACCATTACGTACTAATCTATCTCTAATCTTTTTACCTTCATCAGAATACTTAAACCAATCTCTAGTAGAAGTAGTTAATCCATTAGCAGCTACATATCTACCTACAGGGTCATCGTATATTTGTATAAGTTCATGTTGTAAGCTACCAGTATGTCCTGCTTGTCCAGGTTTTACATCTATCCAATCTTTTGTAGCAAACTTACTATTGACACCACGCCAACCTGCAACTGATTTACGTCCAGTATTTACTTCAGTAGCTAAATTTCCATTCATAGCACCTTGCCACTCTAATACATCTTTAAGGTCACTATCTCTTGTAAAACGTAATCTAAACTTTTCTAATCCTTTAACATCTCCGTTTTTAATAGCATTACGTACTTCTGTGTTATGAGAGTTAATCCATGTAATATATCTGAATGGATGAATAAACATGCTATCTAGGTTAGATACAGCCATACGTGCTTGTTCTTCTAAAAATACTCTAGTAAACCATGCAGCACGTAAAAGAACTATTGGTTTGAATATTCCACCCATATAAAACTGTGCTAACAAAGATACTGGACCTTGTGACATGCCTTTAGGTAATATACCTTTATAAGTACCTGATATAACATAATCTCCAAATCCCATATCTTTAAGTGCTTTGATATTACCTTTGTAATAATCCATAACACCACGTATGCCTTGTCTTCCTTCTTGACCATCCATTAAATAAGTTACTTTAGATAATGCTTTTGTAATACCTGACCATTGTGGTAATGGTGCTTTTAAAGAAGCCATCTCTACTAAACCTGAAGCAGAAGGTACTGTAATTAATACTTTTTCTCCATTAAGTAATGTATAAGGTATTTCTTCTACTTCACGCATACCTACAAACGGTAAGTCACGGAATAAACTATCTTTACCATACGCACGTATCTGTGAACTTGTTTCAAATATTCTTGATGCTTCAAACGCAATATCATCTGCTACACCTGTACCTTTTAAAAATGCTTGTGTATCGTTACCAATATCTATAGCTAATCTTGTAACTCCACCTAAATCTCCAGGTTCTAAATCTAATAGTCTTTGTAAAAATGGTTCTGCACGTTCTACTTCTGCACCCATACTGTCATAATGATTTCTAATTGCCATAGCTGCTTCATCAAAGTTAGTAACTGATAAACCATCATCAGGTGTTAAACTAAGCATTCTTTGCATATAAGTAGGCATAGCTGACTTAATAGTTGCACCAAAACTAAGTAACTCATCTAATGGATTAGCTATTTCAGATGGAGATAGTAATGGTTGTGCTGTCATAAATCTCATTTTGTTTCTTATAGGAAGTAATAACTCATCTCTAAGTCCAGTAGCTAATTTAGAACGGAGTGGTCTATATGCTGCATTAGGATTACCTAATGGTCTAATAAGTTGTCCCAATCCTCTTTGTACAACACTTTCACTTTGTCTTAAAGATAATGACCTATTTCCTATAGCACGTGATACTGCATTTCTAATTTCTGCACCTTTAACAGGTGTTTCATTAAGATAACCACTACCCCATATCTTTGACCATACTTGTTTAGCTTGTAACGCATCTTCTGTACCTGCTAATGCTGCTTGACTTTCAAATGGTAATTGTGGAAATAACTTTTGAAATGTACCAATATTAGGTTCAAGTGCTGTAGCTTCATACAATTTATAACTATCAGGTCGTTCAATCATATCTGCTAGTTTTGGTTTGAATACTGTATCTCTAAACCTACTAATACCCAATCCTTCTTGTATAACATCAGGATGAATAGTTCTAGTTGCTTGACGTAAAGAAGATAAACCTTTTAATCCTTTAGCTACTGGGTCTAACTTTAATGATGTGTAAGCGTCTATACCACCTGATAATGCTGTAAATTCTACTGTTCCTGGAGGAACTATTTGTGAAGCAGTAACACGACCATTACTAAAATGTATAGCAGGTTGTACTCCTTCTAATTCAGTTATACCAGGGTCAAAAGATTTAACTGCATCAACTTGTGATTTAGCTAAATTTGTTGTACCTCTCCAAACTGTTTGTAAAAATCTACTTAGTTTGTTACCTTCAATAGGTGCAAAAGCATCAGGATTATTTTTTAATCTTTGTTGTTGTAAGTGTAAATAGTTATTAGGGTCAAAACCTAATGTAAGTCTTTTACCTGATGTAGGTCTAAACATAATCTCATTAGGTCTAAATACAGAAGTTCTTTCATGGTCATTCCATCCTTCTGCTCTAAGTGGTACACCTGCATATTTGTAATAGATATTTTTAGCTTCGTTTTCCTCATAATCCATTTTGAGTAGCATTCTGTATCGTTCATCATCTTCAGGTTTTAAACCTTGAAATATAAATTTTCTTGAAGGGTCAATGTTTAATGGTTTACCTTCTCGTAATGTAGCTAATGTTTCAGTCCATAATGTTGCACCTGCTGCTTCTTTAGCATTAGAAAACAATTCAGAATATTCTTTAACTAATCCTTTAAATCCATCTTTTTTCCATGCTGCTGCAGGGTCATAATTAACTATGTCTTCTTCTTTTATTTGAATACCATTTAGTAACTGACCTTCTTTAATCCAACCTTTTTGTAATCTGTAACTTTGTATTGCATTAACTGCTGCATATCCTGCTGCTCTATACAACATAGATACTTCTTCAATACCTGCTTCAAGTAATAAATCAACTACATATCCAGGTTTTTTAGCAAGTAATTCTGCCATACCCATAATTGGTTCATCAAAACCACTACTGTCTTGCACTTTATTCCAATCACGTTCCCATTGCTTCTGTTGTTCTTCTGTAACCATATCTGTTATATCTTGAAACGCAGGGTCGTAAACAGTTAATCCTGACATAGCTGCTGCTTCTATAACATCAGCAGGTAGATTAGGACAAACAGTTGACATTTCAACTGCTGACTTAGCTTGTTCAGAAGTAATAATTCTTGTTAAAAGTTCAAATTCTCTTTGAGCAGCGTCTTTTTTGTCTTGTTCGTTTGCTAACTCGTCATCGTTGAACCAACCATGAAAAGCCATTATAAACCTCTTTGTTCATAGTTATGTATTAATTGACTAATTACTGGATTAAATCCTGATACTTGATACATAGCTTTTAAAGCTAACAATGTATTGTCAGGTGCTGCTTCTGCAGGATTAATTCCTGCTGTACGTGGGTCTTCGCCAGGTACATCTGTTGGTCTAAAGACATCTCTGTTTAATGGAGGTCTAGGCGTAGCCATACCTCTTGATGGAACTGTAGGTTCAGCAGGTAATGGTGCTGCTGCTTGTTGTTCTGATAATGCTTGTTGTTCTCCGTAATCTACGCCAGGTATTCTTCTAATAGGTTGTGTAGCACTACCTGGACCACCATCAGTTCTAGCTGATAAAGCACCAGGTCCACTTACTGGTGCAGGATTAGCAGGTTGTCTATAACCTCCTCTAGTACGCTTCTTCGCCATAATCTTCATCGCTTTCATCTAAGTATTGTCTTAATATTTCTCTGTCTAATAAAATCATCATGCCTGGCATAGGTATAATTACTTGCCACATTTGCATTGGAGGTATAAAATCTTTTTTATTAAAGCCACCAACTCCATTCAAAGAGTTCATAACTATATTAAAGAAGTCGTCGTTAAATTCCATTATCCAGGTAATCCTAATGCCATTTGTGCTAAACCACCTTGTGATAACTGTGGCATCTGCTGTTGACCCATCATTGCCATTTCTTCAGGAGATAGCTGTGGTTCTTCAGGTGTAAAGAATTTATTAAGTATCATTTGCATATCATCAGGTTGTTTATATATTTCTACAACAGCCATAGTTGCTTGTGTATCGCCTTGATTTGCTCTAGCTAATAAGGTTTCAAATAATAAATCTTCTGCTTTTTGTTTTCTTATTCTTTCATTAATGGCAGGAATATTATCTAATCCTGTCAAGTTATCCTGTAAAGTTTGCTTATCAATAATGTTTGCTTGTATAAGCTGTAAACCTGTAACAATTTTTTGTGGCTCATCAAATCCTGCCATAACACCATAAACACGTCTTGTTCTATAGTTCTTAGCAATATCAATAGATGGTTTATAAGTTTCAGAGAAAGCAGAACCTTTCCTATGTCCTACTAATGCTTTAGACTTATCAAATAACAATTCATCCATTTCAAGTCTTTTAGCATCTAGTTCTTGTAAAGCATCTCCTAGTATGTTTCTATACTCTCCTATCATTAAAGACATTGAAGCATTAAGTTCATCTAATCCTCTACCAGTAACAAAACTGTTAGGAGATTGTGCATCATCAGTAACAGGATAACCTGCAACTAATCTCAACTGTCTTTCTAATCTATCAACTTGATTAAATAATTGATAAGGTAAATTGTTAACAGGTTTAGATACTTGTGTACCAGGTGCTAAATAGTTAATAGCGTGTCTGCCTTTACGATACTGACCACTCTCTAATTCTCCTGATATGTTTGTTTCAGTAAAGACTGCATCTTCCATAGCAATCGTAGATAAAATATTTATCTTTGCCATTTGTGACATTAAACCTAAGACATGGTCATATTGTCCTTTAAGTTCATTAAAAGAAAATCTTTTAGCAAATATAAACTGTGGACCACTCTTTAATGGGTTCTCAACAAAATCTAATAATATCTTTTTATGTGGTACAACAATGTACATACCACTGTCGTCGTAATACTCTACAACTACAACACCTTTACCATTATCGTTTTCCCATTGTTCTTGTTGGTCATCAAGTGTCATAGAATAAAAACTTTCTCCTGCAGGTTCAGGTTTTTTAGTTTTATCGTCTGCTTTTAAAGCAACAGCATGTTCAGGATAAATCTGTATAAGTTTGTACAAAGGTATTCTTCGTACATAAGCTATCTCATCAGGTTGTTGGTCAGCACCTAAGTGTCCAGGATAAGTATTGTATGGGTCACGTAATTCTGCATAAGGAAAATAATTACCATCAACATCTTTAATTGTTTTTATAACCCATGAGATATAACCATATCCAGGAAGCCATCGTGATACTTGACCTAATTGTTGTTTAAGTTTTTGCTTATCATCATAAGAAGATACAATACGTTCTAGTTTTTCTGCTCGTTTTCTAGCACGTTCACTATCTTTGTCATTAACTCTATCAACACGTATGTCAGGTACTCCTGAAATCTTTTGTGCTAATCTATCTAATCCTGATACTAAAAGATTTGGTGCAGGTAAAGTATCTGCATCCATGTTATCCATGTTTGGTCCAAGCAATGCTCTCATACCATCGATACCACCATCCATAATTGAACGAATACGATAACGCATAAGTTGTTGTTCTGCGTTGTTATCCATTAAGGCATTAACATTATCTAAAATAGTTTTAATGTTCTTTTTCATTATCGCCATGGTGCTTCGTTCCAATCATTAATGTCCCAGTCGCTAAAACTAGGAGTGTAATCTAACCCTATCATTGCTGACCTCTCTTTAGTCAATCTTCTAAAAATCTTCATAGGAAACCACGAAGCCATGACCAAGTCAGTTTTATGCTTAGTTCTTCTATTCTGTGGTTTGCCATCAAAGTAAACCAACTGTGACTTATAAGCACCAACCTTGTCACGACTTAACGCATCGCCAACTGGTAAATGTATACGCCCTTCTTCGAACAATTCACTCATCGCACCAACTCCGAACATTGGGTCATGTTTATTTGTACCAGTCTTTGTTCCTGTTAATACAATACCACATTCATACGCAAGTTTCTTTATCTTTTCGTCTTGTCGTATAGCAGTCTGAAAACCATTTTCTTCAATAACCCATTCTTGTAATCTATATTGCTTAAACCATTTTTCTATAATCTCATACGCTGCTTTAGTTCCACCACCTTGTCTGTTGTCATTATCAATCATGTAGTATTCTTTTTTAACAACATCATATCCCCATAGGAATGCAGCTTGATGTCCACTTGATGCAGGGTCTAGTCCTGCTACTAAATGTAAATTTCTATTTGGTATTTGTCCAACAATTAAGTTTGGTCTATAACAACTTTCAATATCTTCTAAATTAAAAATTGTCATACCTACGCTGTATGCTTGATTGAGATATACCATATCAAATACGTTTCTACCACCAGTAGTTTCTGCTGCAGCCATACGTGACTTCAACCATTTGTACGTTCTCTTGCCACCCCATAACATACAGTCAGTATGTCCGTCTATATCTTCTTCAGGAATAGTACACTCCAGGTCATGTGCTGTTTCGACTATGTTTTCGTATTGGTCGTTACCTAACAAATGATGATATAAGTCATCAGGATGTTGTCTTGAACCAATTACAACAATAGCTGTGTGTTCCTCTTTACGTGATGATAAAGTAGTAGTCCACCAACTTCTTGTATGCTCTCTGTTACTAGGTTGGATAGTTGTAGAATGGTCTTCAATGTCGTCTGCAATAATAATGTCACAGTCACGAGATAGAATTTTACCTCCCTTACCAACTGCTACCATTGTCGGAGATTTAATACCTGTCACTGTTCTAGTAGCAACAGTAAATTGATTTTGTGACCAATTCTTACCACTACGTGTTTCAGGTTTAAAACTACGGCTAGGACCACAGAAGTCTTCTATTAGCGTCCTATTGCTGTCTAAATGGTCTAATACAGCCGATACAGCGTTCTTAGCAATGTCTTCGTTACCACCGACCCACATGATACGTATGTTCGGATTACGGATGATTTGCCACACTGCAAAATGTACTAACAGTTCCGTCTTACCATGACGTGGAGGAGAAAGTATAACAAGTTCTTTTCCGTGTTCTATAGCGTCAACAATCGAATTAATCCATTTCAAATGAAAGTCAGCAGTTTCGTACTTATCGCCAGTTTCAGTTTTAAAATATGTATCTCTAAACGTCGAAAAATTTTTTGTAGTTTCTAAGGCTTCTTCAGATATTTCCCATTCCTCTTGCAGTCCTGCATTAAACTGGTCTTCTTTCATTGCTGCTAGTAAACGAGAGATGGTAGCACTGGTTGTGCCTAAAATATCAGCAGCATCCTTTTGGTCCATTTCTCCTTCTGCTACTAAATCAGCTATCTCTGACTTCCTGAAAGCATCATAGAGAGGACCACGACGTGCTGATGCAGCAGTATCTCTCTCTGCATTAATAGGTTTGATTTCTTCTTTACCTCTACGTCTATTTCTCATGTATTGAGCAGACTGACAATTATCAGAACAGTATTTTCTTCTACCTTGGGCTAACTTCTTCTGACAACCTACTTTGCCACATCTAATGTTTTTTGCCATAATCCTAACTAACTTGTGTTATCTTTTTAATTATGGTATAAATAATAGCAACAAACAAGTTTAACGGATAAAACTTGTACAGGTAAGAGCTATCGGACGGCAGAAAGGTCAGCGACTTTAGAAATTAAAGTGACTGGGATTACCACAAACTGACTACCCAAGGCAACTTGTAACGTTAAATTTCAAATTTTTTTTCACGTATACCGTATATGTCCGTTACTGCCCTTTAAGGTTTACGTCCAATAAATAAAAGGTTTTTCTCCTTTTATCGGACGTTTACCAGTAAATAAATTTTAGGGTACGTATATACACATGACTAACCTTTGGTTAGCATACGTGGGTCAAAGGTTCTGTCTGACGGTTCGTTGCTAATGCAACGTTCTCCAACTTTTGACGACATACTATATGTTGTACCACAACATCTAGTACCACTAGATATGGTATGGTTTGATTGAACAATACATAGTATTGTTACGGTTTGACTTCCTTTGTCGTGGAATAAAACATATTGTTTTACTTCGATACAAACTGTTTCATCTGCACGTTCAAGTGTATGAACTGCCTTTAAAAATACTTGTAACGTAGTGAAAGTATTTTTTAAAGAAAGGCTGACAATGAATAACGACAAGTCATTACGTTGTAATGAAGAAGATTGTGGATTGTATTGTGGATTGTGATGATTTATATATTTATTCACTATGTAATAGTGAAGTAAATAAATATATAAGCGATGGAAAGGATTGCGAATGAAGAACTGTAAATTTTGTTCTACAAAATTCAAAGCTAGTGGTAATCAAGCTACTTGTGTAGCTTGTAAAGTAGCGTTTGCTCGTGGACGTAAGTATCGCAGAGCGATACTTGAACCAAGCAAGTGGCGAGATGAAAATGGTCATATCATTGCTGATATGGAACATCGCCTACAAGTACAGGAAGAAAATACTCCGTTTTGGCTTTTTAAAGCCAAAGATAAAGTAGAAGCGACACAATGTCCTAATGGCTTTATTCATAAAGCATTAGACGGTGCTGATAACTGTTGCCGTATATAAAAATATCTGATACTTGTGAAGATATTTTTTATATAAATTTCGTGGAAAGGACGATATGCTAATCAACAACATGGTATTCACTGATGAATACGACGAACTATACAACGACTATGTCGAATATGGGCAAGATATTTTTGCCGAACTTGACAGTTGTTCTACAACTGTTGCACCTATGTGGGAGAGGTTCATGGATTATGAAACTGATAGTTTCATCGAACAGTCTATTGACGCCGAACTAGATATGCTATTCGGTAAGAATAGAACTGAACCACGTTGGTATTACATCGACCTCATGCAAGTCAGCGACAATATCGTTGACGAAGTCATCGAGGAAGATGACACGGAAGATATTTATGTATAAATATCAACCATTAATCTTAATTATTCTTACGCTAACCATGTCTTACATGGCGTGGTTAGTGTTCAAGATTGCATGTGAAGAAATTTATTATAATTTCAAAGAAATTATCCACGATTGGAGAAACAATGACTAGAAAACACTATACATTAATAGCTGAAGCTATTAGAAATGCTATGAAAGATAGTTTCCGTGAACTCGCTGAAAGCGATGAAGAAACTAAAAATGTAGCCAAGAACTACGTTCTTGATGCACTAACTAACGTTATCTTCCAAGTGGCTTTGACACTTGAAGAAGATAATCCAAACTTTGATAGAAAGAAGTTTGCAGACGCATGTATGGTTAGCAGTAGCTAACCATAAACATCTACATACACCTGTATGTAGCTTGTAGCACATAAAGGTATAAGGTTTGAAATTTGAGAGTACAATACAAAACCTTTGAGGCACTTAGCCAAGATGATACCAACTCTCTGTGTG
>Ga0099849_1000247_pt1 | contig 24535 bp, 10 predicted proteins | sample CB_VirMetaG_4_FD_78177 | JGI IMG/M metagenome (GOLD analysis project Ga0099849, IMG submission 78177) | Freshwater to marine saline gradient viral communities from Chesapeake Bay - CB_1508_1M Viral MetaG | ecosystem: Environmental > Aquatic > Marine > Coastal | place: USA: Chesapeake Bay... | reverse complement strand
TTTATTGTTCGTGTATAATAATTAGTTCGTTATCGCAATCCCCAGTATATTATAATTAGCAGTGTTTTTTGATTATAATTGTTGGTTATTATAAACCGATGCCCCCCCATAAAGGTATAAAGGGGGTTATAAAGGTATAAAGGGGGTTATAAAGGTATAAAGGGGGTTATAAAGGTATAAAGGGGTTCTAAGGTTTTTTATAAACCCTAAAATAAAAAACACTAACTTCCCTAACCTACAACGAACCAAAAACGAGAGAGTGAATATGATTGATTTAAAATCGATTTTAGGTTTATCTTTATATAAAAAAAATTTCTGGGGGGAAAAAATCGCCAAAAAGGTTTAATAGGATAAATATGAAAAAATATAAGTATAATAAAAATGCAGACATATATGATAGAAGTGAGGGGAAAGAAGATACTTTCACAAGTCTCACAAAAAGAATTACAGGACAAATTAAAATTAATCAGAGGTCTTGTATGGACATCTGGTGGTGATGATAAGGATATCAAAGTAACACTAAATAAAGCATAATCACCTTGCAGAATTTGGTTTGGGGTGATAGAATATCAACGTTAGTAAAACTATTAATTTTTTATGGCTAAAGGATTTACTGTTAAAACTGTAGCACCAAAAAAGGATAAATCATCAGAAAACATTTTTGATATTAATGAAGCAAAAGAAATGATTCGAGGTAAGACAGTTGTATTCTGTCTTCCTGGTCGAGGAGTTTCTTATACATTTCTTAAAAATTTTGTACAATTATGTTTTGACCTTGTACAATCAGGTGCAAGTATTCAAATTTCTCAGGATTATTCATCAATGGTGAATTTTGCTCGATGTAAAGTTCTTGGTGCAAATGTACTAAGGGGACCAAAACAAAAACCTTGGGATGGAAAGTTAAATTATGATTATCAATTATGGATTGATAGTGATATTGTATTTGATATTGAGAAATTTTATCGTCTTGTTGCAATGGATAAAGATATCGCAGCTGGATGGTATTGTACAGAAGATGGACACACAACATCAGTTGCACATTGGCTTGAAGAAGATGACTTCCGCACCAATGGTGGTGTGATGAATCACGAAACATTGGAAACAATGTCCAAACGTAAAAAACCATTTACTGTTGATTATACAGGATTTGGTTGGGTACTTATCAAAAATGGAGTATTTGAGAATCTTGAATACCCTTGGTTTGCTCCTAAGATGCAAGTATTTGAATCTGGAGAAGTTCAAGATATGTGTGGTGAAGATGTATCATTCTGCCTTGATGCAAAAGAAGCAGGATATGAAATTTGGTGTGATCCAAAAATTCGTGTGGGGCACGAAAAGACTAGGATTATCTGATAATATAATTCTCAGGCAAAAAATATTATAATATAGAGATTTTTTTTTATTTTTAGAGTTTATATCTTATATTCTCTAATATAATAAAAAATTTCTATAATTATTTTTTACCTACTAATATATTCCTCTCTCAGATCCTCTTGATCTTTCCCTTATAGTTTATCTCAATCTCTCTTTATTCTTATTTTAGATAGAGAGATTGAGAGGTCTTTAGACCTTATTCTAGACCTTATTCTAGACCTTATAATTTTCGCGCAAAAAACCGCTTTAAAAGAAAAAACTAGGAGAAATTTAAAATGGCACTAAACAAAAAAGATGTAAAAGTTGAAAGCAAACCAAAAACAACAATTCAAGGAAGTGGAAAAAATACAAAGTATTCTGCAACTAGTAGAAATGCTGCCAGAAAAAAATATAGAGGACAAGGTAAATAAATATTAAAAGATGCATTTAGCATCTTTTTTTGTATCTTAGGTATCTTTATGTCCTGTTTAATATCCAATCTACCCTCTCAAGAGGTATGGGTAAGGAAAGAATATCTTACAGATCACCAAAGTGGTCATGGAGAATACGAAAAAGGAATATGGGTTTCGGTAAAGTCTATACCAGGAAGAGCATTTTATTTTGAAACATATTTACCAGAATATGCAGCATTATATGATAAATTACCTATTAGTGCATTTTTATCAGAACCAAAAAAACCAGATCCAGATATGACACTTCATAATCTCCAATTTTGGAATTGTATGGATTATGGTGTTGTTACTGTGCAAAAGCAATTCATAGGTTCTATGAATTATGAAGTTTATACTAGAGATTATGGATCAATTCGTGGTACTTATATTTGCACAATAGATAACTATCATCAAGATCCAGATGTTATTGATTATGCAACAAGTGAAAATCCATCAGAACATAAATCACACAATCTAATTGAACTTGTTAATGGACAATATGCACTATATCCAAATAATAGAATGCGTGTATATGATAATAGTTTGACACCACCAGAACCAAAAACTCCTGATTTTAAAGTATCTACAGAATACTATCAAGTTGAAAATGGTTACGATTTGATGGGACTAGGAGATCAAGAGTCTTATTTCTGGGAAACAAAAAAAGAAAGAGGAATTTCATAATAAAAAGTATTATAGATATATTAAAAGTGTATTTCTGAATGTCAGTTAAAATCTCAAGGAGTTTTAAAGATATAAGTTTGTCTTTTACTAGACATCCAGTAACTAATGATATCACCATTCTTAGAAATGAAGATGCAATTAAAAAGTCTGTAATTAATTTAGTAAAAACAAATATTGGTGAAAGGTTTTTTAATCCAATTCTTGGATCGGGGGTTATTAACTCTTTATTTGAACTTCAATCATCAGGAGTTGAATCATCACTAGAAGAAGAAATTACCACGCTATTAAATAATTTTGAACCAAGAATAAGTTTAAATAGTGTTATAGTTCAAATAATTGAAGATAGTAATGAACTCGAAGTTAAAATATCATATAATATTGTTGGATTACCGATTCCAAACCAAAATATAGAATTTATTTTACAACCAAGTAAAGTGTAATGTCTTTTAACCAATTTACAAACTTAGATTTTAATGATTTAAGAACTCAGATAAAAGACTATTTGAGAGCAAACTCAAATTTTACTGATTTTGACTTTGAGGGATCTAATTTTTCAATATTAATTGATACTCTTGCATATAATTCTTACATTACTGCATATAATACTAATATGGCAGTCAATGAATCATTCATTGATAGTGCCACTTTAAGAGAAAACATTATATCATTAGCAAGAAATATAGGTTATGTACCAAGATCGAAGAGAGCAGCAAGGGCAGTAGTTACTTTTTCTGTTAATGTTAGTGGTATTCAAGCAAAAAGCGTGAAATTAAGTGCTGGAGTGGTTGCTACTGGAGCAATACAAGGAGGAAATTATATTTTTTCAATTCCAGATGATATAACAGTAACACCAAACAGTAACGGAATTGCAACATTTGAAAATATTGAGATTTATGAAGGTACTTTATTAAAAAAATCATTTATAGTTGATGATTCTCAAATTGATGCAAAGTATATTTTGCCTAATTTGGGAATAGATACGACAACAATTCGTGTTTCTGTTAGATCCACCGCAGTAGAAACTTATGAACCATATGCAAATATTTTTGAAGTAGATTCAAGCTCAAGACTTTATCTAATTCAAGAGATTGAAGATGAAAAATATCAATTACTCTTTGGTGATAATGTTTTAGGAAAAAAACCAGAAAATGGAAGCACAATAGATGCTACTTATATTGTAACTAACGGTATAGATGGAAATAATGCATCAAATTTTACTTTTTCTGGAAATCTAACTTATCAACAAGCAGGTGGTGAAGTACAAATAACATCTGGAATATCTCTTATTACAACCATACAAGCAGCGGAAAATGGTGATAATATTGAATCCATTGATAATATCAAATATCTTGCCCCAAGGGTATATTCATCACAGTATAGAGCAGTTACATCAGAAGATTACATTAGCCTAATACCTTTTTTATATTCAAATGTAGAGTCGGTAAGTGCTTATGGTGGAGAAGAATTGGATCCACCACAATATGGAAAAGTTTTTATTACAATAAAACCAAAAAATGGAGAATTTTTGTCCGAAGTTTCAAAAAATCAAATAAAGGAAAATTTAAAAAAATATACTGTTGCTGGCATTAAGCAAGAATTATTAGATCTTAAGTATTTGTATGTAGAATATGATACTACAGTATCATATAATCCTTCATTAATTTCTAGTGAAGATGGATTGTACTCTAGAATACTAAAAACAATTGAAAATTACTCAAAAACATCTGATATAAATTCTTTTGGGGGAAGATTTAAATATAGTAAATTTATTTCACTCATTGATAAGGTGGATACTGGAATAACTTCCAATATAACTACTATAAAAATGAGAAGAAATTTAACTCCAGCATATAATGTATTAGCAAATTACGAAATTTGTTATGCAAATAAATTCCATTCAGATCTTGAAGGGTTTAATGTGAAATCTTCAGCATTTAAAATTGATGGTGTTGATGGGGATGTATATTTGACCGATACTCCATTAAGTAATGACAGTAAAACTGGAGTAATTAAATATTTTATCATAGAAAATAATGTTCCAAAATTTATTAATAATAATGCAGGAACAGTAAATTATGAAAAAGGTGAAATTATATTATACCCAATAGTAATTACATCAACATCATTGGAAAATAAAATAGAAATAGAAGCAATTCCAGATTCAAATGATATTCTTTCAAGAGAAAATATTTATATTGTACTAGATAATACAGATGTTAGCAAATTATCATTAATTAAAGATACATTATCATCTGGATCAAATCGTTCTGGTCTAAGTTATGTTCCACCATCAAGTTTTACAAACAATAAAAAATACACAAGATAAAAATGATTGAAAGAAAGGTTAAAATTTTAGATGTTTTAAGTAGTCAAATACCAAATTTTATTGAGGAAGAAAATCCTCTGTTTAAAGAATTTCTTCGTCAGTATTTTATTTCCGAACAACATCAATTTGGATCCACTTCTTTATCTGAGGATTTACCAAAATATAAAAATATTTCTACTTACTCTAATGTTAATCTTTCATTATTTCCAATATTTTTAACTGAAAATGTTAGTATATTTGATGATATAATTAATGTAAATACAACTGCTGGTTTTCCTGATAAGTACGGACTTATTAAAATTGGCAATGAAATAATTACATACACAGAAAAAACAGCAAATACTTTTAATGGATGCATTAGAGGATTTAGTGGTATTGATCAAATAGAAAGCGAGTATAATCCAGAATTTTTATCATTTATTTCCACAAATTCTGAAGATCATTTATTAGGGGACTCTGTTGAAAATTTAAGCTTTGTATTTCTTGCAGAATTTTATAAAAAGTATAAGTATCAATTCATACCAGGATTTGAAAATAGAAACTTTCAACAAAATTTATCAATAGAAAATATTTTAACAAGGGCAAGAGACTTTTATTCATCAAAAGGGACAGATACTGCATTAAAGATATTATTCAGTGTTCTTTTTGGAAAAAATGTAGAAATAATAAAACCATTTGACAATACAATAACACCTTCAGATGCTGAATGGTTAGTAGCATATGAAATGATTGTTGATGCAATTGAAGGAAATCCATTAAATTTGACAAAATCAACAATTGTAAGTGATTCATTATCAAACCCCTTGGCAAGTGGAGCAATTTCAAATGTAGAAGAAATATTTTTGGGAAATAAAAAATATTATAAGATTTTAATCTCTAGAGATACATTAGTTGGTAATTTCATTATTAATAACAAAACTGAAGTAATCGGCACAGGAACTACCACATCAGTAGTTACTGTAGATTCTACTATTGGTTTTTCTGATTCTGGATCTTTTTATTATCTTGACTCTTTGGGAGAATATAATGAAGTAACATATCAATCAAAATCATATAATCAATTTTTTGATTGTTCTGGTTTAGATAATACACTTCAAGAAAATACCAAAATTATTGGTAATCAATTTATCTATGGTTATGAAAATAATCAAGAAGACCAAATATGTATTATGAGGATTGTTGGGTCCATTTCAGATGTAATTAATAAAGAAAATACGAAATATTTTACTCCAAATGATGAATTGTATTTAAAAAGTCTAGGAGAAAAAACAAGTTTAGATGATAAAAAGAATAATAATTGGTTTTATAATAATGCATCAAAAAATTCTGTTTTATCAGTAGATCCAGCAACAAACACAATAATAACAAAAGATTATCATTTTCTTTATGTTGGTGATAAAGTTGATATTATTGATTTATCTAATGGAGGAGTTGCAGTTAATAATGCTACAGTTTCTCAAGTTGTAAGTAAAATCCAATTTCAAATAAACTCTGGGGCATTAGAACTTGGAGCTAATTACATTGTTAAAAAAAGATTAAAATATGTTTCTAATGATTTAAATTTAAAAGGTTTAATGTCGGATATTCAAAATTCATTTTTGGATCAGGATAAGAACACTTACATTGCATTTTCTGGGTTTCCCTCATATTCAGATTTAGAAACAACCAATAGATCGAAAACATTTACACAAAATAATATTTCTCCAAGTATAATTTCACTAAATGATCACAATTTTATAAATGGTGATAAAATATATTATATTCCAGAATCTACTAGTGGTGAAATAGTTGGTTTATCTACTGGATTTTATTATGTGAAAAAAGTTGATAATAATAATTTATCTCTTTGTATTAGTAGAGAAAATGTTCATAGCAATTTAATAATACCGATTAGTGGCATTGGTACAGGAACATATAGAATTACCCCAGCAAGTCTATCACAAAAAAGTTTAAAAAATCAAAATAACTTTAAAAGAATAAGGAAAGTTCCAAAAAATAAATCAAATGAACTAGAAATACGTGGTCCAATTGGGGTAACACTCAATGGTGTTGAGTTATATTCTCCAATATCTTTGAATTCTATCTATTATGGACAATTAAACCGTATTAATGTTCTTGATGGAGGCAATGGATATGATGTAATAAATCCTCCTGAAGTTTTAATTGAAGATACTATAGGGTCTTCTGCACAAGCATATGCTTGTGTAGAGGGAGCAATCTCCGAAATTGTTTTATCTTCTCCTGGATTTGATTATACCGAAACACCCTCAATTAATGTAATTGGAGGAAATGGCGTAAATTCAGAAGCTGAAGCAAAAACAAAAGCATTTATACATAATATTTCTTTTTCTGATAGATTTGTAAGCCTTTCAGAAAATGTAGTAAATCTAAATACAGACCATAAATTTTTAGATGGGGAGGAAGTAGTCTATACTACTAGTGGTTTATCAATTGGAATTGGAAGTACTAATGTTGGATATTCAACTTCAAGATTATCAAATGGTGGAACTTATTTTATAGCAAAGATTGATAATTTTAAGTTTTCTCTCGCAACAACAAAAGAAAGAGCACTTCAAAAAACAAACTTAATTGATTTTTTATCTTTTGGTAATAGATCACATACAATTACTTCAAAAAAAGTAAGAAAAATAATTGATAGAATTGTATTAAAAAATTCAGGAGAAAAATATTCAAACAGAAGAGTTATTATAGATTCTAAAAATTATCCTCCACAAAATAGAGAAGATTTATTTAAAACTTTTGTTGGTATCAATACTTATGATAATTATATTTTTGCAAAAAATCATAGTTTTAAAGATGGTGAAGTTTTAGCATATTTCTGTGAAGGAACAGAAATATCTGGACTATCTACATCAAATTATTATAAAGTAACAGTTCTTGATGAAAATAGATTTAAACTAAGTAATGCTGGAACATCCTCAAGTGTATCAAGCACTAATTATAATAATAAAATATATGAAAATTTAGAATCAATAGGAGTTGGGACTCATGAATTTAGATATCCACCAATAACAGTAAATATAGTTGGATCTGTAGGAATTGGAAGCACACAAAAACCAGACTATTATGATGCAAGTGCTTATGTGAAAGTTAAAGGAAATATTGAAAATATTTTCTTAAAGGATGGTGGGGCAGGATATGGATCATCTGATGTTATAGATTATTTAAGAAACCCAACAATTACTTTAAAAACTGGAAGAAATGGGGCAGTAAAACCAGTTATTAATGAAAATGGAGTAATTGATAGCGTTTATATTGTAAATTCTGGGGAAAATTATACATCTCCCCCTGAGTTAATTGTTTCTGGTCCAGGAAAATATGCAAAATTACGAGCAAGTGTTTTAGATGGAGAAATTGTTTCAGTTGAAATAATTAATGGAGGAACTGGATATACTAAAGAAACTTATATAAGTGTTATTCCTAGTGGAAATGGTGCAAAATTTGGAGCAGATTTACAAGAATGGAAAATTAATACAGTAGAAAGGTATAAATCTACACTAAACCTTGAGGAATATAAAGATACACTACAGATAAAATCAGAAACTAGGGAAAAAGAAAATAAAATATGTTCGTTTTATGCACCAAAAGAAATTAGAAAATTATTAAATGATAATTTAGATCCAAACACATTTGAAGAGCTTGAAGAATTAGATACGCACTCTCCAATTATTGGATGGGCATATGATGGAAATCCAATATATGGACCATATGGAAATGTAAAAAGTATCCCAGATACGTCTGGAACTGGGGGACTTAAAAGAATTGAATCAAGTTATGAACTAAATCCTTTATCTGATAGCACATTAAGACCAAATTATCCATCTGGATATTTCATTGAAGATTATGTATATACCGGAAATGGCGATCTTGATGAGTATAATGGTAGATTTGTCGTTAATGAGGATTTTCCTAATGGGTCTTATGCTTATTTTTCAACTTTAGATTCATTTAAAAACCCACAGTTTCCTTATATTACATTTGAGCATAATAATGAGACAGATCCATTCAATTATGACCTAATTAGATCACAATCGGATGTATATTTAAATACTGGAGAATATGTAAGAAATATAACACCATTGGGACTAGGGGAGGAAAATAGAAGCTATGATTTTCTATCAGATCCATTAAATTCTAATGTAAAATTAAAAGTAAAAAATACTAAAAAATCTGGCATATCAACAGTTTTCGTAAATTTTCCTGGAAATTCCTATAATATTAATGATAAAGTTATATTTGATTCTAATGAAACAATTGATTGTTATATTGATGAAATTATTGGAAAAAATATAATTTCAATAGCTACAACAAGTATTGAAGTTAATAATTTAGTATTTTCCTTAGCCGATAATAAAGTTACCGCATTCAGTACTTCTCCGCACGGTTTTTCTGACAATGATATTGTTTTTATATCCGGAATAACATCTTCAACATACAAAAATATAGAGGGGAAAAGAGTTATTGGAGTTAATACTTTTTCTTCTACATTAAGTGTAGCAGTTGCAAGCACTACAGTAACTGGATATAGTACTTTTATATCTTTATCAGAACCAACATCTACTGGAAATTTTTATGTTGATGATTTAATTAAAGTTGGTAATGAGAAGATGTTAATTACTAATATTGATAACTATAATAATAGATATATTGTTATTAGATCCTATGACAATTCGACTGGTTCTGCACACACTCAGGGAAAATTTGTAGAAAAATTATCAAAAGAATTTACATTTAATATTGATAAAAAGTTAAATAACTTCAATTTAAATGTTAATAAGTATTATTATTTTGATTCATCTTCATCTGTCGGTATTGGAAGTACCTACACAAGTGTCGTTGTTGGCACTTCAGGAAGTACAAATATAGTAAAATCAATTCCACCAAGGGCAATATATCTTCCTGGACATAGTTTTAATAGTGGAGACGAATTATCTTTAGTTTCTATTGGTGGCACTATACTAGCGTCTAGAAATTCATCACTAACTCCATCTTTTTCACTTGCTAATATTGATCAATTATATTGCGTAAAATTAAATAGAGATTATATTGGAGTATCTACAGAAAAGGTTGGATATACAACTTCTTATGTATATTTTGTAAGTGCTAGTGGTAATTCTCACAAGTTTGAAACAATAAAAAATCAAATAACTGGAACTGCAAAAAGAATAGACTCAGTTATTACATTAGATGAAGAGCACAACATACAACAAAATGAAAAAATTAGACTAAATGTAAATCCAAGTTATACTCAAAGCTTTAATTTCTTATTTGATGAAAATATTAAGAAATTAGTTGTTAATCCTGTCTCATTTGCATCCACATCAGTTGGTGTTGGTTCAACACTATCTACAATATTGATTAGTAATCACGATTATGAGACTGGAGATTTGCTTTTATATTCAGCAAACGATCCTATTTCTCCTTTAACTAACAATCAAATATACTATGCTATAAAAATTTCAGACAATACTATTAGGCTTGCAACTAATAAATATGATTCAACAAAATATCCAAATGAATATATTGGTATCACTTCTTTTGGATCAGGAAATCACACATTATCAAAAGTTAATCCAAAGTTAAACTTTTATACTGGAAATACAGTTTCTATTGCAACATCAGATTCTAGCATGTCTGGATATGATATTGTCTTCTATAGAGATCCAGAGTTTAAAGCAAGATATGATACTTCTTTAATTAAAAAACAAGGAGTTAATGGTGATGAAGATTTAAATACAAAAATTTTAATTTCTGTTGGAAGCTCTTTACTGAATACTTTTTATTACCGAGTAGAAGGTAAAGATTTAAATTATTTAAATACTTATCCATCATCAGTAAATGAAGAAGTTTCCAATTATTCCAAAATAAAAGTATTAGAGTCAAAATATAACAATATTCATAAAGTATCTGGAATAGGAAGTACCACTATTACATTAAATTTGGAAAGTAATCCAGAAAGGTTATATTATGATGCTCTTGGATTTAGTAGTGCGTTTTACTCTACCGCATCAGTTAATGAATCTGGAGGAATATTTTCAATAAAAGTTTTAAATCCAGGAAAATCCTTGAAGAACCTTCCACCAATATTGTCAGTTGGTTCTACAACTGGTTCTTTTGCTGATGTTTCTGTAGAATCAGATGAAATTGGAAAAATAATTGATTTTGATATTATATCTCAGGGTTTAGAAATACCAAATGACAAAACATTAATACCCAAAGCTGATGCTTATACTATTTTAAAATTAAAAAATTACTACACATTAAATTCTATTGGTGTGGATAGTGGAGGAAAAGATTACATTTCTGCTCCAAATACAATTGCTATAGGAAATTCTTCAATAATTACAAAAACTAATATTGAGGGAAGTTCGGTTTCAAGTGTTGATATTTTAGTAAATGATAGTGGTATACCAAAAGATGTTAGATTTATTCCAACAATAAACACAAATGGTGTCAATGTAATTGGTGCAACTTCCGCATTTGAAGTAAATACTCTTTCTTTAAGAGCTCCACTTCTTGGATTTGATCCATTTCCATTTACTATTGGTGATGAAATATATGTAGAAAACGTAAAAATTACTGATAGTGCAAATGGGTATAACTCCAGTGATTATGGATATCATTATTTTACAGTTACAGAAATTAATACTACATCTGGAACGGAAAGTATTTCATACTCAATTTCTGGTTTAGGTTTAACTGGTGGAACTTTTGATAGTGCATATACTTATGGAAGGGTTATTAAAAAAAGCAACTTGGCACAATTTACTCCAACATTTAAGGAAGTTGAATTTGTTGAAGGAGAGTTAGTAAGTCAAATTGATGGTTCTGCTTATGGATATGTTGCAAAAAATGGATGGGATCCAAATTTTGGAATTTTAAAACTTAGAAATGTAAATGGAGAATTTGATAGTGATAAAAAAATAATTGGATCCATAGGAAACTATAAGTCAGAGGTTGATGAAAAATATGAATTTGATTTAAACTTCTTAGTTAGTCCTTTATTTTTAAAACCACAAAACTGGATTTCGGATAAAGGAAAATTAAACTTATCCGATCAAAGAATTCACGATAATGACTATTATCAAAGATTCTCATATTCAGTTAGGGGTGAAGTTGATTATGAAACTTGGAAAGAACCAGTGAATAGCTTAACTCATGTTTCTGGATTCAAGAATTTTTCAAATTATGAGATTATAAATGGAATTGGAAATACAGCAATAATCAAAAAAGAAGATTCTATAATTGATTTAACTATTGAATTGCTTGGAGAAGCATCTGTTTATGACAGATTTTATTATGATTTAGTATCAGAAGATACTGAAGATTCCTCATTATCTAAAATTATAAAATTTGATTCAAAACTTATTACAGATTATAATGAATCAAGAACTAATAAAGTTTTATTATTGGATGATATTAGTTCTCAATTTACTGGAATAGTTACTAGTTTGGGTGGAGGACTAATCGGTTTAAGTACTTTTGTACTATATTCTTCTACAAATAGAATTTTTTATAAAGAATTTGATCCATCTGGAATAAACACATCAACTTCTATAATATCAATAAATGATCATGAATTTAATACTGGAGAAATATTAACGTATTCTGAAAATACTGGATATCCAATAGGAATTGCAAGTACTTATGTATCTGGTATTGGTTTAACTAGTATCTTACCAAACACTGTATATGCTATAAGAGTAACAAAAGATCAAATAAAATTAGCAATAGGAAGATCCGAAGCAATTGCAGGAAGCGCAGTATCATTCACTTCTATAACTGGTATTGGTTCTACTCATTCACTATCTGTAGAGACTGATTTAGCAACTAGTAGAGCAGTTATATCTATAGATAATATTTTACAGAGTCCATTATCCAGAAAAGATATTATCGTTTCTCTTGCTTCTTCTGTTGGAATATCCTCTACTACAATTTATCTCAATGATATATCAAAAATAGAAGGTAATTCTTTAATAAAAATTAACAATGAAATAATAAAAGTAAATTTAGTAGGTGTTGGATCTACTAATGTCTTAAATGTTGATAGAGGGTGTATGGGATCAGTTTCTTCTGGTCATACAGTGGGAGCATCTGTAACTGTACTATCTGGAGATTATAGAATTAAAGATGGTATTTTATACTTTTCAGATCCTCCATATGGTCCTTCTGGGATTGGGTCACTTACATCAAAATCATCATTTCACGGAAGAGTATTTTATAAACTAAATTATGATACAAATTATATAATAGATGACATATCAGAGAATTTTGATAGCTCCACATCTGATTTTGATTTGAAAAATAATGGTCAAACAATATCAGGTATTCAAACAAGTTTTGGATTTATTTTAGTTAATAACATATTCCAGAGACCATTTTATGGGGATGTTGGATCAATTTTGGAATCCGATTATGAAATTGTTGGTACTGGCCAAACAATCTCATTTACTGGTTCAGAAATAGATAGAGATTTACCAAAAGGTGGAATAATTAATGAGTTTTCAGTTGGAATTGGAAGTGGGTATCAAGTACAGCAAAGAGCATATGCTTATGCAGTTGTTTCTATAGCAGGAACTATACAATCAATTGGCATTTCAACTGGTGGATCTGGATATACAATAAATCCTAGAGTTTCTATTGCAGATACTCTAGGAGTTGGTTTTGGAGCTTCTGTTTTATCTTCTGTCAATAACGGAATAGTAACATCATTTACAATTTCAAATCCCGGAAGTGGTTATACATCATCAAATCCTCCTTTACTTTTCATAGATGAACCTACTCCTTATAAAAATTTACCTCTCAGTGGTGGATCTGGTAAAAATGCATCTATGAATGTTAATGTTGGAACAGGTGGAAGTGTAATATCTTTTGAGATTGAAAATAGGGGATATGGTTATTCTATTGGAGATAATTTATCATTAACTGGAATTCCGTATCAAGTAGGAATAGGAACTTCAGCATTCAATATAACTGTTAAAAATAGATACCAAAATAAATTTTCTGGATGGACTTTTGGGCAACTTCTAGAACTTGATGATTTTAGCAATTTATTTAATGGATTTAGAAAGTCTTTCTTACTAACAAGAACTATAGTAACTAAAGAATATTATAGTGTTGTTGCTCAAGCGGATTCTGGTATAGCTCTTGCAAATAATCTTTTAATATTTTTAAATGATGTTTTACAAAAACCAAATATAGATTATATCTTTAATGGTGGAACTAGATTGTCATTTAGAGAAGCTCCAAAGAGCGGAAGTAAATTGAAAATATATCTCTATGTTGGATCTTCTGATGATTATATTGAAGTTGATGTTGCCGAAACCATCAAACCAGGAGATAGATTAAGACTACAAAAACAAGATAATGTTCCTAGCCAAGAAGAAAGAACAATTTATGAACTAATTGCATCTGACACTTTAGAAACTCAAACATATGGTGGTATTGGAATTGTTACTGACGGTACATTTTTACGTCCAGTAGTTTGGTCTAAGCAAACTACAGATTTAATAATTGATGGTAATATTGTATCAAAGGAGAGAGATTATCTAGAGCCAGGAATATATCCAAGTACAAATATAATTACATCAATTGCATCTACAGATACAAGATTATATGTAAAAAATGTTTATCCAATTTTTAAAAATATTGATGATTTGGGACAAACATTAAATGATATAAGAATTGTTGGATTAGGAACTACTGCAGTAACTGAGACTATTGAAAGTGTATCATATAATGGAGATTATGGATTAATTGTTGGAATAGGGACAAGTGCTATAGGAATAGGAACAACAAGTCCAGTATTAATTTTTGATATTATACCAAATCCAAACATAGTCAATGATGTTTCTATTTCTGGTTTATCTACAGGAGATTATTTTGTAGTGGAAAATACTATAATTGGAAGTGGGGTTACATCTATTAAGAATAATTTAAGTGAAATTGTTTCTATTGGAAATAGTTTTATTGATAATGTTTATTATGCAAATCATATAGTTTCTGTTGGTTCTTCAACTCTTCGTATTTATTCAAATGTTTCATCAGTAGATGGAATAACTACATCAAACTTACCATCTAATCTTTTAAGTTATGGATCATACACTTGGGGGGCAATTGATGGATCTAGAGGTTTAAATGCTAAAGAATTTGAATTTTATAATCAAAATGGATTACTTGGGATAGAAACTTCTGCAAATATTTCTAGATTACTTCCACTAAGATTATCCTATTAATGTATAAATAGTCAAAAAACATTATGCCCGCTATAATTACTGATCAATTTAGAATATTAAATGCAGAGACTTTTGTTCAAAGTTTCACTGGTATTGGAACTACTACTAATTATTATTACACATTTTTAGCTCACCCAAACCCATCAAATACAAATATTGAAAATTATGGGTCTTCAACTTGGAGCTCTGATCCACCAGAACCAAAAGACTCTTTTCAACAAGAAAATTTATACTTTGATAGTATGCTTTTTCTTAAAAGAGTTTATTTCAATGACGTGTCTAAAATTATTCCTAGGTATAACTGGCAGTCAGGTGTAACTTATGATATGTATAGAAATAATTATGATATTAATAATTCTGCACCTCAAACTAATTCAAAAACTTTGTATGATTCTAGATACTATGTTGTAAATTCTGAGTATAAAGTTTATATTTGCATTAATAATGGGGCAAATCCAGAATACCCAGAAGGTCAAAAATCCATAAGCGAACCAAATTTTGTTGATGTAAATCCTCAACAGGCAGGAGACGGTTCTGATGGTTACTTATGGAAATATCTTTATACCATTTCACCATCAGATATTATTAAGTTTTCTACTGAAAATTATATACCAGTACCAAGATACTGGGGAGATCCAATTACTGAAAATATAAAAAATTCTGCGGTTTCTGGAAAAATTGAAACTGCAATAGTAAAAAATAGGGGTTCTGGATATACAATATCTGGAGGAGTATTTACTGGAACTGTATCAAATATTCCAATACTTGGAGACGGTTTTGGTGGATTTGCCTCTGTTACAATTAGTGGAGGAGAAATTGACACAATTCAAATTACTAATGGAGGAACTGGATATACTAGAGCTTTTATTAATTTTGGTCCAGGATTGGAAGAAACACCAACAATAACTTCTGGATCGGGAGGACAGTTTGAAATCATAATTCCCCCTAAAGGTGGTCATGGATTTGACATCTATAGGGAACTTGGATCTTATAGAGTTATGGTTTATTCAAAATATGAATCAGAATCTGACTATATTATTGGGAACAATTTTTCTCGTGTGGGAATAATAAAAAACCCAACATTATATGGAAGCGAAGAACAACCGATAAATACTTCTACAGCAACTAATCTTGGAGCATTAAAATTAAAACCAGTCGGTGCTGGTAATACCTCTGATACATTTTATCCAAATAATGCTTTAATAACTCAAAGTGTCGGTGTCGGATCAACTGCAGTTGGATACGTTGCATCATGGGATCAAAATACTGGAATATTAAAATATTACCAACCAGTTGGACTTACAACATTAAGTGCTTATGGTAATAGACTTTTTAATTTTGTGGGGTCTGCATCTATCATAAATTGTTCTACAGTTGAAGGACAATCTCTTATTGTTGATACTAGTTTTTCTGGAAATACTATTCAAATTGGTGGAAGAATTATTAATTTAGGTCAAACATTTTCATCTGGTATATCAAATCCTGAAATTCAAAAATATTTTGGTGAAATAATTTACGTTGATAATAGGGCACCAATTACAAGGTCATCCTCACAAAAAGAAGAAGTAAAAATTGTAGTAGAATTCTAAAGAAATGTCCCAAAAAACTAATCTAAACATATCTCCATATTTTGATGATTTTAGTGAGAATAATAATTACAAGAAAGTTCTTTTTAAGCCTGGGTTCCCAATTCAGGCAAGAGAGCTTACAACTTTACAATCAATACTACAAAACCAAATAGAAAGATTTGGGCAACATTTCTTTAAAGATGGATCTGTAGTTATACCTGGAGGAACTTTTTATGATGAAAACTACACATCAGTAAAAATAAATCCTTATTTTTTGAATATACCAGTAAAAGAATATACAAAAATTTTATCTGATAATAAAATTGAAATCAGAGGAGAAACTTCTGGTGTAGTTGCAACAGTTGTTAATAGATTAACAGATTCAGAATCTGAGCAGGGATACGACACTCTTTATATTAAATATAAAAATTCTGGTAATAATGGAACAATAAGAACATTTCAAGATGGTGAAAATCTAATAACCTTATCAGATATCAATTATTCATTAGAAAATATTCCAGCAAATAGTTCTTTTGCACAATGTATTGATACAAATTCAACTGAAGTTGGATCTTCTGCTTCAATTAATGAAGGTATATACTTTATAAGGGGGTATTTCGTTAAAGTTGATAGTTCTGTATTAATTCTTGATCAATATTCAAATACTCCAAGTTATAAGATTGGATTATTAATTTCAGAAGAAATTATATCAGCATCTCAAGAAAATCAAGATTTATATGATAATGCTTTAGGTTTTTCAAATGAGTCGGCACCAGGAGCAGATAGATTTAAAATATCAACATCTTTACATAAAAAATTAATTTCAGATGTTAATGATGAAAACTTTGTAGAATTGTTAAGAGTTGAAAATGGAACTTTAAAAAAATTTATTGGTAATAAAACAGATTATAGTATTTTTAAAAATGAACTAGCAAGAAGAACTTATGATGAATCTGGAGATTACTATGTAAAGCCTTTTGCAATTGATGTAAGGGAATCTTTAAACGATAGAATTTCAAATAGAGGATTATACTTTGAAAATCAATTGACCCAAAATGGAAATACTCCATCTGACGATATTTTTGTTTTGCAGGTATCTCCAGGAAAGGCATATATAAGAGGTTTTGAAATAGATAAATTATCAACATCTTCAATAGATGTTCCTAAACCAAGAACTACAAAATCTAAAAATAATATAAGTTTGCCCGTAGAACTTGGTTCTATTACTAAAGTTGATAACGTTTTTGGATCACCGAAAATTGGTTTTTCTACAACATATACAGTAAGTCTTTTAGATAGAAGACTTGCTGATAGACAAATTGGGTCTGCAACAACTATAGGATTAGCTAGAGTATATGATTTTAATCAAAAAGTTATATCTGGCGTTTCCACTACGCAATATGAGTTAAGACTTTTTGATGTTCAAACATACACAAACTTAACAATTGGATATGGATTAACTGCTCCTGCAGATGCTCACGTAAAGGGCCAATACAGTGGATCTGTTGGGTTTTTGAAAGATTCAGTTTCTAATGGAACATCTCTGATTGTTTATGATACTAGGGGACAATTCCAAATAAATGAGCCACTAATAATAAATGGAATAAGTGTTGGTAGAAATATTTCATCTATAAGAGATTATGACATTACTGATATAAAAGCAGTATATAACAGTGTCGGAGTTACAACATTTGCTTCAGATTTAGTTTTAGATAGAAAGAAAAATTTATTTTCAAGTTCTAGCCAATTTACAGTTTCTTCTGGTGGAACTGTAACCTCTCCTAGTATATCTGATTTTAATTCACTAGTAAAAATTGGAGATATTGTAAGGTATTCTATTCCTGGTTTTAGTACATCAACTTATAATAGAGTTGTTTCAGTAAATGCAAATGAATTAAACTTAGAAAGTGTTACTCCAATTTTAGGAGTTTGTGAAGGTGGTCTTCCAAGTACTGATCAAAATGTTATAGATTTTGATGTTGTTACAAATTCTTTAGAAAAGAACGGAAATTTTGGATACAGAATAAAACTGCAAGATAAATATGTATCTTCAATAAATCTTTTAGATGCTAACTATATTATAAGAAAACAATTAACAAAAAATATTACAGGAACTACTTTTACATTTTATTTAAGTGATTTAGGAGATACCAATATTTTCTTTGAACCTTTTACTGAAAATAATTATGTCTTAATTTGGAGGACTGGAGAAAGAGAATTAATAAGAGATTCTCAAGTTACATTTAATAATGATTTAAATGAAATGACTATTTCTGGATTATCTAAAACTGGTTATGCAACTTTAACTGCAACAGTAAAAAGAAGCAGTCTTTCATCTAAAGAAAAATCTTTAATTAGATGTAGTTCTATAATTGTAAGTAATTCAAAATACCAAGGCTCAGGTATTGGATCTACAACATTTAATGATGGTTTATCATACAATACAGTTTATGGTACAAGAGTACAAGATGAAGAAATCTCACTAAATGTTTCAGATGTTTTTAGAGTTTTAGGTATCTTTGAATCAAATGATTTATCAGATCCAGAAGTTCCATCAATAACAGTTTCTTCACAGACAGATTCATTTGTAAATAATGTAATAATAGGTGAGCAATTTATTGGGAATACTTCAGGAGCACTCGCTCGGGTAGTACGAGTTGTAGGAAGTCAGCAACTAGAGTTTGTATATGAAAATCAAAAAACATTTGAAATTGGTGAATCTATCACATTAAAAACTTCTGGAATTGTTGCAAATATTAGCTCATTAGTTATTGGTGATAGAAATATTATTGATAATTATTCACTAGACAGTGGTCAAAGATTAGAATTTGTAGATTATGGAAGAATTATTAGAAAAAAATCTACAGCAGAACCAACAAGAAAATTAAAGGTAATATTTGATTATTATTTAAATAATGAAAGTTCTGGGACAATTGAAACAGTTAATAGCTATAATGCTTTAGATTACTCCAAAGAGATACCATTTTCAATTAATACTAGATCTTCTGATCTTTTGGATTTTAGACCAAGAGTGGGAACTTATTCCACATCAAGTACTCAATCACCATTTTCATTTTCTTCAAGGAATTTTTTAAATTCTTCTTCGGAAACTTTAGTTTCAAAAAAAACTATCATTCTTGACTACGATTATTATCTTGGAAGAATTGATAGATTATATTTAACTAAAGATGGAAATTTTGAATTAAAAGAAGGAGACCCCTCTGAAAATCCAAAAGCTTCAACCCCAAATGAAGAAGCTTTTGAGGTTGCTTCTATAAAAATGAATCCATATGTTCTAAATGCTTCTGTGGATTGCTACGTAAGTACAATTCCACATAAAAGATATACAATGAATGATATTGGAAGATTGGAGAATAGAATAAAAAATCTAGAAAATTATACAACACTTTCTCTTCTCGAAACAGATACTAAAAATTTAAGTATTAAAGATCCAAATACTGGATTGGATAAGTTTAAGTCTGGATTTTTTGTAGATAATTTTAGAAGTCACAATTATCACAATCTTACTGGAGAATCATATTTTGATATTGATTTAGAAACTGGAGAATGCAGACCAAGGACTACAGAAAGAAATGTTGGATTGATTTTTGAGACAGTTTCTTCTTCATTAAATCCAATAAATTCTGATTATAGATGGATTGATGATTTTGGCTCTTCAAATATTACGAGAAAGGGTTCTGGTCTTACATTAAACTATGATGAAGTTGAGTTTATATCACAACCATTAGCGACAAGGGTTGAAAATTTAAATCCATTTTTAGTAATAATATATATCGGAAACATTGAACTAAATCCATCTTCTGATTTTTGGATTGAAGAAGTTCCATTAAACACTCCAGATACAATAAAAATTGATTCAGTTTATAATGCGATGTCTAGTCTTCTTGGAGTGGAAAATCGTGAAAATGGTGGAATGGCTGCAAGTTATTGGAATAGCCATGAAACAACTTGGACTGGGAGAGATAAAATAGGAGAATCCGTAATTGGAACAGAAGTTCGTACTTTGGGAACAAGAGTTTCCACAAATGTAGAAACTGATGCTTGGGCTAGAACTACTACAACCACTACATCAAGAGATCAAAGAGTAACTGAAGATTTGCTTGAAGTTTTTGAAGAAACTGGTATTGATAGGGAATTTGGACTTCAACTTTCTTCAGGAGTTGATACTATAAGTTTAGGAAATAAAATTATTGGTACAGATGTTTTATATAATTGTAGATCTAGAAATATTGAAGTAGTTGGAAGAAGATTAAAACCAAATACAAAATATTATGTTTTTATGGAAAATGTTGATGTTACTGAATACTGTGTTCCAAAACTTATTCCAGTTACAATGAGGCGTGGTGCTTTTTCTACTTCAGATATTATTCAAACATCAATATCTCCAACTGTTATAGGAACACCAAAAATAAAATTTAGGGCAGCACAAGCAAATCATAAATTTGGACCATATAATTCTCCAACAGAAACATATAGTACAGAACCATATACATTAATTAATTTAACATCTTCTTATTCTGGTTCTAGCAATATCATAAATGTAGATACTTTTGATCTTTCGAGTTTTACAAATCCAGATCGTATAGGTTGGATAAGATCTGGAATGATATTAGTAAATTCTCAAGGAACTGCTGAAGCATCTGTAAATTCTTTAGAGTTGATAAGTGACGAGAAAGGCAATTTATTATTCTCATTACATATACCAGATCCAAAAATTGATAGTAATCCTAAATTTACTACTGGCCTAAACACTATTAGAATAACATCAAGCCAAACTAATAGTAATATTTTAGGTCCTGGTGAAAGTTCAGCAGAAGCTACTTATAATGCATCTGGTTTATCACAAAGCACTCAAGAGCAAGTTCTTTCAATTAAAACTCCGGAAGTTGAAAGAATTCAGGTTGGTTCGGATCAACCAATAACTAGAATAGTACAAGAGCAGGATAGGAGGGTTTCTGATAGAACAGTAACTACATCAACAAGTAGAATTGAAAGATTTCCACCTCCACCCCCAGTTGTAAATATAACAAACATAACAAATGTAAATCAAAATATAACAAATGTAAATCAAAATATAACAAATGTAAATCAAAATATAACAAATGTAAATCAAAATATAACAAATGTAACAAATGTAAATCGAAATATAACAAATGTAACTCGAAATATAATTCAGCAACGTCCACAACCTCCAGCAAGAGTAGATCCTTTAGCTCAATCATTCTTAGTACAAAGACAAAAACAAGATGGAATTTTTATCACTGGAGGAGACTTATACTTTAAAACAAAGGATGATACTTATCCAGTAACAGTTCAAATTAGAACTATGCAAGATGGATCACCAACAAATACGGTAGTTCCATTTGGACAAACTATAATAGATCCAAATGACATAGTTCTTTCAGATGATGGAAGTTCTGCAACTAGGTTTAATTTCTCTACACCAGTATATCTTCAATCTGGATATGAATATGCTTTAGTTTTACTTGCTGACACCGATAAATATTTGACTTTTATATCTAGATTGGGTGAAGAAGATTTAATTAGTGGATCAATTAATAGCAGACAACCAACTTTAGGGTCTCTATTTAAATCTCAGAATGCTTCAACTTGGGATGCAAGTCAATATGAAGATTTAAAATTCAAATTATATAAAGCAAAATTTGTTATTAATACTCCATCAAGTGTTATTTTTTACAATCAAGAATTGCCTTTTGGAAATATTTTAAAAGAAAATCCTGCTGTTTCTTATTCAAAACGTCAATTTATTTCCATTGCAAGTACAACAAGATTTTTTGAGCAAGGAAATACTATCACGCAATCGATAAATACTGCAAATATATTCGCATCTGGTGGTCCAGTTGGTCTTGGTACAACTTCACTAACATTATCTTTCTCTGGAATAGGTTTAACTGATGGATCTTACTCTGGAATTGGATTTACTTCATTGACTGGTTTTGGAAATTCCTGCACTGCCAATATAACAGTTTCTAGTGGAGAAATCCAAGAATTTGATGTTACTGATGGCGGAGTTGGGTATTCAGTTGGCGATCTTTTACTTTCAAACCAGATAGGTAATACTGGAACTGGAGTAAGAGCAACAGTAGGAGTAGTAACACAAACTAATTTCATTGTTGTTGATGATGTTATTTCAAATATTAATACAGGAACTGGATTGACATACTATGATTCTACAGGAACTTCATATGATATTCCTTCTCCAACTTCTGTCAATGATGATCCAATAAGAGATGGATATACTATTTTATTTGATCATAGAAATCATGGTATGCATTCCAGCACAAATAAGTTAGAAATATTAAATTTTGCAAGTGATATTTCTCCAACATTTTTAACAGAAGAACTAACAGTAGATTCGACAACACTAAAAGTATCAAATTCTGGTATTTTTACATCATTTGAAGGTGTGCCTATAGGCCCTACTAATACTGGTTATTTACAAATAGATAATGAAATTATTTCTTATAATTCAATTTCAAATGATATAATTACAATAACATCAAGAGGCATAGACTCTAGTATTATATCAAATCACAACTTAAATTCTTTGGTTTATAAGTATGAATTTAATTCAGTTTCTCTTAGAAGAATAAACAAAGAACATAATATAGATCCAAGAGAAAAAACTTTTGATAATTATTATATTAATATAAATGATGGTGGAAGAACATTCGCCACAACTAAATCTGGTGGTGGAAAAAATCTGCAAATTTCTCAAAATATACCATTTGAAATTATTGATCCTAGAGTTAGTGCCATTACACCAACAGGAACAACAATTACTGCAAGGATAAAAACAACTTCTGGTACAAGTATAAGTGGATCTGAATTATCATTTACTGATAAAGGGTATGAAAATATCACTTTAAATAAATTAAATTATCTAGATGATCCCAGAATAGTCGCATCTAAAGTAAATGAGTATAACTTATTAAATAATCAAAAATCATTTGCTTTAGAATTGACCCTTAATACAGATAATGAAGACGTTTCTCCTATAGTAGATTTGGATACTACAAATATAATACTGATGAGTAACTTAGTTGATGACAAAGTTAGTGATTATGTGACAGATAGTAGAGTCAATATTCCAGGATTTGATCCCAATTCTGCGATTTATGAAACTAAAAAAATAAACTTAGAATTTCCATCAAATTCTCTTTATGTGCAATTTGATGGCCATAGAGATGCAGAGTCAGATATTAAAGTTTTCTATAAACTATACAGAGAAGATAGTTCAGAATATCAACAAATATATCTACCGTTTAATAGTGATGGTTCTTCTGATAAAGAAGTTCAACCAAATACATTAATTAATAATTTTAGTGAATATAAATATACTGCTGAAAATCTTCCACAATTTAATAGTTTTATGATTAAAGTGGTTATGACTTCGACAAATCAAGCAAAACCACCAAGAATAAAAAATTTAAGAACAATAGCACTAAGATCATTTTTAATAAATGAATGATAAATTACGAGTAAAAACAGATCATTCCTTAGTTAGGGATCTGAAATCAAATGCTATTATTAATAGCAATAATAATGAATATGAAAAATTTTTGGAAATATCAAAAATAAAATATGAAGAAAAAAAGAAAATTGAAGATTTAAAAAAACAAGTTGAAGAAATAAAAAATGATTTAAATGATATTAAAATTCTTTTAAAATCTATTGTATGTAAATGATTTATAAATATATAAGGAATTGCATTTAAAAAAATAATGGCAATTTATGTATCCAATATTGTAATTGAACAAGGATTCGATTTCGATACTTCCTTTCAATTGGAGGATACTAGATCAAATTCACCTTTAGACCTAACAGATGTGTCAACTGAAGGTCAATTGAGAA
>Ga0099849_1000245_pt1 | contig 24601 bp, 13 predicted proteins | sample CB_VirMetaG_4_FD_78177 | JGI IMG/M metagenome (GOLD analysis project Ga0099849, IMG submission 78177) | Freshwater to marine saline gradient viral communities from Chesapeake Bay - CB_1508_1M Viral MetaG | ecosystem: Environmental > Aquatic > Marine > Coastal | place: USA: Chesapeake Bay... | reverse complement strand
CACTTTATTGAAACCGAAACCTGGTCAGTCTGCCCGTGGTTTGAGGCAATCGACTGGATTGATGGCACCCCATACACTCTAACAGGCGATGAACTTGTGAGTGATATTTAACACATAAGGGGGCAATCTTTGCCCCTTATTTTACAACAATTCAGTAATTATTTCAGCGCAGGATAGGTGACTTGTTTTGTATCAATGCGGCGCCCCCGCTTCCCCTGTTTGTTGTTCATAGTCTAATGCCTGCTGATGCTGCTATGGGGTCAGTCGGGACACTTATGGCACTGGCACACTCTGACTGGTCAGTGCCTCCCTGTGCCGTATTATTAGATCAGTTCACACCACACCACTCCGATGAAACTCCCTTCCGTCCTGATCCTGGTGCTCTGCACCTATCTCATAGGCGACCTGGCGGTTGATGCCGTCAAGGCAGGCGGTCAGCAGATGCGCGAGCAGATCTGCACAACCCGCTGATTCTGTGCTACACTAATCCCAGTCAATCACCACCACCGATGACCAACCTCTGCCCGTTCCTGACCGATGCCCAGGTTGAAGACCTGGATGCCTTCGGTATGATCGACCTGGATGATGCCACTCTCGACTCTATGATGCGCTGGGCATTCGGGGACGATTCTGAAACTGGCACACTCGCGGGCGACTGATCGCCCTGATCGCCTACACTACATTCAACCGGGCAACGGACCCGGACATTCTCAAACCACACCATGAACGTCAACACTCAACACTGCCCCGGATCCTCCATCGAGGATCAGTTCCGCGCCAGGATCGCCAACCGCTCCAAGCGTCGTCCCTCTCAGGTGCCTCAGGAGTGGCAGAGCACCTTCACGCCTGAGGAATGGGATCGCTTCACGTCCTACAGGTTCCAGACGTGGCACAGCGAGGGTTGGACGCCTTCTCCCGAGCACTGGATCGAGTCCAATCGCTGAACCGTCCACCGGGGGGATCAACTCCCCCCTCTCACCTGCTACACTGAGCAAGTCCACCGCACCGCTTTCAATGGAGATCATCACCAACCACCAACCACGTCCTGCCGATTATGGCATGTACTTTAATGGGTCTTTGCGTCAGGAACTCCGCAGTGAGTTTGATTACCTGACAGAAGAAGAATTCGACATTGCCGAATTCTTCAATTACCGTGGAGTTTGGTATCACGTCGGGGAGTTTCTTCGCTGTGCTGCTCAACAGTTTCCCGGATGGGATGGGTATCACTCAGACTCCTACTTTAGTGGGATTGTGATCAAGTACCTTTATGGGGAAGGTGTTATTGTCGGGAGGTATTGCTGCTGAGTTATTGATAAGAATCTCGTCGAGAATTGTGCAAGATCTAGACACATTCTTGACGAGATACACATACAACATCTAGATACACATTCATCTAGATTACATACAACATCTAGATACACATTCATCTAGATTATTATCAACTTCCTTTTCAGGTGTGTTTGTGATTCTTATGATCGGTGGTGTGGTTAATTCTAATCACAAACACACCTCAAAGGGCAGTTAATTCTTATCAGTTTTCAATCCTTATCCTTCATTAATTCTTATTACTTTCCAATCCTTATTCTTCATTGATTCTTATTACTTTCCAATCCTTATTCTTCATTGATTCTTATTACCTTCTCCCAGCATTTAGACTCTGCCTCCATCCTAGCACACTGCGCCCTCAGGTTCCGGTGTCAAGTGGACACTTTACAAACTGGCACAGCACCACTGCAGACTCTACCTCCATCCTAGCACATCGGCAGCGATTATCAGGTGTCAATGGACACTTTACAAACTGGCACACCTTAAAATTGTGATAAAAATTAACATTATTTCATTGCAGGGTGGGTGTCGATCTTTGTCGTCCTCAGGGTTACCTCACCCCTCTCCCTGTTTGACTACATCCTAACCTGCCTCCTGCCGCATCCGCGCCTGCCGATGTGCCGCTTTCTATTCTGGTTTTTGTATCAACGGATACTTGACGCTGCCGCCGATCTGTGGGATCTTATTGGGGTAGTCAATCACACCGCCGACTCATGACCGCTTCCACTGAGACCGTGACCTTTACTGTCAGTGCCGCCGATGCCTACTGGGTTCGCAGCGCCCTAAACGATTCCGCAATCCGCTGGATGGATCTCTGGCGCGATGCCATGGCGGGTGAGCGCCCTGATCTGGATGCAGACTCCTGCCGTTCGATCAACCGCCGCGCATGGCGCCTGTATGAGGATCTGAGCGAGCAGGAGATGCGCCAATCCGCCTGATCCGCAACTACGGGGGTTGCACACGCGACCCCCATCCTGTAGACTATGGAAGAACACCGCGCCATCGCCATGACCTTCTCCGATTCCCTTCTCTCCCACACCGATGCCAACGGTTGCATTGCTTGGGTCGATGCCTACATGGTCGCTTGCGACCATGGACTCCGCCGGGAGTTTCAGGAGTCCTACGGGCGATCGTTCGCCGCTTGGGGGTACACTGGCGTTGATGCCGGAGAGTTCCTAGTGTGGTTGGGGTACTGATCCCCACACACGGGCGATCCTACCCACGGGTCGCCCATACTCTGTGGTAGGATACGGAAGACAAGCGAAGCAGCGGGGGCGCCGCGATCACACAAAACAGGTCACCTATCCTGCCTTGCAATAATTATTAAAATTTTTGACGTTTGTATCCGTTGCTACTTGACGGGATTGGCATTCTGTGGGATCTTATGGGGGTAGTCACCACCACCGACTTATGACCACCACCGCCGCCGCTTCCGCCTCCCGCGTCGATCGCGCAGCGCGTTACGCTGCGCTCCGCGATCCGCAGACTTTTACCGTCACCGCTCGCGGTGAGTCTGTGACCTTTGAGAGTCGCCTGTCAGACGATGACGCCCAGGATCTGCTGCAGTATTGCTCCGGGCGATTCGCACGGTCGCTGTGGGAGCAGTCTCATGAGCGCGGTCTGAGCGAGCGCCAGATAGCATGGGCGCACAAACTATCCACAGACATGCTGGCAGAGCGACAGAGCGCCTCAGAGGATCCTGCAGCGCCGTCGCAGTTTGAGGCATTATTCGCTGCATTCCAGGCAGCGCGGGATAAGGGTGCCAAGCGCCTCACCCTGCGATTCGCAGGCATCAACGTCAAACCTAACCGGGCAGGTGATGCTTTATGGGTCACCTCTCAGACTGAAAGGGAGGAAGGAAACTACGGTCTTCAACCCAAATACCTTGGCAAGGTTACAACTAACGGGATGGATTCCCGCCTCGGGGATGACATTAAGGCGGTGCTGATGGAGGCAGCGCAGGATCCTCTCACCGCAGCGATTCGCTACGGTAAGCAATCCGGCGCCTGTTCGTGTTGCGGACGGGAACTAACCGATCCGCGCTCGATTGAGCGGGGCATCGGTCCTATCTGCGCCACTAAGTTCGGGTGGTGACTGTAACTTATGGGGGGCAATCCGCCCCCTTATGAGTCTCATAGGGCAGCGATTCGTGCGTGACAGCAGTTCGTTCGTGCGTTCGCCGCCCCGTATCTAAAATCAATGGGTCCCTTTAAGCTATAAACGACCCAGATCGACCTGTTTATATAAGGATCAAAAGATTTACAAAACCCCCCAAAGACTTATAAAACCTCTACGCACATAAAAACCAAAATCAAAATAAAAAATACCATCAAAATAAAAAAATTCCGCGAAAATTTTTTATCATATAAGGTTTTAATAAATATCTAAAAACCACTGAAAAGATGAAGACATTCGAGTATCACCAATTTCTCAAATACATTTACTTTGAGGGTTATGCAGATTCTTATGAGGGTGTTGAAAATCCAAAGAGAGGAAAACCATGAAAACATTTCAAGAGTTTATTTTAGAGGCACAAAAAAGAGTTAAAGTTCTTCGTACTGCACATTATACAACTGCATCGAATAAAAATCAAATTATGAGATCTGGGTTTAAGGATTCCCCATCAACTGGAACATATCATCCAGATAATAGAAAGGACGTTGTGTATACAACACCATCATCAAGAGTTGGAACTGATTATAACCATTCCAGAGTTAATTTAAGACTTGTTAATCCAAAAGTTACAAATACGGATTCACCAAGAGATTTTGGTAAAAAGATTAAGTCATGGATGTCATCTGCATCAATTGAAGATATTAATAACCAAAAAGGAAAACCAACCAGTGCTCCAGATCAGGCAAAATCAGCATTTAAGAAAGGAGCAAAGGTTGTAAGAGTTCCTAATGCACACGGAGGATTTACTCCGAAAGAAGGAAACCCTCAAGGTTCTTACATTATGGTCGATAAGGATACTGCAAATAAATCCATTGATAGAAATCCATCACCAACAATGAGAGCAAAAAGTAAAGAAAAAAGAACCAAAACACAACCAAAGAAAAAATGAAAACCTTCTCTCAGTTTATAGAAGAAGCAAAAAAAGCAAAACCCCCAGAAGAAGTTCTTAATAAAATCTCCCGTGCCTATGGTAAAAAGCACAGAGGAGTTAATCTTGATACATCACATTCATCCTCTGGTGATATTCGTCTTAATAATATTTGGTTGCCCCCAGAAAAAAGAAATCAAGGAATTGGATCTCGTATAATGAAAGGATTATCATCTTATGCAGATCGTCAAGGAAAAAGAATTACATTATCACAAGCACCAGAAAAAGGGAAAAAACAAAAATTAGCAAACTTCTATAAGTCTCATGGATTTGTTCCTAATAAAGGAAGAAATAAGGATTTCACAACTAGGGATACTCATATAAGAAATCCAAAAACATAAATCTCATATATAAAATCGTTGTTGAATATACAAATATGAAAAAAAATCCCGCAGAAAATTTTACACCCCTAGAGGTCGATCCAATTTCTGGGGAATCCTATCTCACTATTCCTCAATGGATTTGTGATGAAAAGCAATGGTATGAAGGAACAGAACTCAATATTGAAGTTGAAAATGATTGTATCATTATCAGAGAGATTGTAGATTGACACCTTATAGATAATACGGTAGAATTGACTTGAATACTACCCATTATATTAATCAAGTTATTGGAGAAAACATGGCAAAAGGATTCACTGTAAAAGCAAAAACGCCCAAACCTTCTGAATCAGTAGAAGAATGGGATTATGAAAAAGCAAAAGAAATGGTTAGGGGAAAGGCAATTATCTTTTGCCTTCCTGGTAGAGGAGTCTCATATACTTACCTGAAGAGCTTTGTTCAACTTTGTTTTGATCTTGTTCAGGCAGGTGCAAGTATTCAGATCTCACAAGATTATTCCTCAATGGTTAATTTTGCCCGTTGTAAATGTCTTGGGGCAAATGTACTCAGAGGTCCAGATCAACTTCCTTGGGATGGAAAACTTCAATATGATTGGCAACTTTGGATTGATTCTGATATTGTCTTTAATACTGAAAAGTTCTGGCAATTGGTTCTTATGGATAAGGACATTGCCTCAGGATGGTATTGCACAGAAGATGGGCGCACGACATCAGTGGCACACTGGATGGAAGAAGAAGACTTCCGTAATAATGGTGGTGTTATGAATCATGAGACCCTAGAGAGCATCTCTAAGCGTCGTAAACCATTCACTGTGGACTATGCAGGGTTTGGATGGTTACTTATCAAGCACGGTGTCTTTGAGCACGAAGATATGAAGTATCCTTGGTTTGCACCTAAGATGCAAGTCTTTGAGTCTGGAGAGGTTCAGGATATGTGTGGAGAGGATGTAAGTTTCTGCCTGGATGCAAAAGAAGCAGGATTTGAGATTTGGTGTGATCCTCGCATTCGCGTTGGTCACGAAAAGACTCGCGTGATCTGATACCAATGGCAGAATATTACAGTATTTTAGAGAATGGTAAAGTATTATATAAAAACCTTTCTCAAGACGAATACTTTGATATAATGGAGAACCTGTCAATTGAATTTTATCAGACAGGTTCTCCAAAACCTCAAGATCTTGAAACAAAAATTACGGAGCATTAAATCTTATGGCAGTACGATCGAAAGTGGGTCTTATGAAGGACGGCTTTATGCCGGGGAATCCGAAGAAGACTCGTCAAGGAAATGGAAAGCATACCAAGTATTCTTCCTCTTCTCGTAATGGAAAGCGTAAGATGTATAAGGGGCAAGGTAGAGGATGAGTCAACTTATTATAAATTTACCTCCTCAAAAGGTATGGGTTCGCAAAGAATATCTTAGGGACTTAACTGATGGTCATGGTGAATTTGTAGAGGGTGTCTGGGTGACTGCAAAGTCCTTACCTGGACGCTCTTTTTATTTTGAGACTTATTTACCTGAATACGGTGCTCTTTATGATAAATTACCCATCAGTGCATTCCTTTCTCGTCCTAATCTTCCAGATCCAGATTTAGATTTACCCAATCTTCAATTCTGGGATTGTATGAGTTATGGTTTAGTATGTGTGAAGAAGCAGCATATTGCTGAACTTGATTATGAAGTTAGAACTAGAGATTTTGGAAACCTTAAAGGACAATATCTTTTCAGTTTAGATAATTATCATCCTTATAATGATAAAATTGATTGTGGAACTAGTGAAATGCCTGAGGAACATAAGTCTCATAACTGCATTTTACTGGAAAATGGTCAATTTGTTTTGTATCCAAATAATAGAATGCGCCTTTATAGTCCATCAAGAACTCCAGAAAATCCAAAAAAACCTGATTTTAAGATTTCCACGCAATTTTATAGAACTGAAATTGGATTAAAATGGGGTAGACTTGGTGATACTGATGAATATTTTTGGGAAACTAAGGAAGAAAAAAAATGAGTGAAATACCTCAATGGGAAGATAATGAAGATTGGTTTTTATTTCATAATGATGACTTATGGTTTTATGATAAATTAATTCTTTCACGACATTTAGGATATAACTGCGGACCTGTTGGCGAACCAGTACCAAAATCTGGATATTATATCATCAGACCAATAACAAATCTTCTTGGGATGGGGAGAGATTCTAAAATTTCTTGGATAAGTGAAGAAACTGATCATTTTCCCCCAGGACATTTTTGGTGTGAAGTTTTTGAGGGTGATCATTTATCAATTGATTATCATTTTGGCAAGCAATTTATCTGCGTAAAGGGTATAAAAACCAATTCATCACTTTATAAGTGGGATAAATGGGAAAAAATTAATATTAATGTACCATTTCCTAAAATTCTTAGACTATTAAAGGGAAATTATGAATGGATTAATGTGGAAATGATAGGTGGAAATCTTATTGAAGTTCATTTTAGAAGAAATCCTAACTTTTTTTGGGGAAATACCTATGCTATTCCAGTATGGGATGATATTCCAGAATTAAAAGAGAATGAAATATTTGTAGACTGTCCAAGTTTTTATAGAAAAGGACTTATAATTGATAGAAAAAATTAAAATAAATACTAAAAGGGATAGAAACCCCTATAAAAGTTCTGTTTTTTATAAACAGGAGAAAAAAATGGGCAATTCACCAGTTGATAGAGATACAAAATATATGAGAGAGGTATGGGGGACCACAAGTTTAACCTCAGATTATTGGTCCTTACCGAATAAAACTGAAGATCCTGAAGAAAGAGTGCTTCAGGAAATTATGCACGATGATATTAAAAAGAATCAAAAAAATCTTCAAGAATAACTTATAAATAAGTTTAAGAAAACTCTATGCCAATGGCAATTCAAAGGATATCAAGATCATTTAAAGATATTAGTTTATCATTTGAACCACATCCAATTACAAAAGATCTTCCTATATTAAAAAATGAGTCTGCGATTCGTAGATCTGTAAGAAATATTGTCCAAACAATACCAACCGAAAGATTTTTCAATTCTCTCTTTGGTTCTGATGTTAGATCAAGTTTATTTGAATTTGTCGATTTTGGTACAGCACTAATTATTAAAAATCAAATTGAAACATCAATTAATAATTTTGAAGAAAGAATTAATAATTTAATTGTTGAAGTTAATCCAAATCCAGATCAAAATTCTTTCGAAGTAAATATAATTTTTGATATAATTGGTGAAGAGTTTCCAAGACAAGAGTATTCATTTATCTTAGAGGCAACAAGATAAAATGCCTTTTACAAAGTATACAAATCTAGATTTTGATCAAATAAAAACATCCATTAAGGATTATCTACGTGCCAATAGTGATTTTAAAGATTTTGATTATGAAGGATCTAATATGTCAGTTCTTATTGACATATTAGCATATAATACTTATATTACATCATTTAACTCTAATATGATTGTTAATGAATCCTTTTTGGATTCTGCAACATTAAGAGAAAATGTTGTTTCTCTTGCGGGAAATATTGGATATGTTCCAAAATCTAGAAAAGCATCTTCTGCACAAATATCCTTTAATGTAACAACAAACATAGACACCCCAACACTTATATTAAAGGCAGGGATAGTATGTGTAGGTAGCGTTGATAATACATCATATACATTTGCCATACCAGAAGATATTGTATCAAATGTGAATAATGGTCAAGCATCATTTAATAATATTAATATCTATCAGGGAATATTTTTAACTAAACAGTTTGTATACGATGGATCATTAGATCAAAGATTTATATTAGATAATTCTTTCATTGATACATCGACATTAAAAGTTTATGTTAAAAAAACAAATGATGTTAATCTTGGGAATGAATATTTTGTTTCTGAAAATATTTTTAATGTTAATAAAAATTCTAGAGTGTATTTCCTGAGCGAAATACAAGATGAAAAATATGAATTAAAATTTGGTGATGGATTAATTGGAAAAAAATTAGGCGATAATCAAGATGGAACTATAATAACTGCGAATTATATAATCACAGATGGAAAAGATGGTAATGGTGCTAGTTCATTTTCCTTTTCTGGGACATTAGAAACTTCATCAGGAACTATAATAGATCCTGGAACAGTTGTTATAACAACAAATCAATCATCAATAAATGGTGATGAAATAGAAACTGTAGATTCTATTAAATATTATGCGCCAAAATTATATTCTTCACAGTATAGGGCAGTTACATCCAGAGATTATGAATCAATAATTAAAAAAATATATCCAAATGCAGAATCTATCTCTGTTGTTGGTGGGGAAGAGTTAGATCCTCCAGAATTTGGAACAGTTCAAATTAGTATTAAACCAAACAATGGATCTTTTGTATCAGATTTTGATAAACAGCAAATTTTATCAAAAATAAAACAATATTCAATTTCTGGAATAAATCAAAAAATAGTAGATTTAAAAATTCTTTATGTTGAACTTAATAGTTCCGTCTATTATAATTATTCACAAATATCGAGTGAAGATTCAATAAAAACATCAGTTATTAATTCTCTTGAAAAATATTCAAAGTCTTCAGACTTAAACAGATTTGGGGGAAGATTTAAATATAGCAAAGTTCAGCAAGTTATTGATAATACAGATAATGCGATTACATCAAATATTACAAAAATTACTATCCGTAGGGACTTACAACCAATTTTCAATACATTTGCTCAATATGAATTGTGTTACGGAAATAGATTTCATATAAATCCTCAGGGGTATAATATTAAGTCTACAGGATTCAATATTTCTGGAGAACTGTCACCAGTTTATATAACAGATACTCCAACAATTATAACATCTGAAGACGAAATATCCGACTCTACAGATTCTGGAAATATTTTTCTTAATAGACCACAATCTATTAATGCAAAAACTGGAATTCTATCTTTGTTTAAACTTGATAGCAATGGAATCCCAACCACTGTAGTTAAAGAAGCAGGAGTAGTTGATTATGAAAAGGGAGAAATAGTTCTTGGGACCATAAACATTACAGGAACATCTACTATTAATAATACTATAGAAATACAGGCTTTTCCGGAGTCAAATGATATTGTTGGACTTAGGGATTTATATATTTCATTAAGCATTCCCAAAAGTAAGATAAATATGGTAAGAGATGTAATTGCATCTGGCGATGAAATATCCGGAACCAGATTTATTAACGATTTTTATACTTCAAGTTACTCAAACGGAAATTTAATAAGAGAGTGATATGATACAGACTGGATTTGAATCAAAAATAAAAGTACAAGATATTATTGAAAATCAGATTCCAAGTTTTATTTTGGATGAAAGTCCAAAAACATCCGAATTTCTAAAACAATATTATATTTCCCAAGAATATCCTGGTGGTCCAATTGATATTGCTGATAATCTTGATCGATATTTAAATATTGATAATTTAAAACCAGAAGTTATTGTTGATAATACCACTTTAACGTATGATATAACTAAAAATTCATCAAGCATTAATGTATCTAGCACAAAAGGATTTCCAAATCAATATGGAATAATAAAGATTGATGATGAAATAATTACATATAGTGGACCAATAAAACAAAATTATATTGAAAAAACTTGTAGAATTCCTGATGGATCTAATATTGTTTATGTATCTGATATTGACAGTTCTTTGTACATTGGTAGACCATTTAATATAAAATCTTTAAATAAAGAATTAAGTATAGTTTCAGTATCATCAACATTTATAACAGTATCTGACACTGTTATTGATACTCAAAGTATTTTCTTTTCAGAAAATATCGTAAAACCTAATATATCAATTTCAACTGAAACAAATATTATAACAGGAATATCTACAGAAAATCTTCTTGTTGGAAATTATATTGATGAAATTGAAAACATTATTAAACCAAGAACAAGAATTATCGGAATAGGAGAAAATTCTTTAACAATATCTCCCGCCACTATCAATGCAGGAATAACTACAGCAAATTTAAGTTTTGGAACTTATAAATCATCTCAAATTGATTATGATCAGGATGGAAATTACATTTTTAATACAAATAGTCCACAATTTAATGGTTGTATTCGTGGATTTAGTGGTATTACTCAATATGAAGAAGATTTAAATAGGGAAGAACTTATATTCTCAACTTCAACTGCAGAAGAACATTCAAATGGTTCTATAGTTGAAAATTTAAGTTCTTTATTTTTAAAAGAGTTTTATAAAAAATTAAAGTATACTTTCGCTCCTGGATTGGAAGATATTACTTTAGCGGAAAATATAGATGTTGGAAATTTTATAAAAAAAGCAAAAAACTTTTATCAATCGAAGGGGACTGATGAGTCTATAAAAATTCTTTTTAAAGTTATTTTTGGAGAAACTTCATCAATTATAAATTTGGAAGATTATTTAATAAAACCATCTTCTGCAAATTACATTAGAAGAGAAGTTATTATTGCAAAAGTTTTATCTGGAGATGCATCAAAAATATCTGGTCAAACATTAGTGAGAAGTAATGATGAAAATACTAATGCCTCAATATCAACTGTAGAATCTTTTATTCGCAAGGGAAAAACATTTCATAAAATAGATCTTTATATTGGTAATACTAGCGATTCTTCGGCAATAAAAGGAACTTTTATAATTACTCCAAATACAAAATTAGTAGAATCTGCATCTCCAGGAGATTCTATTTTAACAGTAGATTCTACAATTGGATTTCCAGAATCTGGAACTTTAATAATAGGAAATAATAGAATTACATATACTGGAAAAACAATTAATCAATTTATTGGTTGTTCTAATGTTAATTCTATAAATGCTACTTCCGATATTATATCCGAAGATACTTATTTTGCTTATGAAGATGGAGACTCTTCTAAAAAAGTAGAATTAATTATTCTTGGAGTAATACAAGATTTAATTGAAGAAAATTCTGACTTTGAAGTTGAAGAAGGTGATACATTGTCAGTTAAAAGTATTGGTGATAAGATTAATAATGAAAGTAAAGATAAAACATATAAAGAAATATTTGCAAATTCTTGGATATACAATACTAGTGCAAGATATCAAATTGAAAATAATGATAACTTAAAATTATATTCTACCATTGATAGATCAAGTTTGAAAGTAGGTGATGAAGTTGAAATATTGGGAAGAGATAGTGAAGTTGTATTAGAATCTAATAATGGTATCACTTACATTAAAAGCATTGATTTTGGTAATAATACAGTGGAGGTTGAAAATAAACCAATTCTATTGCCTGGTGAAAAGTATGATTTGAGAAGAAAATTAAATAAATCTAATCAATCGGGATCAAGTTTTCCATCTAAATCTCTTTTATCTGATGTATTAAATTTATATGTTGATAATGAAGAATATGCATTTGTTGCATCAAATTCTTTACCTTCCGAAGAAAAATTTAATATAAAAAATTATAGACATAATATTGGATTTCCAATTAAATCAGTAACTATTGATACTTTAAATTACTTAACTGATAAAGATTTTAATAATGAATACAATTCATTTACTCTTTTATCCTCTGATCCAGATCTTCCCTTCATAAATGGAGACAAAGTTTATTATTCATCAGAAGGTCCAACTTTAGTTGGATTGGATACTGGATTTTACTATATAGAAAAATTGAATGATAAAAAATTTAAATTATATTCTTCAAATTATACTATAGAATCTGGAAATAATTTAACATTTACAGTACCACAATCTGGTATAGGTACTCATAACTTTATTTTATCATCTCAAAAAGATAATGAACTTGGAATACAAGCAATTTTGAGAAAGTTTCCATTAGAAAAAAATATTGAGGATGGATCTGGAGTTGATACTCCACCAGAAAGCACAGGGATGTTGATAAATGGGGTAGAAATATACAATTATAAATCTAAAGATTTTATTCACTATGGACCAATTGAAAAAGTTAATGTTCTTTCTAGTGGAGAAAATTTTGATGTAATAAATCCACCTTTACTTGAAATTTCTCCTGGTATAGGAAATACTGCAAAAGTTCAACCCATTATTTCTGGAAGTTTTAAAAAAGTTTATGTAGATTCTCAAGATTATGATATTGACAATATAATTTCAATCAATATCAGTGGCGGAAATGGTAGTGGTGCTGTAATTGAACCAATATTAATTAAAAAATCTAGAGATGTTATATTTGATGGTAGATTAATTTCTAATGGTGGTGGTGTTAGCAATACAACTAATCAAATTTTATTTTTAGAAAATCATAATTTTAGTGATGGAGAAAGAATTGTATACAATTCTCAGGGAAATGATTCGATAATTTTGGGAGATGTGCTTGATAATTATAATCTACCAAATAATTCAATATACTATGCTAAAATAGATAGTGCTCGGGCAATAAGATTATTTAATAATCGTGATGATTATGAATCAGAATCTAATGTTGTTGGAATATATACTGGAACTTCTGGTTTTCATAGATTTTCAACACTTTCAACAAAAAATCAAATTTCATATCTAAAACTTCTTGAAGAGGGAGAAGGATATACAAATAGAAAACTAATTGTTAATCCTGCAGGAATATCTACTACACAAAATACAATTTATTTCAAAGATCATGGATTTAATGATGGAGAAATTGTGGAATATGATTATGAAATATCTCCAATAAGTGGAATTTCAACAATTAACAAGTATAGAATATTAAAAATAGATAATGATTATTTTAGAATATGTGATTCCGGTATTGATGGTACAATAACTTCAAATTATGATAGATCCAATTATGAATATTTAAATAGTGCAGGAAGTGGATATCAATATTTCAAATATCCAGATATTTCAGTATCAATTAAATATAATCCTGTTGGTTTTGGCACTACATCGCAAGAATATCTAGAATTAATTGCAACTCCAGTTGTTAAAGGAAGTATTTCTGGCATTTATGTCTATGAGTCTGGAACTGGGTATGGGTCAACAGTTTTAAATTATAAGAAAAATCCAAATATTGCTGTAAAGAATGGAAAATTTGCAGAATTATCTCCAGTTATAATAAATGGTTCTATTCAAAGTGTTATTGTAAGTTATACTGGAATTGAATATTACTCAGTTCCCGATTTAATTGTTTTAGGGTCTGGAACTGGAGCAGAACTTAGATCCGTAATACAAGATGGAAAAATAATAGAAGTAAAAGTAATTAATCCTGGCATTGGGTATTCTCAAGATACCACAATACAAGTTATTCCATCGGGTAGAAATTTAGTTACTGATTTTGAAATTAGAAAATTAAGAGTTAATAATAATATTAGATTTTCTTCAGGTGAAGTTTTATTAGAAGGAAGAGATAAACTTCAGTATTCTATTCTAAAATATTTTGATGAATTGTCAGATTCATTTTTAGAAGAAGAAAAAAAGGGATCTGAAATTATAGGATGGTGTTATGATGGAAATCCAATTTATGGTCCATATGGACATTCAGATCCCAATGATAGAAATTCTGAGATAAAACAGTTAAAATCTAGCTATACTTTAGATATATCTAATGTTTTTGATAGACCAAATGGATTTTCTGAAGGATTTTTTGTGGAGGATTATAAATTTAATTCTGGCAATGATTTAGATGAATATAATGGAAGATATGAAAAGAATAATGATTTTCCAAATGGAGTTTATGCATACCATGCCACAATTGATGAATTCCCATACTTTATTGGTAATAAGTATAAATCTAAATTAATTTTAGATTATAAATTAGATCAATCTTTAGAACTCAATAATTTAAATTTATTAAGAAATACTCTACCATATAAAATATCTGAAAAAAATGCTAGTTATGATTTTATAGATGAAATAACTGAAACTTTTGAGCAAAAAGTAGAAGTAGTATCTGTCACTGATGGTGGAATAGAATCTTTAAGTATAGAAAATAGTGGAGATGGATATAAAATAGGAGATAAATTAATATTTGATAATACCAACACATCTGGAAACGGTTTAGATGTTGAAGTTTCATCAATTAAGGGAAAAGATATTATTAGTTTAGAAACTTCTTCAAGTTTAAATAATAATTCTATATTTGTATGGGAATCTTCGGATAAGATAAAGGTATCAATTTTACCATATCACAATTTTAAAGATTTAGATTATGTAAATATTTCTGGATTTGGAAGTAGTCCCTTTCTAAATGGAACTTATAGGATTTCTGTTCCAAAATATGAAAATGGTAGATGTTTATCTACAATAACATCTGCATCATTAGGATTTACAACTGAGATATATGTTTCGCCAATTCCAAATCAAATATCAGTTGGAAGTAGTATTATAATCGGAACAGAAACTTTAAGTATTCTTGGTGTATATAGAGAACAAAATATTCTTAGGGTTGAGAGGGGATCTACAGGAGTATCACATACAGTTGGAACTGCAGTGACATATTTGTCAAATTATTTTACTTTTTCTAAGTCTTTAGATCAATTCAGTTCGAAATTAAATGATATAGTATTCTTTAATCCGAAAGAATCTATTGGCGTTTCAACTTTAAACGGAGTAGGATATAATACTTCCTTTACCTTTGGAAATAATTCAATAACTAGAAGTATTCCATCTAAAGGAATTTATATTGATAATCACCCATTTTTAACAAATCAATCAGTTATTTTTACCACTAATGAATCTCCTATAGGATATTCTACCGATGGATTAATACCATTTTTGCCTCTTCCACAAAATCTCTTTGTTGTTAATAAAAATAAAAACTTAATTGGATTGAAAACTTCTTTAAATGGTGAAGAGGTATTTTTTCACACTAATGGAATTGATAATGATAAATACTCAATTCAATCTAATTACCCTCAAGTACTGGGTAATGTTGAAAAAAATGAAGTTATAGTTTCAGTTTCCACTTCACATGAACTTACAACTGGCGATTTAATCTCATTAAATGTTAAACCAAATCTTAATGTAGGTATAGGGACTTTTACTTCGGTAAAGATTCTTTATAATTCCAAAATAAAAAGTATTGTAGTTAATCCAATTGAATTTACTTCTTTGGGTATTAATACTATTACAAATCAAATTACTATTCCAAATCACAGATTGGAAACTGGAGATAAAATTCTATATGAAAATTATGAATTTGGCGAATATTTTGTATATAAAGTAAATAAAGATAAGATAAGTTTATGTGAAACTTATTATGATACTCAAAAAAATCTCCCAATAATTGTAGGATTTGCATCTACTGGAGCATCTTCTCAATCAATAACATTAATTAATCCACCCATTAAAGTAATTAAAAATAATAATCTTGTTTTTGATTTATCAGATTCTTCTTTATCTGGATATGAGTTTAAAATTTTTACTGATCTTAATTTTAATCATGAATTTGAAACTACAAAAAAACCATCAACATTTAATGTTTCTAATGTAGGTATTGTTGGAATTTCTACTAATGCATCACTAACTATTCAGTATGATTCATCTATTCCAGAAAATCTTTACTACAATTTAGAAAAATCTGGTAATATTGCAAACTCTGATAAAGATGTTATTAATTATAATAAAATATCATATATTAACAGCATTTATAATGGATCTTATAATGTAATTGGAATAGGTACAACAACTTTTAGTATAAATTTAGAAAAACTTCCAGAAAAACTTTCTTATGCTTCTACAGAATGTAGTGTATTAGAATATTCAACGAAATCAAGTTTAGCAACAGGTCCAGTCAATTCTTTAAATATTTTATCTTCAGGATCTGGATATAAAAAATTACCATTTTTTAAGTCTACAAATTCAATTTCTGGAAAAGATTTACTGGTAATTCCAAAATCAAATACAATAGGATCAATTAAAGAATTGAGAACTATTAATAGTAGATTTGCATATCCATCAGATAAAACACTAAGACCAAAAGTTTTTGCATCTCCCATCATTAAAGTCAAAGATTCCAATACGATAGATCAAATATCAATTATTAGTGGAGGGTCTGGATATGTTTCACCACCAAACTTTGTTTTAGTAAATTCAGAAAATAGAGATATTGTAACTTCTGGGTTAATCGAATTTAATATTACAGGATCATCTATAACTTCAACTGAAATTATCGCAGAACCAAAAGGTCTTCCGGATGAAAAAGTAGAATTGTATACGATCAATAATAATAATGGAGTTTCTATTGAAAAAGTTGAGTCTGTAAATGCCACAACATTTGATTGTTATATATCTACACCCAATGTTTTTGGAATATCTGAATTTAGAGATGCACCATTTAGTGATGGTGATGAAGTTTTTGTAGAAGGGATACAAAAATTTGGTTCTTCTGGTGATGGATTTAATTCTTCAGATTATGGATATAAATTTTTTAAAGTTATCGATTATGATAATACTTCTATTAATGATAGAGTGAGAATTAGTGTTTCTGGATTAACAACAAACACTGGCATTCCAAAAACAATTCAAGATTACATTGGGGTTTTAATTAATAAAAATGATTATCCAGTTTTTGAGGTAACTAAAAAAATATCTAATTTTGTAGTTGGAGAAAAATTATCATCCAATGGTATATCAAGAGATTTAGAAGTCGTTGAGAGTGTTAGTAATTATTTAAAAATTATTGGAACTTACAATTTATCAGTAGGTGAAACTATTATAGGAAATGAATCTGGAAATAAAGCAACAATTGTTTCATTAAAAGAAAATAATGGAGTATTTAATATTGGATATTCTAATTTAAAAAATATTGGTTGGGAAAATGAAATAGGAAAGTTAAGTGAAGATTATCAAGTTATTGCTAATAATGATTATTACCAAAATTTATCATATTCAATAAAAAGTTCAGTATCTTATAAAGACCAGCAATCTCCTATTGAAAGTTTAGTGCATATAAGTGGAATGAAAAATTTTGCAGATACGCAAGTATTGCAAAATGCAAATGGTGGGGTTGTAAATAATGATGAATTTTCTTCTTTCATTTATGATATAATTGATGAAAAACGTGTAGATACTATTAATAATTTTGATAGAGTTATAGATCAAGATGTTATTCAAGGAAAATCTAAATTTTTAAAATTGCAGAGTGAAAAACTGACAAACTATACAGAATTGAAAAGTTTAGATGTATTAAGTATTGATGATATTAGTAATCAGTTTTCAAGTATAGAATCTGAAGTTACTGAATTTTTATCTATAGAAGAAGTTGATGATCAATCATATTACAACTTTTTAATAAGAATAGTTAACCCAGAAAAAAATGAAGAAATTCAATTAACAGATATCACTATTTTAAGTAATGGATCGGAAACTTTTATTGTCGAAAATGAATCTTTAACTGGAATAGGATCTACATCATATCATTTAAATAATGATACATTTGGAACATTTGATTTATATACAAATGAATATGAAGAAACTTTTTTAAGATTTTATCCAAATGATCCTTTCGATAGTGATTATGATTTAAAAATAATTAGACAAGTATTTGATTCTTCATCTTCTGGTCTTGGAGCAGAATCTATAGGTTTTGTAAAATTAACTGGATCTACTGCATTTGATAATGCAGATGTAGGAATTGGAACAACTACTATTATTTCTGTAGACTCTAATAATTTTGATGCATTATATATAAATTCACACGCAATTAATTTATCTACTTTAGAGTCGGATTATGTGAGATTATACGTTGTTGGTATTGGTACTAGTACATATACTTCAGAATATTATATTGATGGTTATAATCAAAGATCATTTACTGGAAATCAAATAGGTACTTTTTATGCCAATATAGATGATAGTGGCATTTTACATGTATTCCATGAAAATAATACTCCAAATCAAATTAGAATAAAAAGTAATATAGTTGGATTTGGCAATACATTATCTGGAATAGGAACATATCGATATAGTGTATTTGGGCAAGATGATGGGCAAGAAAGAAGTGCAATTTATGAATCTGGATTTACTGATACTTCATCGGGATTATCCACATCCATTTTAACTTTTAATAAAAATCTTTTTAATGCATCTAAATCAGTTATTCAAATTAGTGAGGGATATAAAAAAGCACTTCATCAAGTTATGATAATTTATAATGAAAATGATGTTTATATTCAACAATTGCCATTTTTAACTGTTTCGGGTGAAAATGAGTACATTTCAGAATTTGATGGATCTTCCGGATTGGGGACTTTTGGTGGTAGTATCTCCGGAAATGATGTTATATTATCATTTTATCCAGATTCTAGTGAATCTGTTGATATTAAAATTTTTAGTAAAATTTTATATAAAGATTTAGATATTATCAATGAACCACCAGATTTATCTTATGGAACAGTTATAGAAAGAATTGATGAAAAATTTTATAATGGTATTAATCTTGATAGAATTAATAAAACCAATTTTGTTCTTAGAAGTAACAAAATTCCAATTTTTTCAAAAACTTTTAACCCAAATAGAACATCAGAGTTAAATCCAAGTACAGGAGTATTTACTATTCCAAATCACTTTTTTGTAACCGGAGAAGAATTAATTTACACCCCAAACTCAACAATTGAAGAGGTTGGAATATCTTCAATAGAAACGGGAAGTGGTCCATTACCATCTAGGGTATATGCATATAAAGTATCCGACGATAAATTTAAAATTGCACTGACAAAAGAAAGTGCTGATGCTGGAATTGGGACAACTTTCACTTCTCTTGGAGAGGGAAATTCTCATAGATTTACTATGGCAAAAAGAAATAGTAAATGTATTATAACTATCGACGATTTAATACAATATCCATTAACATATACAAAAATAACACATCAATTGAATGGAAATGTAAATGGTGAAGTTGGTATTAATACTGATATAATTTCTTTAAGTGGAATATCTTCTATAAATCCAAAAGATACATTATTAGTTGATGATGAGTATATGGGAGTTATAAATGTTGGATTGGGAACAACAAATTTGGGACCCATTACAAATAGTGGAAATTTAAATTTGGTAAAGGTTGATAGAGGTTTTGTTGGATCTTATATATCTACCCATACAGATTCTTCTTTAGTGAGATTATATAAAGGTGCATTTAATATTGTAGATGATGAAATTCACTTTGCAGAACCCCCAAGAGGTAATCCTCAGATTAACAAAACAAAATATAATTTAGATTTTGAAACATCATCATTTACTGGTAGGGCATTTTTAAAATCTGGATATGAAAATAACAAAATTTATGATGATATATCTGATGAATTTAGTGGAATTAATAGTTCATTTACTTTAAAGGTGGGTGGTGCAAATACTACAGGAATTGGAACCGAAGGATCTAACGGACTTATTTTTATCAATGGTGTTTATCAATCCCCCAAAACAGACAATAATCCGAATATTTTTAATTATGAAATTTTAGAAGATGTTGATTTGGGATTATCTACAGTAAGATTTTCTGGAATTACAAGACCAGATGATCCTCTAGAATATGTAATTTCAGAATATGATGTTAATGCAAATGCACTTCCTAGAGGGGGAATTATAGTTTCCTATGGTTCCACTACAGGACTTGGTTTTGCACCTCTCGTAGGCGCTTCCGTAACAGCTGTCGTTGGTGCTGGAGGTTCTATTGTATCTGTAGGATTGGGAACAACTGATAATCTTGGATCTGGATATAATGGACTTACTCCAATTGGCGTTTTTGTTTATGAGGAGAATCACGTCGGCACAGCGGCAACTATTGAAGTTTCTAATATTGGGGTTGGAGGTACATTGTCATTTAGTGTTGTTGGACCTGGAACTGGATATAACAATCCAAAAATATTTGTATCAGATCCTTCTTATGAAAATTTACCAATTATTGGTGTTTCTAGATTGGGGATTGGGAATACGACTGAGACTGGAGTTGGATTGTTAATGGATGTTAAAGTTGGAGGATCTACAGGAATAGGCTCTACATATTTTGAAGTGACTGATTTTAAATTCTCTAGGACTGGATATGGTTTTAGAAGAGGTGATGTATTTAAACCTGTTGGATTGGTTACTGACGCCTCACTATTATCTCCATTGTCAGATTTTACGATTACTGTAGTTGATACTTATACTGATTCATTTGCAGCATGGGATTTTGGAGAGATTGATTACATAGATTCAATAAAACAATTTCAAGATGGTATAAGAGTTAGATTTCCACTTATATACAATGGAGAACTTCTTAGTTTTGAACCTGAAAATAATTCTTCCATCCAAAGAAATATCAATAATGTTTTAGTAATTTTTATAAATGGAATTATTCAAGAACCAAAAATTAACTATATTTTTGAAGGTGGAACATCTTTCGTCTTTACAACACCACCATTACCAGAAGATAATATTGATATTTATTTTTATAAGGGTGTTGATGGTGTTGACTCTGTTACAGTTGATGATATATTTCCAACTATAAAATATGGAGATGATGTTCAAGTATTGAGTATTAATTCAAATCAAAATACAATATCACAGGAAGAAAGAACTGTTTATAATTTAGCATTTTCAGATAAATTTGAAACTAATTTATATTTTGGTCAAGGAATAGATGAAACTGTTTATAAACCACTTTCTTGGACTAAACAAAAAGTTGACAAAAAAATTAATGGAGAATTTATATCAAAATCCAGAGATACCTTAGAACCACTGATTTTCCCAACGGCAAAAATTATTAAAAATATTTCCACAACAGATAATGAAATATTCTTGGATAGTATTGAATTATTTGAGTATGAAGATGGTGTATTTGGAGAAGATAATAATGAGTTTACTGATAAAACTAATGCAGGATTTGATGCATTAATTATTGATAATACAAATCCAGTTTCTGCAGCATTTACATGCTCCATTGGGTTTGGTGGAACTGTTATTGGAATAACAACACTTAATGTTGGATCTGGATATGCTGCAGATCAATCAACAATATCCTTAAAATTTACAAATCCACCTGAACTAGGAATAGGAATAGGAACAACTGCATCTGCAGAGGCAACTATAATAAATGGTTCTGTTTCTTCAGTTTCTATCACAAATCCTGGATTTGGATATGCGGTAGAACCAAAAATATTTGCAGAAACTCCAAATTATAATATTGAAAAAATTACAGGGTTTAGTGTGATTAACGGATTTTCTGGAATTGTAACCGGAATTACAACATCTAATGGAATAGGTACTGCATTGGCATTAGTTTTTAATATTTATCATGATGTGAATGATAATTATTTCTCAGGAATAAGTACTGGATATCCGATTTACATTTATGATACTCAAATTGGTAATGGTGTTGTGTCAATTGATGAATCAGATTCTGAATCCGTTGGAATTGGGACTACTTTCTTAGATAATGTTTATTATGTATCAGATTGGTCTAATAATGCCGAAATTGCAATTATTACTTGCAATGTTAAGTCAGATTCTAATATTATTGGAATTGAAACCACTGGAAGTATTGAAAATCCAGTAGGAAAATATTCTTGGGGAAGATTGTATGTAGGAACAAGATCTGAAAATCCAATTTCAATTAATGTTTCCGGAAATATTGTTAGTGGATTATCTACTTATCCAACAATTCAAAGAAGAAATTTTGGAATTAGAAAAACTGGAGCACTTCCCAAAATTGTTTTATAAATACATAAAAAAGTAATAATATGTCTGCATTTGTAACAGATAAATTTAGAATATTGAATGCTGATTCTTTTGTAGAGTCAATCAGTAATAATTCTTATTATATTTTTCTGGGATTAACAAATCCAGATAATACTACAGTTATTTCTGGAGAAGGTCCAACAGAAAATGATGGTTTTGGTAGATTGATAAACTGGGATACTAGTACAGCAAATAATCCCGTAGATAATTTACAATATCTTTCACATTATAGAGATACTTGTTTATTCGGAAAAAAAATAATCTCAGAAAATGCTAGAAGAGTTGTAAAAAAATATGAATGGGTTCAAAATTCTCCATATGATGTTTATAGGCATGATTATGGTCCAAGCAATGTATCTTTAGTATCTCAATCGGAAAGATTATATAGTTCAAATTACTATGTAGTCACAAGTGAATATAAAGTTTATATTTGTATAGAAAATGGTTCTTCTGGAACTGGAACTGTTTCAAGATCTCAAACAGAACCTAATCATACTGATATTGAACCAGTATCATATAATGATGGATATAAATGGAAATATCTTTTTAGAGTTTCACCTGCTGATGTAATAAAATTTGATTCGACTGAATATATTATTCTCCCAAATGATTGGATGACTACAACTGACAGTGAAATTCAATCTATTAGAGAGGGTGGAGATTCTTTCAATAATAACAATCAAATAAAAACAGTTTATATTGAAAATGGTGGTTCTGGTTATGGTGATAGCTTTACTGCAAATATTTTAGGTGATGGTGTTGGTGGAACAGTATTTGTTTCCACAAGTTCTGGTGTCATTGATAATGTAATTGTTACAAATGGTGGATATGGATATACATATGGAACAATAGAACTTTCTGGAGGATCTGGTGCAAAATTAGTTCCAATCATTCCACCATCAAAAGGACATGGATATGATATTTATGATGAATTAGGTGCCGATAAAGTTTTATTATATGCTAGATTTGATGATTCTACTAAGAATTTCCCAGTGGATACAAAATTTTCACAAGTTGGAATATTGAAAAATCCAGAAACTTTTTCAAGTTTAAGTAGAACTAATCAAAATTTCACAGAAAATACATTTTCAGCACTTTATTCAATTGCACTACAAGATTCTGTTTCAGTGGAAATAGGAAATTTAGTAACTCAGGATCAGGGAAACGGAATAGTTGCAGAAGGATATATTGCATCTTTTGATAAAGAAACTAAAATTTTAAAATATTATCAAGATAGATCTTTATCTTTTGCAAATAAAAATGACCAAACTGATTCTACATATGTCAATAAAAATATAATTCCATTTGTTTCTACAGAAAGTGTTTTAGTTAATGCAAATAATATAGGAAATTCTGTAAATGTAGAAATTGACACAAGTATTAATAATACAAATCAACTAACAACTGATAGTGGAAAAGTTGTAGATTTGGGCGTCACTTTTACAAATGGTCTTTCTAATCCACAGATAAATAAAAAGACGGGAGATATAATTTATATTGATAATCGACCAATTGTTGAGAGAAACTCTAGACAAAAAGAAGACATTAAAATTATTCTGGAATTTTAAAAAAAATGGCACAAAAAACCGATTTAAATGTTAGTCCATATTATGATGATTTTGATAAGAATAAAAATTTTAATAAAGTTTTATTCAAACCAGGATATCCAGTTCAGGCTAGAGAATTAACAACTTTACAATCCATTTTACAGAATCAAATTGAATCTTTTGGTAATAATATCTTTAAAGAGGGGTCTTTGGTTATACCAGGATCTATTACTTACGATAATCAATTTTCTGCAGTAAAACTAAACTCTTTTAATTTAGGTGTAGATATATCTACATACATTAAAAGTTTTATAGGTAAGACAATAACAGGGCAGAGTTCTGGAGTAACTGCATCAGTTCAATATGTATCTCTCCCATCAGATAGTGATTTAGTTGAATATGTAACAATTTATGTAAAATATATTAATGTTGGATTTGATTCTCAAACAGCAATTTTTCAAGATGGAGAATCATTAATAGCAGATGAAAATGTAACTTATGGAAATACTACCATTGTTTCTGGCACAACTTTTGCTTCATTAATATCATTAAATTCTACATCTACAGGATCTGCAGTATCAATTGATGATGGTGTATATTTTGTTAGAGGTTCTTTTGTTAATGTTT
>Ga0099849_1000244_pt1 | contig 24609 bp, 49 predicted proteins | sample CB_VirMetaG_4_FD_78177 | JGI IMG/M metagenome (GOLD analysis project Ga0099849, IMG submission 78177) | Freshwater to marine saline gradient viral communities from Chesapeake Bay - CB_1508_1M Viral MetaG | ecosystem: Environmental > Aquatic > Marine > Coastal | place: USA: Chesapeake Bay... | reverse complement strand
TGGTCTGCTACTATTGGTTCTAAGTTCCAGTTTTAAAAACTATTTATATTAAATAACGTTTCATTTAAAAGTTGCATATGTTTAACTATATAAAACGCAATTGGATGGCTTTTACAGACATTTTTAAAGACAAGAACGATTTTAACGAAAAGACCATCGTAGGCTTTTTATCATTTGCTATGATGACTATATTTGCTTTTGCAGATATATTTACTGGTCTATTCGGAAAAGATTTAGTAATTCAAGAATTTATCTATAACTCTTTTGTTGTTATTACTTTAGGATCATTTGGTATCGCTGAAGCTGGTAACATATTTGGTAAAAAATCAGAGTAATGGCAGTAATAGAACCTAAAGGTATTATAGTACACTCAATGGGAGAGTATCTTCAATGGGAAGGTGAATGGTTGACTGCTCATGAATTTTTGAAAAAACTAAGACTATCCGTCCATGGATTTGTACATCCGGACGGTACGTATGAAAAGATGATTGAATCACCTGGCAAAGCAGCTCATGCTGGTAAATCTAAATTTGGAGACTTACAGCATCTAAATTCTCATTTCCTAGGATTTGAATTACTTGTACCAGGTAAACAAGATTACGCATCCTTTTCGAAAGCGATAGAGACTCCTGGAACTTACACCGATGAACAATTCGATAGAGCGGTGGAGGTATGTAAGTGGTGGATGAACCAATATAACATACCAGCCGATGCAGTAGTAAGACATTCAGACGTATCTGGAGATGATGTAAGAGGAGCCGGAAAAGGTAAAACGGACCCAGGCTCTGCTTTCGATTGGGAAGCTTTTAAAGCAGCATTAGTTGCTTAATTGAGATTAATTTCTTAAATTATAGTTATGGGAAAAAACCTTAGAGGATATCTTGCATTTGCAATAGTAGGTGGCTTTGTAGCCTATACTATATTTGGTAGGTCAGGTATAGATGTAGACGTACAAGCATATCAAATGCAGATCAATTTACTTGAACAAAAGATTGATTCTATACAAACTGAGAATAGTTTGCTTGTAAAAGAAGCTGACTCTCTTGAGTCTAAAATTACTCAGTATGATATTAAAATAGGAAAATTAAACAGAGAGATAGATGCTATTAAAGAAGAAACTCAGCAGAGGATTGATTCTGTCGACTTTTTTGGTGATGATGAGCTTGAAAAGTTTTTCGCAGATCGCTACAGACAGTACTTCAATACAGTTAAGTAAACCTGTAGCAAAGCTTGTTATTAAAGATTTGATGAAAGGAGACGGTATGGCTGTAGAGTTACAGACTATCCAAGAAATATTATCATCAACAAATGAAAAGCTTGCTACTCAAACTGAACTAGTAACTAATCTTAACTTACAGATTACTAATTTAGAAAGCATTCTTAGTACTAAAGACGAACAAATAAATACTTCTCAAGAACTATCCAAAGAGTTAGAAGAAGCTTTACGCAAGGAAAAGCGTTTAGGTAGACTGTATAAACTAGGCTCTACAGTTGGAATAGCAGCAGTTGCTTTATTACTTGTACAATGATGAAACGTATTCAAAGGAACTTATTTCCTTTTATTATAGCATTTTCCGCCCTGTCGGTATCTGCTTCGGCCGCTTTCTATTCTGTTAGCGGTCTTAGCAAACTTTTTGCTGGAGCTTCTTTTGAGGTTATAATTATGGCCGGATCATTAGAAGTAGCTAAGTTAGTTATAGCATCTCTACTTTATCAGTACTGGGATACTATTAATAAGCTTCTTAGAACGTATCTTGCTATCGCTGCCGTAGTATTAGTATTAATTACTAGTATGGGTATATACGGATTTTTATCAGCGGCTTATCAAGAGACTTACAATAAGTTATCTATAGTAGAAAATGAGAAATCTTTTATACAGCAAAAAATAGATTTCTATCAAAACGATGTAACAAGATATGATGAAGAACTTAAAAGAATTGCTAGTAATATTTCTATTCTTAGCAATGCCAAAGCTCAGTCGATCCAGGTACGAGACACCACGGTTTCTGGGGGCGTTAGACAAACCATCTCTACTTCCGAGCTTAGACTTGCTCAGTCACGTATCAAGACTGAAGAAGAGAATCGTAAGGATGTTCAAGCAAGAAGAGAGATAGCAGCTGATAGCTTACAAAAATTTCAATTACAAGTACTAGAGCTAGATAATAATACTGAAGTAGCCGGAGAGTTAGGACCGTTACAGTATCTTTCAGGTCTTACCGGAGTATCAATGGATAGAATTATTAACTGGTTACTTTTAATTATTATATTTGTTTTCGATCCTTTAGCAATATCTTTAGTTATAGCAGCTAACTTTGCCTTTGATAAAGCAAGACCAAAAAAGAACTTATATGGGGAAGAAGAATGGGATGAGGATCATGCTTTGGATCAAGTGTTGAATGAAATAGTAGACGAAAAGACAACATATAATTATGTTGATGCAATTAAAGATATAGAAGTTAGAGATGCTGAGGAGGTAAAACCGCCAAAGGTAAGTAAAGAAAAAAAAGAAGTAAAGAAAGAAGAAGAGAAACCAACTCCACCCGATAGAGTAAAAACAGGAAGACCTTTTAAAGTTTTAGATCAAACATCTTATCAGATAAAAGTTCAGGAGCAAGATGGAACTATTAAATGGGTTAATAAAAAAGGAGTTAATAGTTCTAAAAGATATTTGTAGATTACAAATTTTTTTCTTATATTATTTAAAAATAGTTTATGGACAATAAGTTATACAACATGTTAAAGAGTTCTGCTGAAGCAGATAAAGCTAAAGCATTACTTTCTTTAGAGCTGCTAGGTAACAAAGCAGTAGGTATCGGAGATCATTCAACAGAAGATTTTTATAATAATGCTGAAGAAGCGTTACAAATATTAGTAGATGCTGATGATAGATTAGAAGCACTAAGTAAATATTTTAATTCTTCTACAAAAGAGCTTATAAATGAAAATACTTCTATAGCATGAGTGATAGAGAGATAATGAACGCTAAACATCCTCCTTCAGCAAGAGAGATACTTAAAAAAGAATACCCAACAATCTATAACGGCTATCAATCTATAGTAGATGAACAGTTTGAGTTATTTGCTAGAAAGCATTTAGACTATGGAATGCATAATGTAAGTGCTGGTACTAATCTAGAAAACTCAGATGAAGTAGAGTTTGCAATGACTGGTCTTTGGTATAGACTTTCAGATAAGATTAATAGATGGAAGAATATGATTATATCAGGCCGTAGAGCTCAAAACGAATCACTAATAGATACTTTTCAAGATGTAACAAACTATGGTATTATTGCTCAGTTAGTTAAGAGAGGTATGTGGAAAAACGATTAGATGCCTAAAAAATTAAAAGGTCTAGTAAAAAAGGTTTGGGAAAGCAAACTTAAACAATCACCTAAGAGTAACAAACACATATCTTACTCTCAGTTATCTACATTTGCTAATTGTCAGAAACAATGGCACCTTACCTATGTAAAAAATCTAGCACCGTATCAATCTTCTATTCATGCTGTATTCGGAACAGCAATGCACGAAACTATTCAGACTTGGTTAGAAACTCTATACCATGATAAGGTAAAGACAGCTAACGAAATGAACTTAGATACTTTACTATATAATAATATGGTAAAAGCTTATAAAGCACAACGTGTTATGAATAGTCATGAGAACTTTTCAAGTGCTGAAGAAATGAATATGTTTTGGTTGGACGGTAAACATATTCTTAAGTTTCTTAAAAAGAAAAGAGCAGGCTACTTTGGTACTAAGGGAGTACATTTGGCTGGGGTAGAGACGCTCTTATACCAGGAGTTACGCCCTGGCGTTATGTTTAAAGGGTTTGTTGATCTGATCTTTTATGATGAAAGAGACGATACTTGGACAATAATGGATATTAAAACTTCTACCTCAGGATGGAACTCTTTAGCTAAAAAAGATAGCAAAAGAATATCTCAGATACTTTTATATAAACAGTTCTTTAGTAAGCAGTTTGATATTCCTATAGAAAAGATTAACGTAGAGTACTTTATAGTTAAAAGAAGAGTTCCTAAAAATGCTGAGTACGCTTCTATGCAAAGAAGAGTTCAGCAGTTTAGACCAGCAGACGGTCCTAGAAAAGTAAAACAGGCAGTAGAGTTAATGCAACACTTTGTTAAAGAAGCTGTAAGTCCAGATGGACAGTATATAGAAAAAGAGTATCCTACATCGCCTTCCAAAGACAGCTGTAGGTTTTGTGCGTTTAAAGAATTACGAATATGCCCTGATGCTGTTTTGTAATCCTAGCCTATTTATATATACATATATATTAGTAAAAAAAAGTTATGTCAAATAAAGATAGAAAACTCACATCGGTTCGTATAGATGCCGATCTCTTCCAAGAGTTTAAGTTACAGTGCATGCATGATAATTTTTCCTTTCAAAAACTTGCCTCCCGTGCAATTTTTTTATATCTTACTGATAAAGGATTCAAGCAACGTATACACAAGCAAAACACAATTAAGTTAAAATAGTTACATGAAAGATAAGTTTCGTTATTTAAAGCAAGAGGATAGAAAAAAGATCTTGTTACTGTGTGATGATATTCGGATGCATTCTGGTATCGGTACGATGGGTAAAGAAGTAGTTTTAGGAACAGCTCATCATTTTAATTGGGTTAACCTTGGAGGAGCTATTAACCACCCTCAGAAAGGACAAATGCTAGATCTCTCAGAAGAGGTTAACAAACAAACAAACATCGATGATGCTTATGTTAAAGTTATTCCTAACAATGGATACGGAGATGCTAAGATAGTAAGAGAGCTGATTCGAATGGAGAAACCTGATGCTATTTTAATCTTTACTGATCCAAGATATTGGACTTGGTTGTTTGAAATGGAAAGAGAGATAAGAAGTAAAATGCCAATATTCTATTTGAATATCTGGGACGATTATCCTGCTCCTCTTTACAATAGAGATTATTACGATTCTTGTGATGTATTAATGGCTATTTCTAAACAGACTAAAAATATTAACAAATTAGTATTAGGAGATAAAGCTAAAGATAAAATTATAGAGTATGTACCTCATGGCATAAATACTAATCACTTTTTTCCTATCAAGTCCGACCATGAAGACTATGACAAGCTGTTAGAGTTCAAAAAGAAAGTATTACAGAATAACGAATATGACTTTGTAGTATTTTATAACTCTCGTAATATTAGACGTAAAAGTACTGCCGATTCAATTCTAGCCTTTAGACAGTTTTGTGATTTGATAGGAAAAGAAAAAGCTAAGAAGTGTGCTTTTATTTTACATACAACAGCTGTCGATCCTAACGGAACAGATTTATATAAAGTAAGAGAAGCTTTCTGTGATCCGGAGTATGTAAACGTATACTTTTCAACAGATAGACTAGAGACAGCACAGCTTAATTTGTTCTACAATATATCAGATGTAACTATCCAACTATCTTCTAACGAAGGATGGGGATTAGCATTAACTGAATCTCTTTTAACAGGCACAATGATATCGGCAAACGTTACCGGTGGTATGCAAGATCAAATGAGATTTGTAGACGATAAAGGTAAGTGGATTGATTTCGACGGAGACTTTCCTTCCAATCACAGAAAAACATATACCGAATGTGGTGAATGGGCTGAACCAGTCTTTCCTTCTAACATATCAGTACAAGGATCACCTCCTACACCTTACATCTTTGATGATAGATGCTCTGCTGAAGATGCAGCACAAGCTTTACTTAAAGTATATAACTACGGTAAAGAAGAAAGAGAGCGTAGAGGAGATGAAGGACGTAAATGGGCTACAGGAGATGAAGCTAAGTTTACAGCCGAGAATATGTCTAACTCAGTTATAGAGATATTAGATCGAGGTTTTGATAGCTTTGTTCCTAGACAAGCGTATGAGTTCTTTACAATCAAAGAACGTCCAAGAAATATAGTAACACATAAAATAACAGGGTACTAAGATGAGTAAACCAACAGTTGTAGTTTCATGTCCTGCTGATACTTATAGTGGGTACGGAGGAAGAGCAAGAGATTTCGTTCAAGCATTAATTGATTTAGACAAGTATGATGTTAAAATTTTATCTCAAAGATGGGGTAATACCCGATTTGGTTATTTAAAAGATCATGGCGAGGATGATTTACATTCCAGACTTATCTATAAATTAGAACAACGTCCTGACATTTGGATTCAGATTACTATACCTAACGAGTTCCAAAAGGTAGGTAAGTTTAATATAGGAGTTACCGCAGGTATAGAAACTAGCGTTTGTGATCCTTCCTGGATTCAAGGAGGAAATAATATGGATGTAATCTTTGTATCTTCTAATCATGCCAAAGATGTTTTAGAAAACTCTAAGTTTGAAATGGCTGATAAAAATAATCCTAACAACAAACAGATGCTTCAGTTAAATACTAAAGTAGAAGTACTGTTTGAAGGAATAAGATTAGACAAATATTATAATATTAAAGCAGAAGAAAGAACTAAACTATCAGAGTATTTAGATACTATTCCGGAAAATTTCTGTTATTTACTTATGGGGCATTGGATGCAAGGTGAGTTAGGAGAAGATAGAAAGAATATTGGGTATACTATTAAAACCTTTTTAGAGACGTTTAAAAACAAAATGAATCGTCCGGCCTTAGTTTTAAAGAGTCATACATCAACTACCTCTATTATGGATAGAGAAAGAATGCTTGATAAGATAGATGCAGTAAGAAAGACAGTGAAAGGAAGTTTACCTAACATTTATTTAATTCATGGAGAGGTAAATGATGCTGAAATAAATGAGCTGTATAACCATCCAAAGATAAAAGCATTTGTATCTTTAACAAAAGGAGAAGGATTCGGTAGACCGTTTTTAGAGTTTAGCACAATAGGTAAACCTATCATAGCTTCTAACTGGTCTGGTCATACAGACTTTCTTAAAGATGAGAATGTTAGATATGTAACCGGAACGTTAGAAAAGGTACATAAATCAGCTGCAGTAAAGAATCTAATCTTAGAAGAAGCAAGCTGGTTTAAACCCGATGATATAGATGTAGCTAGAGCTTATAAAGAAGTTCAGAAACATTATAAGAGATACTCAGGATTGGCTAAGAAACAATCTTCATATGTTAAGAGGACGTTTAGTTATGATAAGATGGTAGAGACGCTAAGTAACCTTATGGTACAGTATGTACCTGACTTTCCTAAGCAGGTAGAACTATCTTTACCAAAGCTTAATCTTCCTAAACTTAAAAAGGTAGGAGAAGATTCTACTCCTAAAATTACTTTACCTAAACTTAAAAAATTAAATTAATGGATAAGTTAGTAGATTGTAAACGATGTGGCGGTAATGCTTGTTATGAACAGAACATAGATGAAAGTACCACAACATGGATGTGTATGGGGTGTGGTTTTACAACTTCAACTTTAATGTCAAAAGACGGAGAGGTAGTTAACAATGCTCTTGCAACATCACCCGAACTGTATAAAGATCTTATGCATGAAGATAAAAACGGTAGAGTCTGGTTACCTGCTACAATTACATTACCAGCTAAAGGTATGGTGTTTATAGATGGTACTAGTAAAAAAGATTGGAAATGGGCAGCAGTTAATGCAATACCTCTCCAGGAAGGAGATAAAAAAGTAGCTGAAGATCAAACTCATAAAATGGATATGAAGAACGTAAAACATTTTAAACAAAATGATTTTATGGATGCTTTAGAAATGATAGGATTTTTTGCAGTAGAATGAAAATAAGTTATGCAATAACAGTTTGTAATGAAAAGTTAGAAGTCAAACGTTTAGTAGACTTTTTACTTACTAATAAACGTAAGCAAGATGAAATAGTTGTTCTTTATGATCAGAAAAATGGCGATGAGGAAGTAATCAACATGCTTACTAAACTTAATAAACTTCCTAACTTTCAAGTATGGAGAGGATTCTTTGAAGGTCATTTTGCTGATTGGAAGAATAAACTAACCGAATATTGCTCAGGTGATTATATTTTTCAGATAGATGCCGATGAATATCCTCATGAAACTTTAATTGAAAAGCTTCCGGAAATATTAGAAGGTAATCCTGATAACGATGTTTATTTAGTTCCTAGAGTTAATACTGTAGAAGGTTTAACTGAACAGCATATAAAGAAATGGGGATGGAAAGTTAGTCAGTCAGGTTGGGTTAACTGGCCGGACTACCAATGGCGTATATGGAAGAACAAGCCTGAAATTAAATGGGTTAATAAAGTTCATGAAAGATTAGAAGGTTTTAAGTCATATGCTCCTTTACCTGATCTAGATTTGCTAGCTTTATATCATCCTAAAGATATTAAACGACAAGAAAAACAAAACGCTTATTACGGTACTTTATGATTAAATTACTCGACTGTACGTTAAGAGATGGAGGTTATTACACTAACTGGGATTTTGATACTCAGTTTGTTAAAGAACTTATATCTACTTTAGATCTTAGCGAAGTAGACGTTATAGAATTAGGGTATAAATCTCCAGTAAAAGGAGGTAGATATCGAAAATGTAACGATAGGTTTATTTGGGAGGTACTAGAGTACAAACTACCGGTTAACTCTCAGCTAGCATTTATGATAGATGCAAAAGACTTTATTAACAGCAAAGGTGTTAATTTTGAATTGATAGATGATGTAATTCATAATACAGCTGATTCTCCATTTACTATTTGCAGGCTTGCTATTAAGTATAATGAAATAGATTTATCAATAAAAATCGGTGAATATATAAAAAAGAAAGGGTATAAATTAATTATTAACCTAATGGGTGTTAGTTTGTTATCTGATAAACAAATCGTTGAGTTTTTAAAAGTAAAAGAATTAGAACCTATAGCACTTTACTTTGCCGATAGTTATGGAGCATTAGTTCCAGATAGAGTTAAATCTATAGTTAAGTTGTTTTTAAAAGCTAATATAGATGTAGGAATACACACCCATGATAATTTAGGTTTAGCTTTTGCTAATTGTTTAGCAGGTAAAGATGAAGGAGCAACATGGTTGGATGGTACACTACTTGGAATGGGTAGAGGAGTAGGGAATGTAAAGACAGAACAGCTCACAACTTTTTTCCACCACACAGAAGGATTATATAATAGTACTGCTATTCTTAAATTAATTAATAAATATATGTTACCTCTTTTACATAAGTATAATTGGGGGTTTACTCATAATTATATGGTTAGTGGGTTAAAACATATACATCCCCTATATACTCAAACTCTCCAAAATTCCTTTTTAAACTCTCAAAGAATAGAAGATGTTTTACTTTCCATAAAAGATTCAAATACTTATGAAGAATCTAAAATTAAAAGTAAAATGATACCGAAAGTAGCCGTAGTTATTCCTGCAAGATACAAATCTTCTAGATTCCCAGGAAAACCTTTAGCTAAAATCAAAGGAAAAGAAATGATAATTTGGGTTGCTGAACTAAGTGAAAAAGCTGTAGGTAAAGAAAACGTTTATGTAGCAACAGAAAATCAAGAAATAGTAGATATAGTTAAACAGTATGGGTACAAAGTCATACTTACATCAGATAGCTGTTTAACTGGTACTGATAGAGTAGCAGAGGCAGCTTTAGAAATAGATGCAGATGTAATAGTTAACGTTCAAGGGGACGAACCATTGTTAGATCCACAAGATATTAAAAGGGTAATAAATTCTAAACTTAAACACCCTAATCACATTATAAATTGTGAAGCTTTTTTGAACAGTAATGAGGATGTAAACGATAAAAAGATACCAAAGGTTATTACTAATGTTTACGGAGAACTTATGTATTCAAGTCGAAATGCTATTCCTGGTACTAAAAAAGGAGATGGTAAAAGACCAAAAAAACAAGTATGTATCTATGCTTATAGTAGAGAGCACTTAAAAACGTTTGCTGCTCAAAAACAAAAAACTCCTCTGGAAGCAGAAGAAGATATAGAAATAAATAGATTTTTAGAATTAGGATATAAAGTAAAAATGGTAGAAGTGAACAGTACTACTCATGCAGTAGACTACCCAAAAGATATAACCATAATCGAAAGTATGTTATGAAGAATATTGTACATGTAGGTGCAGCCCGAGAACAAGCTAGAAATAGAAAATTTAACTATTTTTATTTTGAACCTAGAGAGGATGATGGTTGGATTATAGACACCGAACAGGATAATATTACTGTATTTCCTTTTGCGCTTTCTAATTATAACGGGACAGCTCAATTAAATGTTACGAAAAAACCTACTGTTAGTTCCTTTTACGAACCCAATATGGAGCTTATTAAAAAATGTCAACCTAAAAACGGGGATAGGTATAACGTTATTGACAACATAGATGTAGAGGTTAAAAGAATGGATTCAATATTTGATAATGATTTTCAAATACATAAATTAGTTCTAGACACCCAAGGCTCAGAATTAAACATTCTTAAAGGAGCAGGTGATTTATTAAATAATGTTGAAACTATAGAATGTGAGGTTGAATTTGTAGAGGTATATAAAAACCAGCCCCTGTATGAAGATGTTAATAAGTACTTAAAAAAATACGGTTTCAAACTCAGCCATTTCAGAACATTAATTAAATGGAGCGGGTATCTTATTTTTGCAGACGCTATTTACAAAAGATGAATATAGAAACTTACTCTAAATTACAGCACCAAGAAAATAACTTACAGATAGCTATAGATTTTGACGGGGTAATACATAGAAACTCTAAAGGATTCTATGACGGTACAGTTTATGATAAACCTATAAAAGGAGCTATAGAAGCAATTAAATTACTTTCAAAAAAATATACTATTGTAGTATTTACCGCTAAGGCTAAATCTGATAGACCATTAGTAAATGGTAAAACAGGAGAACAGTTAGTTTGGGATTGGCTTGTAAAGTATAAATTAGATTCGTATATTAAAGAAGTAACTTCTGAGAAACCACGAGCTATTTGCTACATAGATGATAGAGGAGTTAGATTCGAATCATGGGAACAAACTTTAAATTTTTTAGATGAAACCTATAACTAAAGACTTACGTAAACAAATTTTAAAGTTAGAAGATGCTGAATCTAGATTAAGATGTTTAAAAGATGTATATAAAGAAGAGACTGTATATATAATCGCAGGAGGTCCTTCACTGAAGAACTATTCAAAAGAGTACCTTAACAATTTTCTATCAGATAAATTAGTATTTAGTATTAAACAGTCATACGAGATACTAAAAGAAGTTACTGATTTTCATATTCTTAATTTTACTAATTTCAAACCTTACGACTGGTCAGATAATAAGTCAATAGTAAGTTGGGCTATTTTTGAACAATTTCATCCTGAAATGATATTTAAAAATAAACTTACCTGTGATCTGATGATACCAATCTACAGAAATAATCCTAACACAGGAGGAGGAGTTGGGCCAAACAAGATGGCTTTCTCTGTTGTAGAAAGAGGAGACTATGAATTACTTAAATTAGATCATCCAGAAGTTGGGTTTAATCAACCTTGGGCTCCTGGTATTATGTACGAAATGTGTATACCTCTTGCGTTATATACTGGCTGTAAAAAAATTGTTACAGTTGGATGGGATATAGGAGATATTAAATCATTTAAAAATGGACCCGATGATGATACACAGAGAGTATTTCAAGAACATTTTTATGGAGACAAACACCAAGAAATTGTTTATGCTAAAACTTCTATGGGTCCTAGAGAAATAATATCAGTAAGTAATTCAACTAAAGATATGTTTTATTGGCTGAAAGAACAAGACGTAGAATGGGAAATAGTTTCAGATCGAAATCCGGGCTATGAAGGAATACCTAGAATAGAGTTATGATAGCAGCTGGGTGTTTAGTACAGTGGTATGAGATAGAAATGTTTGAGGAGTATTTGAACTCCTTAAAACTTTCCTCTTTAGATTTTAAAGATAATGTGCTTATCGATATTTGCTTAAGCACAAATCAGGATTTAGAAAAGATAAATGGAGAGGTAGATATGCTCACATACGTTATAGAAAAGTTTATTAAAGTATGTAACGCAACACAGCAAGAGGGATTTAAAATTAAATATAGTATAGAAAGAAAATTATACACGATAGCTGATTATAGAAGAGACTTTAACGAAATATATTCTGACAAGGCTGAAGTATTATTCTGGGGTGAATCTGATATGTTAGTTCCTTCTCAAGCAATACAGACCATATTTTCATTACATCAATCAGTTTCTAAAATTACACCTAAGTGGTTAGGTTTTTTTGCTACCTGTAAGATGTGGGATGATTCTTGGAAGATTGTAGAACATAGCAAATTAACTGATCTTCCTAGAGATCCTTATGCTTGGTATGGAACTAGAAGTTATATGGACTATAACAAAATGGAAGAAATAAACTCAGAGGTTATTCAACCTGAATTGTTAAGTAGTTACAACTATAAGTTTAATGGATGCGGTTTAATTTTATCTTCTGAACTAATAAAATCTGGAGTTAATATCCCAAAATCAGTTTTCTTTACTCATGAAGATACAGCATTAATGAATAAAATGCTGAGTTTATTTGGTAATAATGAAATTCCTTTTTATATTATTAAAAATATACTTTTAGTTCACAATAGGGAACATCCTAAAAAGAGAAAGTATATTAAAAGCGAAAAAGGAGAAGATATAAACAAACGTAGAAACTCTAATAAATGGTACCAGATTGCTAGCAGGTACTCTAAAGAAAATGCATATAGCTTTATGAAACAAGGTAAAGCTTATAACTGGGAGGATGTATGGAAAGCTTAATAACAGGTTGTATTAGTACAAATAATAATTTACCCTATCTTAAATTAGTTGTAGAGTCTATAAGAAAGAATGCATACTATAAAGATATGCCAATTGTAGTATACGCTGAAAATTGTTCAGACGGAACTGATGAATGGCTTTTAAACAATTCTTATGATATAGAGTTTTATATAGAAAAGAATGAAATTGAGAAAGGTATTGGAGGAGGAATGGACTTTTGCGTTAGTAAAGCTAAAACTAAATACGTTAATATACTTCATTCAGATATGTGGATAGCTCCTAATCAAGATTTAGAACTACTTAAACTGTTTGATAGTATAGACGAAACAGAAAGATTAATTGCTTCTTCTTTTAGGATACAGCCTAAGATCTTTCCTAACGATCCAGACTACAGACCTGGAACAGTTTTTCTTCCTATGGATGCATTAGGAGCTTATCATAATGATTTTGATAGTAATTCGTTTAATGATTGGGCAACTGAGTTTAGCAGACAAAATGATATTACAGTACGTAAAGGAGGAGGAGCAGGCTTTTTTTGTAGAAAGAAAGATTATGAATGGATAGGAGGAAACGATCCTCTTTTCGCTCCTGCTTCATACGATGATATGGATTTATTTATTCGCATGCAATTAGAAGGTTACACTTTTAAAATGACCAGTAAGTCTTTAGTATGGCATTTTTCTGCTAGAGGTTCACATTTTAGAGATGAAGCTAAAGATAATTTCAAAAGTAAATCCCGACGCCAACAAAAAGCAGAGTATAATAATGCTCAAAAGTTTTTTAACAAGTGGGGACAAATGCCTGAGACTGATAATCAAACTTTTGTTAAACCTATTTACAATACTAATGTAATTAACAGAATACCTTTATTATGATACCTTGGATGTCAACTGAAGAAATTAACCTTATAGAAAGTTTTCTTAAACCTGACATGATTATGTTAGAATGGGGAAGCGGAGGAAGTACTATTAAGTTTTCTCAAAAGGTAGCAAAGTACTACTCTATAGAACATGTCAAAGATTGGTATACTGAAGTTAATAAAGAATTGGTAAACCTTAAGTTAAATAACAAAGTTAATAATTTTTTAATTGAACCAGATTACCCCAGAACTTTGCCAACAAAATATCGAGAATTTAAGACTTATATAGAATATGTAGACCAACTTAACATAATGTTTGATGTAGTACTTATAGATGGAAGAGCAAGAGCACAGTGTGCTAAAAAAGTTTTAAAGTATCTTAAAGATGATGCAGTAGTATTTATCCATGACTTTTGGGCTCGACCTCAATACCATTCTGTTTTAGAATTTTATGAAGAAGTAGCATCTGTTAAACATGGTCAAAGTTTAGTAACATTAAAAAAGAAAGAAAATGAAGATATCATTTATCCAACCCTCACGTAACAATCTTAAGTACCTTAAATGGTCTTATGAAGCTATTAGAAAGAATCAAGGCGACCACGAAGCAGAGATATGTGTAGCAGATGATGCTTCATCAGACGGTACATGGGAGTGGTGTATTGACAGAATGATACACGATCCTAGTTTTAAAGCCATCCGTAATGAAGGTCCTAATAGATTAGGACATACTATACTTTATGATAGGTTAGTAAATGAAGTTGCTACTAAAGACATAGCAATGATTTATCATGCCGATATGTATTTATGTCCTGGAGCTTTAGATGCTATAGAGCAGGAGATTAAACCCGGTGTGATAGTTTCACTTACTAGAATTGAACCTCCTCTACATCCAGACGGTCCGGAAAAGATTCTAAGAGACTTCGGAGTAGAACCAGAAGAGTTTAACGAAAAAGGTTTGTTAGATTTTATATCTAGCAGAGTACCGAACAACGATACTACTGAAGGTATATTTGCCCCTTGGGCATTTTACAGAAAAGACTTCCAAGAGATAGGAGGACATGACCCTTTATACGCTCCTCAATCAAAAGAAGATTCTGATATCTTTAATAGATTTCAATTAAACGGTATAAAGTTTGTACAGACTTGGCATGGCTGTGTTTACCATATGACCTGTAGAGGTAGTAGAAGAAATACAAAAGATAAAGCAGTTAACATCTACCAGGATAGTCCAGAATGGTTAGCACAGAATCAAAGATCGACTCGTAATTTTATTCGCAAGTGGGGTCATTTTGTTAAGCATGATCCTTTGATGAAACCTATTATTCCTCCAAAGTACGATATAGGATTTATAGTTAAAAACTCCCAAGATGTTCAGCTAATAGAAGCTTTAGAACCTTGGTGTACTACTATATATGTAGATGCAAGTAGAGAGAACTATATTGAATTAGAACAAAAGAATACTTTGTATGATCTGTCTGAAAAGATACGATCTTACGATAGTGAAAAAATAAATGAAATCTTAATTAATATAGATGGAAAACTTTTTAACCAGCAAGACTTTCAAACCATCCAGCAGCTATCTGAAATAATTAAAGACAGCGGTCAGGTAGGAGAATTTGAATTAGGAAATCTATTTATTAATATAATAGATATGAATGAATATCAAGATGATTTAATTAAATTATGAAAAAGAAGTATATAGTTGAGTTTACTCATTTAGACGGAACAGTAGAGAATATAGAATTGGTTACAGAAGATATTCAATGGTCAATTGATCAATGGAGTAGAAATAGAGCTATCTCTAAATATGAAATACTAGAAGAAGGTAACTCTAGTAACAAGCGAATGCTATTTGGGTAGCTATTTATTTGTATAAAAGAATCTTTTTTCTTATATTACTATTATGGAAAATCTTAAATCACTTATCAAGCAGGTTATTTCTGAGGCAACTAAAGTTAATTTTGCCGGACACAAATTCGTTCTTAAAGTTGACGTAAACGAAGACCCAAACAAAAAAGGAGTTAAAGTTCAATTCATTCCGACTTCCTTTGGACAGCTTACACCAACAGAGCAAAACGATATTGCAATCGAACTTCAGAAAAGATTAGAAGCAGGGCTAAAAGAATATGACCTCAGTGTAGAAAGAGATAGAAACTTAAAAGATAAAACTGTAATAGGCTTTTTTATATACATTGAATACTTTGATAAATTAATTAGAAAGGCTTTAGCAGGACAAAACCCTAACTAAACTCTACTATGGTCGGATATAAAGTTTATAGTTTAAACGATCCAAATAAAGAAGCAATCACATCTTGGTGTGCTGATTCTCAATCTCATGCCGAACAAATGTTTGCACAAATGAAAAGACTTCCGTTAGAAGATTTTAAACAAATCTACGGAGTATGTAAATTAGAAAGCGACTTATACAAGTAGTATGTCAGAGCACAAAGAATATATTAGAAAGGTTCTAAAAGATATTCATAAAGCTTCTTACAGGATTAAACCTGTATCAATTAATCTTACTAAAAGCAAAAAGATGGATAGGAGATCATTCAGAAAGATTATACTTGCTTTAAGAGAGATAGATGAAAGAAGAGACTTTATGGAATCCGAATTAGGTCTTGATATGACTCAGTATGAAGATAAGTTCTTTAATATCATAGAAGATCTTTTAAAAGTAGTATTCAATAAATCCCAACTGGCTCTTATCCAGATGTACCTTTATCAACTCTTCCCCGATAAAGAATGGGATGGCAAAATTACAGTACAAATAGGTAAAGAAGAAAAAGAAGTAAACTTTAAGACTGTCGAAGAAGTTTGGAACGTTATAAAAAAGTTTGAAGAGTAGTTGGTAGTCTGAGATCTTTTTCGTATCTTTATGTGGTATTTATTTAAACGGTTATTATATGCAAAAATTAGAAATGATTCCTTGTCCAAAGTGTGGTAATGATTTTCCTTTAAAGAGAAAAGAATTAGGCTTTCACGTATGTGTAAACTGCTCATCTACTAAACCGGTAGTAGCTATTACGACTGTAGAAGGTTCTGGTGACCATACCTGGAACGATATTATTATTATGGACCAAGACAAAGCAGCTGCTATCGCTAGAAAAGAAGCAGAGGTTATGGGCCATAAAGTTGATATCGAAATGTTAGACTTCGATGAAGACGATATGGCTATCTCTCAATCAGTTAAAGAAAGAGTGCAGCAAGTATTAGATGATCAAGAAGATGATGAAGAAGATTTAGTTGATCCTAACAAAAAACATTCTGCCATACAGGGTATAGATTACTAATGGGTAGAGCTGCTAAGATACTTTCTAAAGAAGATTGTTTACGGGCAATGAAGATGACTCGCTCTAATAGAGCAGCAGCTAGATATCTTCATGTTTCGTACAACCACTATAAGAAGTATGCAAAGATGTATAAGAATGAAGATGGTATATCTTTGTTAGAAGCTCATAAGAATCAAGCCGGAAAAGGCATACCTAAGTTTCTATCAGCAGGAGGTAAAGAACCTCCTCTCATAGATTTGATAGAAGGCAGAGTTCCAGTTGAACATTTTGATCCTAAGAAGATTAAACAAAGAATACTCTTTGAAGCTTTAATAGAAGAGAAATGTAACAAATGTGGCTTTCAAGAAAGAAGGGTAACTGATGCAAAAGTACCTCTAATCCTTCATCATAAGGATGGAAACTTAAAAAACTTTCAACTCGATAACTTAGAGTTTCTCTGCTATAATTGTGGGTTTCTATATGGAGTATCACCTATAACTGAGAAACAAGTAGAGAAAATGGAAGACTATGTGGAGAAACACGGAGAAGAGTTTGATTGGGAGTTAGATCAACACCACATAGAGCACCTAAAAGAATTAGGTCTGTACGATGAGGATAAGCCTGGGGATGAGTATATCTCGAGACTTTAAACTATTTATTAACATGAAAAAGAAGAAAACTAATAAGCTTTCGACTTTTAAAAAGAAAAAACCTCTCGAAAGAAAAGTAGCTGATAACCTCGTAAAGCTACACGAACGTAATGAAAAATTACGTCATAAGAAGATTGATACATCTTTTTTAGATTTATTCTAATTTAAAATCAAAATCATGAAAACTTTATTGAAAACAATTGTTACGGCTATAACTCTGTTCTGTATTATGGCTTTTGCAAGTATAAATGCAAATAAAGAAACTCATATTGCGACTACACTAGAACCTTCTGAGATTGCTTCTATAATTGTTCCGGAAATAGTTAAACCAGAACTTCCTAAAAATCAAACAGGATTGTTTCTGAATAAACTAGGACACAAAGAATCTGGGAATAGATACGATGTTGTTAACTCATATGGGTATATGGGCAGGTATCAGTTTGGAAAAAGTACACTAGAAGGATTAGGGTACTATATTTCAAGAGAGGATTTTTTAAACTCTCCTGCAATTCAAGAGAAAGCTATTCTCGATTTACTAAGACATAACAGAAGGATACTTAAAAGTTATATCATTAAGTATAATGATTCGGTTGTAAACAATGTCTATATTACTGAATCAGGTTTATTAGCTGCAGCACATATAGCAGGTCCTGGTAATGTAAAGAAGTTTTTCGAACAAGGAAAAGATGTTAAAGATGGATACGGGACTTATATGACAACTTACATGTCATACTTTGCCGGGTATGAGTTGGATATCTGATTTATTTTTCTTATATTAAGGTATAGATAAAAGGTTATGAATAAATGTCCTATTTGCAAAGATACATATGAAGGGTATGGCAATAATCCTTGGCCTCTCAATCATGAGAAAGATTGTTGTGATGACTGTAACCTATCGTATGTAATGCCTGCCAGGATGTACTTATATGAATTGAATGGCTGAGAAGAGAGGAGAGACGGTTAAGCTCATTTACGATTTTAATACTGCTGGCCATTTGGAAGTTTATATGAATGACAAATGGTATAGAGCTACTGGCAGAGAGTTTAGGTCTTTTGATGGACCTAGAAGGATAACAGAACCGGCAGAGATAAAACTCGGTACTGTAGACGTTCCTATGAGAACATATGACTACTGGGGTCCAGTTTATATGTTTGGAACGAATAAAGAAATGACATATACCAATTCCGGATCAATGTATACCGGTAAGGTATGGGACGCTAATAGAAAAATATCAGAAAGTCGAGGGTAATGATACAATTGAATTTTGAACATCCAGAACAGTTTAAAGGTTTATTTGGAACTAAATCTAGAAAAGTAACTGATGGTATAGTTTTAGGAATTAGAGAAGCAATGGAGGAAAATAGAAGCTCTGCTGACTTATTTGAGATTAGTTTCGAGGACCATAATATGTCGTATGAGATCTCGCTTCCTAAAAAGCAGTGGGCGACAGCCCTGCAGTCTTGTTTAGATTTTTACCATCAAGTAGATGCTACAGATGAATGCATCGATACTTGGAAACTTTTAGAAGCAGCCAAAGTATGGTAAAACTTATAAACCTAAACGGAGAATACTACCAGCTTGTTAGAGAGATAAGCGAACAGCAAGTTGGAGATAATATGGAAGGATTAAAAGCATGGAGGGATATGAATAACTGCGATCATGTTCTAAAATATAAAGGAAACTATTTGTTAGTTAGATTTGTTAAAGACGCAGAAATTATTTAATACTATGAATGAGAATTATTATATTAGAGCAACAAGGATAAACGCAAGAGTTGCTGATTTAGTTTTAGAAGGTAACCACATCTCTATCGATGGATATACTTTTGAAAAGCTAGAAAGAAAACCGAGAGGTAGAGTTATTGAAAGAAGGTTGTTGAACACAGAAACACAAGAACGAATTTTAATATATTCATAATGAGTATCTCACTTTACTTTTTGATAGGCACTGCCTGGACATTTTTTATAGATAAATTTTCATCTACTAAATTGAAACTACCTCCGATGACTAAAAGAGAAACTATCTTACAGATTATAGTTTGGCCTGTAGGTATGACTATTTTTTCTTTTACGCTGCTAGCAGAAACATTCCGGAAAAAAAACTAAGTAAGTAGTTGGTAGTTACAATTTTATTTCTTATATTTAAGTATGTTAATTGATAAAAAATAAAAGTTATGTCTGATGTAATGTTAAGTTTTCAACAAGGTAAAGATACCTATATGACTAAAGAGCAACTCAAGGAGGTATGTCCTTTGGCGTTTGCTTCTGAGCCTACTAACCCTAATGTTAGCGGTAAGTATTTATTTGTTAATACTGAAACTGTAGTTGACGATTTAGGCAAGTTAGGATGGAAACCAGTTCAAGCAGCCCAGCGTAAAGGCAGAGGTAATGGAACTATCTTCTCAAAGCATATGGTTGCTTTCCAGAATCCTGATATTAAGATCAAAGGTAAAGAAGGTGATGATTCTTTTCCTAGAATTATTATGACTAATTCTCATGATGGTATGCAAGCGTTTAAGTTTAGCGTTGGTATCTTTAGATTAGTTTGTTCAAATGGTTTAGTTGTTGCTGATGAGCAGTTCTCTGATTTTAAGATTAAGCATAAAGGTTATACTTTTGCTGAGCTTAGAGACGTTATTACTACTGCTGTAAAAGACTTACCTAATAAAGTTCAAGTATTGAACGATATGAAATCTCGTATCTTGACTCAAGATGAGAAGAATAAGTTAGCTTTAGATGCAATGTTAGTTAGAGCTGGAATCAAATTAGATTCTGATAAAGCAAAGAAGTTTATTTATGATAATGAGACTATCGAAGATATTGTAGAACCTAAACGAAAAGAGGATGAAGGAGATGATCTCTGGAGAGTCTTTAACGTTGTTCAGGAGAAGATTACTCAAGGAGAGTTTCATGCTGCTTTAAAAGGAGCTAAAGTTCGTAAGGTTCGTAAGATTAAATCTTTCGAGAAAGATCTTAAAGTTAACAAAGACTTATTTCAACTAGCTACTTCGCTTCTGTAATGAAAATACGAACAGGAACAATTACTCAGCATTTAGCTTTTGGAATTACTCTTACTAATTATCATGGAGAGTATAAAGCACTTATTATCGATTTCGCCTTTTGGTATGTAGAGTTTATATTTCAAGACTATGCAGGGTAAAGAGATAATTAAAAGACTGAATGAAGTAAAAGAGATCATCATTAGAAAACCAAACGATGGTGATCTCGCTTTGCAGTATATTGATTATCTTATCGACGATATATTCATGTATAAAAATAATTCACTATGAAAAAATTTAGACAGTATAGAAGCCAGCAAGGCAAATCAGATAAAAATATCCGTACAACTGAAAATATAATGATTGTCAGCTTTGCAGGAATACTTTTATGTTTAATGATACTCGCAGTAAGTTAGTATGAAATTTGCTTTAATAGCTCACGATAATAAGAAAGCTGATATGGTAGCTTTCGTATCAAAGAGATTATCTTTCTTTAATCAAAAAGGAATAGAGATAGTTACTACCGGTACAACTGGAGAGAAAGTCAAGCATGCCGGAATAAAAAACATCGAAGCAGTCAATTCAGGTCCGATAGGAGGAGATGCTGAGATAGCTGCTATGGTTGTTAGAGGAGAGATCACTGCTGTTATATTTATGAGAGATCCTTTAGACAAACATCCCCACGATGTAGATATTTCAATGCTAATGAGACTATGCGATGTTCACGGAGTGCCTCTCGCTACTAACTATAAGACAGCTTCTATTTTAATTAAGTGGTTCAAAAAAATGTTTTGATAAGTTGCTAGTCTGAAATATAGTTCTTATATTTAGATATAAAATTAAGGTTATGAAATGCTGTAAATGTTCTGAAGAGATAAATCCTTTGAGGCTAAAAGCTCTTCCTGATACGAAGACTTGTGTTGAGTGCAGCTCAGTCTCTCGCTGGTATGTAAGGAATGTTATTTCTGGAAAGACTTGCTATGCTGAGACCGAAGTAATAAAAGATGCTGAGTCTGCTGAGAGAATAAAGAAGATGGATAAGAGAGCCGGTTGGGGTAGTAACTTAGTTAAAGTAAGAGGATGACACGAGATACTATTTTAAATTTATCTTACCTCAAAGGTAAAAAAGTCATTAGTAGCTGTACTAACCTTTGGCAGTTAGAAGGAGCTAGAAATTATGTTAACAATTTCTTCTTAGCGTTTGGTAAGTTAGAAAATTACTCACCGCTAGTATTTAGCGCTCCTAAAGAAGTTACTCAGCTGTATGATCAGTTGATGTCTAAATTAGAAAGAAAAGAAAAACAATTAAGTGATGAGATTTAAAAACTTAGGATTCATTCAACACCCGACTGTAAAAGATGCAATCATGGCTCAAGTATTCGCCGATGACGGTACTCGTATCTCAGTTGTATGCGGTTCCGGAATGTACAGTACTTCCAGAGCTGGCAATAGAGCTGAATGTACTAGCATTGAGGATGCTTCTTCCTTCGAAGTATTTATCGATGGAGAAGAAGATGTAAGATGCTGGCAATCAAGAGAGGATATCGATAAAATCTTAGCTGAACTTTTTTAATTAAAAGTTGGTTCGTATAGTTTTTTTTCTTATATTTAGATAAGTTTAAAAGTTATGAAGTTAAAAGAGATTGAAAAGCTATCAAAGAAGTATTTACAGAAATGTGTGGACCTTTACGGTTATAGTAAATACTTCGAATGTGATCCTTATTTAGAGTTTCATAAAAGTATCTACAGCCGCTATTCCGGAGAGGAAGATGCTGAAGGAGAGCAGTCTCCTGTAGCTGAATTCGATAGTGTGGACAATTCTCTTGTAGTATACTATCCTAATATCAAAAGCAAAAAACATTTAGCAGAGACGATTATTCACGAGTATACACATTACTTACAATCGCCTGTTTGGATGGATAGATATTACAAAATGGGCTATACTTACGACAATCATCCATATGAAGTAGCTGCGTTAAAAGCAGAAAAAGATTGGAGAAAAGTTGCCTAATCGAAACTTAGTTCGTATATTAAGGTAGATTTAAAAATAAAGGTTATGATAAAAACTGTTAAAATGAAGGATTTGAAATTCGATCCTTCTCTTTTTATTCCGATGAAAACTGGTCGAGCTATCGATCATCATTTCTCTTCTGAAGGAGGAATCATGCGAGGTACTAACTACGCTATTGTTGGCGATCCAGGAGTTGGTAAGACGACTGTCATGATGGATATTCTCGCTGATATGCATAAAGCCGGAAAGAAGGTATTGTTTGTTTCTGGAGAGATGAATTCGATTGATATGTACGGATATGTTTCTCGCTTCCCAAAGTTTGGAGATCTTCCGATATTATTTATGGGAGATTATATTGAGCAAGATTGCTTGGAGACTCTTGAGAGTATTTTAGATCAAGGATGGGATGCTGTATTGATCGACTCTATGGCTGAGATTGTGAATGCTGTAGTAGATAGTTCTAAAAAGTATATGTCTTCTAAAAAAGCTGAGACGGATATTCTAAATCTTTTTGAGAAGCATAATAAAGGAGAGAATTCCGGAAAGGTAAATACTTGCTTTCTAGTCATCCAGCAGGTAACTAAGCAAGGTAACTTCGCTGGTTCGAATCGCTTCAAGCATATGATGACTGGAATGGCTCATATGAAGTTCTCGGATGGGAATAGAATCTTTTACTTCTCTAAAAACCGTAGAGGTGGAATTCACGATGGTAGATTTTTCACGCTAGGTCAAGGAGGTAGAGTTGGCTGGCAAGGAACGATCGCTATGAATGAAATAGAATAAGATGGCACTCTGGAAAGTAAATGGAGAAATAGTCTTCGCCCCTGGCGCTCTCACGTTGCCTGGAAGCGTAACTCCCGCAGTGGTAACTCGCTACGTATACAATGTACCGTATACGAATGTAGGTAAGGGAGGGTTCTATGAGCAGGATGGTAAAAAGTTTCATACTCCTTCTTGGACTGAAGTGCATCCGCTAACTACTCTAGATGATATTGTAGTTGAGAAAAAGCCATTCGAAGAACTATTCGTTGAACCTAAGACTTGGAGCTTTAAATCTGCTTCGAGTGATAAAGAGTATACTGTTAGGCAGAATGCTTCCGGAAAACTATCTTGTGATTGCTGGGGGTACATTGCTCATAGAAAATGTAAACATTTAAAAGAAGTTTCAGATGGTAGAATTAATTAGACACACTTTAGGCTTTTGTGGAGAGCATTGGCATCCAAACATATGGACTGCTTTGGCTTCTTCTCCTTTGATTGCGTCTTCGTATTATTTTTTAAAGTGCAAATGCGGAGGATGGTTCAAGCATAAAAAAAGCTGTAGAAAAAAAGTTTAAAAAAAGTTTGTGAATTAGTTGCTCGTCTGAGAATTAGTTCCTATATTTAGTTATAGAAATTTAAAAATAAAGGTTATGCCAAGTGTTAAAAATAAATTAGATCAATCAGCCTACGAAAGGCTAACGATAGATACTTACAACGAGTTTATCAATTTAGAGCTTACTAGAAAGCCATATAGAGGAGAAGACGTTTATACTACTTTAGACTATAATAACTTTTCTTCAGATGCTAAAATTGAATTGAATAAATTACCGGTTGTAGTTTTAGATGAAAAATGGACTGACGGATTCTTTTCTTATATGCTAGACGGCAATCAGCAGTTTTATATTTTGGTTTCAGATGATATGGAAGAAATTTACTTTTGTGATACCCAGGGGTATGAGTATGCAAGATATGTAAGCTTTATCGAGAATCTTCCGGAAACTTTTTTTATAGATAAAGTTGCCTAATTGAAAAATAGTTCTTATATTTAGGTATAGAAATTTAAAAATAAAGGTTATGTCAAAATTTGAAATAGTAAATCAAGAAACAATAGAGGGAGTAACGTTTGAAATTACTACCCTAAACCATCCAGAAGAAGGAGTAATCATCGTAAAAGATATTCTGGAAAATAGTAAAATTATAGATACTGTTTATACTTCAAAAGGAGGATATGAGATTGATGATCCAGCTTTAGTAGAAGAGATAGAAGATTTTCTAGCTGAAAAAGTTGCCTAATCGAAATATAGT
>Ga0099849_1000241_pt1 | contig 24647 bp, 41 predicted proteins | sample CB_VirMetaG_4_FD_78177 | JGI IMG/M metagenome (GOLD analysis project Ga0099849, IMG submission 78177) | Freshwater to marine saline gradient viral communities from Chesapeake Bay - CB_1508_1M Viral MetaG | ecosystem: Environmental > Aquatic > Marine > Coastal | place: USA: Chesapeake Bay... | reverse complement strand
CTTTTAACATTGCTGCTTTTAAAGCTTCAGCATCTAATAGTGCAAGTCCTTCAGCTCTTTTTCTAGTAATGTTCACATTGATTGATGCTCGCTTAGTAGCATCTCGAACTTGTTCAATATTTAATTGATTTATTCTTTCTTGAGCCTCTGCTTGTCGTCTTATTTCTTGTGTATCATTTTTTGCTAAGTTAGAAAAAAGTTTTCTTTCTTTATTTATTGATGTTATTGTTTCTTTTTGTCGTACTAAAACTACTGCTTGTCTAAATAATTCGTCCCTTTGTTCTTTTAGTATTGTTTTTATTACAGGTTCAAGAAATTCTGCTTGACTACCTGTTGATACTTTAGCTTGAAGTTTGGCAATTTCTATTTGTTCTCTTTGTTGAGCAGTTAATAAATCTAAAACTGCATTTTCTCCTTGAACAATTGCTTTAATTGCTGCAGCTCTTTCTTTATCGCCTGTAAACTCATTATCTAAACTTGCAGTAAGTTGATTTAAACTAGCTAAAGGTTGGTCTACATCAGTTTTTGTGATAAAAGCTCTTCTAAAAGCTGAAGCTGAATCTTTTGCTCCATCTAATGCTGATTTTAATGATAGTCCTGCATCTGCAATTTTTTGTGAATTATCTGAGGTTTGTAAAAATACATCTTTTAAATCTTCTGAAATAGCTAAATTTTCTTTAGTTTTTTCTACAATATCATCATTTAAGTCTTTTTCAAGTTGCGCACTTCCTGCTATACTTTTTCTAAGAGTATCAATTCGCTTAGTACGTGAACGTATACTTTTACCGTCTTTATCTCTTGCTTCTTCTAAACGTTTAAGTTCTTCTTCATTACTTATTCTTCTAGCTAATACATTTTCTATGCTTTTTTGAATTTTTGTTATTTCATTAACAGCTTCAGGACCAATTGCTTTATCAATTGCTCTTTGTAAATCCCCCGCAAGTGAAGTGTCAGCTAATTGTGCTTTTGTCTTTACTATAAAGTTTGCGAATTGTTTATTAACTTTTTCTATTGCATTATCACCTAAATCATCAAAGAATAAAGAAAATCCACTTGCAGTTTCACGATATTGAATTGCAGCTATACGTAATGCATTGAGCTGTTTTACTGATTCTGCCAGCGCTACAGATTGTGCATTTAAAGCATTTAATTGACCAGTACCACTAGTGGTCATACCTGTTAAGGCTTCTCTTGCAGTTAAAAGCTTTTCTTCATAATTACCTAGTAATTCTTGAGTACTAGATAACTCTTGATTGAATTTTTTTGCTTCTTTTGACCCAAATCCTAAACCCTTTCCAAACATTTGTAGTAGTGGAGAAACTATTGCAAAAGCCATTAGATAAGGACCTAGTTTAGATAAAGTTTTAGATATTTGTTGTCCTAAAATAGTAAACGTTCCACTAACTGCTAATTGAGCTCCTTTAAATCTAAGTAATCCACCAGTTAATCCTGCAGTACTTGCTGTAGTAGTTTGAATTTCTTTTGACAGTTGTTTAAATGAAGCTCTTAATCCTCTTTGAGAAAACTCTAATGATACATTTTCTAATGCTTGAGTTCTTGTAACTTCGGCATCTAATTTTGCTTGTTCAACTGCAAAATCTCCTCCTAATTTTTCAGTTGCTCCAGCTTTAAGTTGTTTTAATTCGTTTTCTTTTCGGATTTGCTCATCAATTGCAGTCACTTCAGCTCTTCTTCCTTGTAATTCTGCATCTATTAAGTCTTTATTTGCTTGACTTGCTCTTTTTCTAGCTTTAAGTAAAATATTGATTCTATCTTCTAAAGCAGCTCTTCTGCCTGTTGCTTTTAACTTTTTATTCTCTAAAGCTAATAAATTCTTTTCTGCTGCTGCTGCTCTTGATTTAAATTTAGGCACTGAAGCTTTTGCTGCTTCGCTTTGAAGATTTTTTTGTTCCCCAATTTCTTTTTTTAGGTTATCCATTCTCTCCTTACTTGCTGAGTTTAATCTAGCAGAAGTTTTATCTGAAAATTCTTGGAAATTTGCTCTTGCTTCTTCTGCAGCTTCCCTTGCAGAAGTTCTAAATGTTCCTAATGCGGGCAGTACTTGTTTACCTATTGTAAAAGCTACAATACCAAAGGCAGCAGCTAAAAATGCTTTATTTTCTGCTAAAAAATCTATAATCGGAAGAAGTCCTTTGTTTATAAATGCTAGTGCAGATTGAGCCATATCAGTTAATGATGCAGCTATTCTTGAAAAAGCGTCTGGGTCTACGGTTGCAAAAGCTGCAAATTTATCTGTTCCTTGAGTTATTGCTTCATTTACAAAAGCTTGTCTTTTTTGAAATTCAGTTAAATCACTCGCTGCTATACCTAATGTATCCGCATACTTTTGAGATGCTTCATTTACTCTTACAAATAAACCTATTTCATCTAAAAGCTCTGGCTCTACTTTAATAACCCCTCTAAATATTCTGTCTAAACCATCTGCTAGATTTCTACCTAAAGCTACAGAAGCATTTTTTGCTACTTCACCTAGTTGTTCAATTTGGTCACTACCAAATCCAGCACTTGAAGCTAAGGATACAGACCTAAGTGAGTTTGCAAAGTCTAGAGACCCACCTGAAGCTGCTTGTAAATCTCTTGCTACACTTTTTATGCTTCTGCCTGAAACAACTTCTAGTCTTTCTATAGATTCGATTAAAGTTTCTACTTGTGCAGCTCTTGATAAAACACCAAACGCAGCTGTTAAAGCAAATACGTTTGCGGCTAATAATGCGTAAGCACGAACTAATCCACCAGAGCCTCCTTCGCCTCCGATGGACTGTTGCATTTTGGAAAAGTTTTTAGTTGAGTTAGATGATATTTGTGCTACACCTTTCTCAGTTCTATTATACTTATCTCTTGATTTTTGTAATTTATTTGTTGACCTAGCTGCTTTATCTGTGCTTTTAGTTAGCTTTTCAGCTTGTGCACTTGATTTTTTAAGCTGACCTTTGTCATCGACCGTCAGTTTAATTACAATTTTTTGTTCTGCCATTATCTTTTTTGTTTCATCTTATCGTACTCTGCTTTTATTTTTTGTTGAGAAGCTTCAATATCTCTTGATTCAAGTTCAAATAGAAGTTCAAGTACAAAGTCTTTTTCATGTTTCTGTATGTTGAAATGTTTTAAAAGAAATTCAAAATTAGTATAATCTTTTCCAGTAAAACCTACATCAGAACCAATTTTATTTCCTAAAGAGTTATAAATATTAATAGCTTCAATAACAATATTAGGAAAATCTTCCATTTCAGGAGGACATTTTTCCCAGTCTATCTCCTGTCCTGTTTGTTCACACATCATAAGATATTGCTCTTTTGACATGCCTACATCTTTATTGTCCAGATACAGCTTCAGTTTGTCCTTTACTTTCTTTTGGCTCTCGAGTACGAAAATTTTCGAGGTCAAAGACTACCTCATTGAGCCAATTATCAAATTCAGTTGAATTTTCTACTAACGTTAAAGAGTTTTCTGATGAATACTCTAACTCTGTTTCTGCTTTATCTTCAGGGTATTCTACTAAAAGCATATCCTGTAAATACTTCAGTTTTAATCCTCTCCAGCCTTTTACTGTTCTTTGAGTAAAAAGTTTAACAAATTTTTCATCATTCAAGCTTTCTTCGTAAGCTCTTGTTTTTCTGTTAAACTTGCTTTCTAAACAGTCTTTTCTTAATCTTTGAAGTTCTTTTCTGGAAAGATTTGCTAGTTCTACTTCAAAGCCCTCACAACCTGGATATTCCACCCAAGTTGTTTTACTATCTACTAGTAATTTTGATAACTCCATTTTTTCTCCGTGTTAATAAGTTATAATTGAATTTAAGTTTGCAGGATTTGAAACTAATCTAAAGTCAAAAGTGCTTTGAAAAGCTTCTCCTGTTCGTATCCTTTTAGTAAACATACAGCCTGTTAAAGCTGCTTGAAAGAAGGTTCCACCATTTAATAAAGTTTTTAAAGTAATATTACTATTTGTTGAAAAATCAAAAAAATCAGCTGAGTTACTTGAACTCACAAATTGAGTAATATTACCTGAAACACTTCTATCCTCTAAACTAAATCCGCTAGGATACATTGCGTTCGTTTTGTTAGTTACTGAAAGACTATCTTGTAAAGTTGTATATCCTTTAAAGTTAGTATTATTCTGTACACTTAATGTAGCGCTTACAAGGTTAGAAACATCGCTTCCACCTACTTCTACATCTAAAACTGGAATTGTTGGAGTATAAGTTGCACTCGGTGATACTACAGTTCCTGGAACTGTGAAAGTTGAATCGCCTGCTCTTGTTAATTTTTCTCCTTGTCCACTTACTTCTAAAGTTAAAGGACTTCCTACATCAAAAGAAAAGTCGCCATTTTGTATATGACAATTTTCTAGTTTAAATGTACTTTCAGTACTTACTATATACAAATCAAAAGTTTTTATTAATTGTTCTCCTGAACTTGTATCATATTCTGTTAAAAGACTTTTTACTATTGTTTCATCTTTTTCTTCTGTTAGATAAATACCAAACGAAAAATTTGCAGGGTTTGCTTTTGTTATTGTTGTCCCATTAAACATTTTTGTCTGGTCGTGCAAAGTCTTTACTGTGTACGAATCTTCCGCAAATGTTTGAGAGATTGACACATCGGGAGTCGTTTTTATAGAATAGCGACTCCCTCCGTGTACTATGAATACAGAGCTTTCTCTACGAAAGTTGTATGCTGCCATGATTAGACCGTGTAGTTAGTTGTGTAACTAGTATCACTGTGGGACGTAAGTCCTTTATATTTAACAGTCATTTCATCGGCATCCGTTATATCTGTACCATGAGCTGCAAATTCAACAGATACTGAAATCAAGTCTGCGACTTCAATAGCTGGAACTTGGAAATGTGCTCGTGGAATATCAAATTCTACGACTGGAGTATCTGAAGATGCTCCACCCATAAATAAACTCATATCAAAAACGTTTCTAACTAAGTCAGTTGCGCCTGATAAATCAGCGAGTAATTGGTTTGAACCATTACCTGAACCACTTGAACCTGTAGTGTTTAAGTACATAGTTAAGCTTCCACTAATTTGTCTTGCTCCTGAGAAAGAACCGATTGGTTTATCAATAACCCCTAAAGTTTCAGGAGTTACATAAGTGATGTTGTTCGCTATAGTTATTGAACCACCTGTGATTGCAATATCATAAGTTTTTGAATCTAGTCCACCACTTGTACTTCCTCCGCCCTGCTCTGCAGTTGAAAGAGTTAGCGTTGATAATTTGTTTCTTAAATAATCTGCGTCATCTGGACCAGTAGTATCTACATAGTTAAATGCTTCTGCTTGATTAATTGTAGCATTAGCAGAATATGCTCCACCAGTTGATGAATTATCAGTATTATAAGCTGTATTAGGGTCTTCCATTGGAGTAGTAATTTGGTCAATAGTAGTTGAATTACCAGACCATGCAATTGTTGCTATACCGTCTATAGAAAAGTCTATTTCAGCTTGGTTTACTTGACATTCGTTTAGTCTGTAAGTTGTGTTTTCCAAAGCAAAGAAAATTGAAAGTTTTAATAGCTCGTGGTGTTCTGACCTTGCAAAAGTAACATCTGCATCAGTGCCATCTAAATTGATTGCAGTTGCACTTGTTCCAGTTAGTGCCCCACCATGAATATCTTTACCTGCAATAGCTGCCCACAATATGTTTTCAACCATATCATGGTCATTCTCAGTTCCATTACTGTTAGCTGAGTGCTTAAAAGGTCTTACATAAGTTGAGAAAGACCATTCTGCAGGAGGTAAAGAGTCATTAAATCTTTTTTGTCCTCTGTTTGGAGTTGCTCCCGCTTCGTTGATTACAACATCTGTTGCATCACTTCCTTGCGAAAAGCTATAACCATCTAATACACCTACTCTGAACGTATTAGCGTTTGCGCCATTACCTTTAAATAAGCCAGTTCCGATTCTGCTACCATCTACTGTAGTTGTTCCTGCTACTGTTCCTACTGTTACAACAAGTCCAGTTCCTGTACCTGAAGAATCAGAAGCAGCTCCTTGGGTCAATGTTTCATTGTCTACAAATCCACTTCCTCTGAAGTTGTTTGGAATACTCACAGCAGTAACTGCTCCAGAGCCTCCAACTGCAGAAACAATTACTTTTGCACCGACTCCACTTCCAGAAGTATCATCGGCCTCGAACGAAATAACATCACCCACAGCATGACCAGAACCCGCAGTAGTAACAGATGCAGTTTTGATGCCGCCTGTAGAGCCTACACCATTTACTGAACTAACGTATACCTTGGTATTTCTTGATAGATTAAGTGCCATTTTTATCTCCTATCACATTGAAAGGGCTTAGCTAGATATTTATCTGCTTCGCCGTTTCTTAATATCGTACTGTAACTGTCATTTCCCCAATTCCTAAAGGAGCAATCACTCCTTCATCGGTAGTAATACTATCAACTGTCATTGAAGTAGTTTTACCGTTGGGTATTATGCTAGTGTCGTACACTAAAGCATCGCTTTCATCGATAATCTTTTCGATATCTTCGAATAGCGTTGCTAATTCTTCCTGAGCATCTTCTTCATTTCGAACGTATGCTCTAATTGTTAAATTTAAAAATCTCCATTTAAATCCTGCTGTCTGATATTCTCTTACTTCATCTCCTGCTATAACACAGACTTTTGGATATTCTTCTATTTCATCTAAAAACAACATTCTCCCTTTAACATTGTTAAACACATTTGAGTTGTATGGGTGTTGTCCATTTACTAATTTTATTTTATCTACTATTGCATCTACTATTTTTCGACGCTTTGTTCTGTACTCAGTAGACATTAAACCCTCCTAAGTGTAAATTTTTGGTCTATAAATGCTGCTGCTAAGTTTCTAATGCTTTTACTTATAAGTGGCTTTGGATTATATCCAGTAGGCCATTGTCTTACACCATTATTTTCAAATGTTTCATAGGGATTTAGTTGATAAGTATAATCCGCTACAACACTATTAGGTGCTTGTCTTAATCCTGTTACTCTTACACTATTTGAAAATCTTCCAGTTTGATTTATTAGTGCAGGTCTTCCCATATTTCTTCTAACTTCTGCAGGTAATCTTGTATTTATTGCCGCTTGTACTTTTGCTAAATTTAAGGCATCAGTTCCAGTAGCTCTTTTTGTGTTTGAAGCTCTTTTACTTGATGTTATTTTTGCTGCAGTTACAGCTTTCTTTGCTTGAGAAGATAATTTATTTTTACTTTGTTTTGCAGATGCTGCTACTTTACTTACTTTTTTTGATACTGAATTTTTAACTTTTCTTGAAGTCTTTTTTCTTGTATTCACAGGAGTTGGTTTTTTACCTTTTGCAATTTTACCAATATCTTTAACAATTTTATCATTTATAGCAGGAGACCCTGTTAATTCTCCAATATCAAATTCATCTAAAAATTGTTGTTTAAATTGTTTTTCAAATTTTCCTTTACTTAGGATACTTGAAGCATTTCTTCCAAAAGCCTTTTGAAACCAAGCTTTATAACTATTTAAACTTTTATTTTCTGCTTCTATTTTTACATTAACTTTTCCTTTTAGTATGTCAAGTCCTTTAGTTTTAATTATATTTAATTGATGCTGTTGGTTTGTAAAATTTGGTCCTGAAAGCTCATCAATAAGCTGAAAATATTTTTCTTTAGATGATAAATTTTTCTGAACTGGTAAATTTTCTACAGCTGCTACTCCTAGTAACATTTTTTGTATATCTTTTTTAATTAATTTTATATCAGCAACATTTTTAACAAAAGCTAATGGTTTATTGTCTTTATCTAGAGCTGTACCAGGTTGAGCTACTCCTTCTGCCTCTAATTGTCCTTGGATTCTTTCTCTTCCCGCCCCTCTTGCTTTTCGTAATGCATCTTCATATTTTTGTAATGCATCTGCTAAAGCTGCGAGTCTAACTCCTACAATAGGAATATCAACATGACCAAATTCAAGTTCCTTACTTGAAAAAAATCTTTCTCCAAATGCAAATTTAGCTTGTTCTTTAAGATTATCAAATTGACTTCTTACTTCTTTACCAGCTCTTGTAGTAGATACACTTGTTAGTCCTTCATTAAAAAAAGTATCTATATCTCTACCTTGCTTTTGTAAAAGCTTTTCCATTCTGACTAAAATATTGTTTCCATCGTCCATTAAGTCTTGAACTTTCATAGTATGAGTAAGAAGTCTATCTATATCCCGTCTAAATAAACTTGAATTAGCATTTAAAGTTTCTAAATAAGTATTTCCTAAATCCTCTATATTTCTTACTTTACCTGGTGTAGGGAAAAACTTTACTCTAGTTTGTTTGGCCATTATTTATACAATTTATAGAAATCAAGAATCCTTTTTATGTGGTCAGGAAACCCAATGTTTTCTCTTAGGCTGGTAGTAACTTGGTTACTAATCTGAGCTCCACTTATAGAAAGTCTTTCTTTTCTTTCATCTTTTAAGTAATATTTTACTAAGTCAAAAAGTGCTAGTTTTAAATCTCCAGGAGTACTTGCATATCCTGCTTTGTAAACTACTTTTACTGCTTTTCTTCCTTTCGGAAAAGCTTTATCAGTAGTATCTTCAGTTCTAAAAATAGTATCGGTTTCTTCATCTACAGTATATTCATATTTGCCACTACCATCAGAATTTTCGGATATGAGGGTCACATATGCACTGGCTTGTCCGTCTCTTTCTTGGACTGAAGTTATACTTACTATTGGACTTTCATCTAGCATTATCGCATTAGTATGATTATCTTTTATATCGAAGAACTCCGTTTTAGCAGAGCTATAAAAGTCTACAAACGAAGTTCCGCAATATGTTTTTACGGCTTGGCTCACAGACGGAATGATAACATTCAATTTCGCATCTTCCGATACGCCATTGAGCCCAGCAAAATCTTTGTACTGTGCTAATGTTATCAAATTTGTTCCGCCTTGTGATACTGCCATAATTATAAGTGAGGGGATAAGGCTCCCCTCGAGCCATATCAATCTATTAGTTAGATTTGTATTTAAGAGCTTGTACTGAGTCAGCACCATCGATTAGGTCTAAGAAACCTATTCTTTGAGAAGCCACTAGGACTCTTCTTTGGTTTGCGACGTCGTAGTCAGATTCTACTGTAACACCTCTTAATCTAGGCATTACGTAGTTTCTTGGGTATACAGCTACAGAGTTAAATTTAGAGTGAGCTTTAGCAGCGAATTCATCACAGATAAGTACTCTTGAACCAAATACTTGCCCGATTTCACCACTTAGCTTAGTAGCCATGTCACCAACTAAGTTCACATCTTGGAACTCAGCGTCGTTTAACAAGTCATAGTACACATCTTGAGATACTATGTAAACTACTTCACTTGGGTTAACACCATATTTACCCATTGCTTTTCTTAAAGCTAGTAAATCAGCTGCAGTAACAGCGTCAGTAGCAGCAAATGTACCACTTGGCTGTGTAGTGTTTGAGTCGTTTGCCGCTAAGTGACAAAGTCCTTCAAAAGATGCTCCAGAAGTTCCGAATGCACCATCAGCGTCATCTCCTACTAAGATAGCATTTTCAATTGCTCTAGCGTGAGACCTAACCATTGACTCTCTAATTAACGGAAGAATAGGCAAGATTGCATCTTCTTCAGTTTCATTTCCTATAAAGGAAGTAGAGATTAATTTTTTAGTTGAGAGTGTTCTCTCAGTCATATCGATACCACCCGCTGAACCTGGGTTGTATGCGTCTCCTCTCTGAGCTAAGTTACCATGTGGTGAACTACCACTAGCAGCTTGGCTGGCAGTAAATTCTGCGTAACCAGAGTCAGGTAGGATTGGAATGATTTGAGTCGCAGAAGTCATTGGTATCTCTCTAAATAGAGGTGCTAATACTAATTCATTCTGGATATCTCTTTCAATGTTAGTTGAAACAACTTGCTCAAAGTCAGCAGATGAAACACCAACACCAGACATGGCGTTAACTTTTTCCATTACTGATTTTGCAAGGTCAGTTTCAAAACCTTTTCCAGTTGCTAGACCGAGCATTTTTGCGTCCATGATGTCAGCTTCAAATGCTTTTTTCCAGTCACTATTTCCTCTGTCAGAGAAAACCCTTTTAGATTCTCTCATAGCTTCTATTTCAGCACTTCTGTCTTTTAATTCAGACTCTAAAGACTTAATTACAGTCTCTAAATCTTCGTGCTTGTTAAGAACTCTATCTTCAACATCAGAAATTAGCTTTTCTGCTCCAGTCATAACTGATGTTACAACTGTTTTCTGTTCTTCCTGCTTTGCTTCTTCAGCAGCCTTCACTTCAGCTTCCTCAACAGATTTTTCTTCCGCCTCAGCAGCTTCTTTTGCTTTCTGCTCAGCTTGTTGCATAGCAATCTTAGCAGCAGTATCTTCTGCTACTTGTTTTGCAAATGCTTCAAGGTCAAAGCCTTCAGGAGTTGTTTTATTGTCTTCAGACATATTTTTCTCCAAAATTGAGGATTTCTCCTCGCTTGGCTGCTCAATTTCAACAGCGTCTGCTGAGTCCATTGAGTTAGCCTTTACAAAATTCTTCTTAAACTCCTCATAGTCGTCCATATTATCAAAAGACTTTGCTAGAGAGAATGTTGCTCCCTGATTGCAAGGTACTGATACTACAGAAACTTCGAAAAGTTCAGCGTCCTTTATCTTGTATCCGTCGGTTTCGGTCATATAATCAGCGTCCTTCACTCTGAAACCAACAGAAAAAGCTCCAAGGACACCATCTTTAATTAAATCTTTAACATCGCCCGCTGCTTTAGATATCTTCGCTGAGATATCTAATCCTTTGTCATTCACTTCTAAACCTGTTGCTCTTCCAATAGGTTTATTGTAATCATGATTAAACAATATAATAGGATTATTTTTAAAGTTTTCTAAACCACCTTTAGTCCAAGCATCTGCCTCGATAATATCTCCAGCTCTGTCAAGACCGTTGGTACTAGCAGACCCTTTAATGTCTATACTACCATCATCTTGTTCGCCTAAACTTTTAAAAGTAGAAGTATAATGAAATATTTTATTCATAATTAATCTCCTTTCTTTTTAGTAGCTTTTGCAACTGTTTTCTTTGGTGCAGCTTTTGGTTTGTTAATTGCATCTACCAATTCAGGTAAGTTGTAATTTAACATGCTGACCATACGAGCCCAAGAGTTAAAAGTTCTTTTAACTATTTGTACTCTAACAGGAGCGTCATCTTGTGCTTGGTATTCTGAAATAGAAAGAATTTTTCCTTTCTTTTTAAAATACTCGCCAAGAGTTGTTAATGTTTTCATTTTAGGATTCGCCATCTATATTCTCCTCGTCTTGTGGTGGTCTTCCACCTTCTTCGGGATTTACCGCAGAACCTGCTATATTAGCTGGTACTCTTGGTTCATCAAATCCATCAACTGGTTCTTTGCCTAGTGCTTCTCTTGCTTCATTCGGGCTAATAATGCCTGTATTAACAAGAGTTGCGTAGTAAGCGGCTTGGTCTCTCAACTCAGGTTGTAACGCAGGAATTCTGGTTACATCTTCCGCAAGTTCAAAACCAAAGTATCTTTCAAAAGCGTATGCTACTTTTCTAACTATAGGTAATATAGTTTCTAAGTAATAAAGCCTATGATTTGGTCTAATATTAGCATTATTACCACCGTCCATAAGGATTGGTGGTATTCCTAGTGCTTCTAGTATAACTTTTTCATTTGCTTTGCAAGATTCTTGAAAGTCTAATTCTTTAAAATTGACTGTAGTTAAGTTATCAACTTCCAGTCCACCGTCAAGAATTAAAGGTCTTTTACCTCCAGTTTTAGGATTATATCTCATGCTCCAAGCTTGTAACATTCTTTCTTTTATTTTTTCAGAAAGAGTATTTGGACTTTTTAATACTAATCCAGGGACTGCTCCATTTTTAAAGAAGTTATCTTGAAAACTTCTCATATTGTCCAAGAGAACCATTGTTCTATACGCTGGTTTCAATCTTGGTACTCCTCTATAAATTGAATTAAAACTGTTTTCTTTAATATGAATTATTTCATTGACTGAATATTCTATCGTTGAATCAAATTCATATTTTTCTACAAAAGTTTTATCATCAGTATAGATTTTAACTTTATCTGCTGGTAAATGGTAAAGGTGAGCACCATCATAGTAGATAAATATGTTTCCATCTATTATTAGGTCGATAATTAAATTTCTTTTAAAAGCACTAACATCTTGAAAAGGATTTGGTGCTCTATTAAGTAGTATATCTACTTTTGACCTTCTAATATCTTTTGCAACAGGTGTTATTCCTCTTAACTTTGCATTTACAGAGAAAGGTATTTCTGCTACATCATCAACTATCATATTTACAGCTCTATTTACTACTTCTAGTTGTTCATACGCTGAACGATAGTTTGATTTTATTTCACGAGTATCAACAGAGAGACCTTCGTCTCTTGCAATAGTATATTGAGCAGGATTTAATTTTTCCTCTCTCTCAATACCTAAAAATCTGTCATACCACGCCATATTTTACTCTCTGTTTTTCAACCCATCTTTTTTGTTTCATTGCCGTGACTAATTTAGGTCGTTTTCCATAAATTGAGTGTAATCGTAAATGATGCATATGGCACAGCGTCACAGCTTCATCGTAAAGTTCTTTTTCGTGCTTTTCTATAAATATTTCCCTAGCACTTAATATATCTTCTTCAGTTTCAACTTTTATACCTTGTTTCTGAATCCAATGGTCTAAAAGTTCTGTCAGTCCAAAGAAGTGATGAAAATCTAAATTTTCGGTTTCACCGCAGATATAACATTTATTATTCTTGCGGTATCTTGATTTAGCTTTGTCTCGAACATATTTAACCAAATCTCTCTTTAAATTCATTATTTTACTCTTTTTAGAATTATAGCAAAAATAACATATAATGTCAAATGTTATTTTTGATAGGGGTCTTAAAAACTTGTCGCTGTAGTCTCGAACGTATACAGGGCATATCGGATTGCATCAGCCATATGCGATGCTTGATTATGCTTCGGCTTTTCTTTTAATAAATTAGGGTTTGGGTCCCACTGATATTGGTCTAACGCCATGAGTGATTCACGACAAGTTTGATTTACAATAAGTTTATCATTATCTATTACTCCTGCAACATGACCTATACCATCTAGTACTGATTTTTTAGCGTTTATAGTACTAATATCATAATTTTGTGCAAAGTCAAATCTTGTTTGTGCTGCAGCAGAATCAATATAAATATAGTCAATATCCCACTTGTCAATCATCTTTCTTATTTCTGCAGCATGTTGTTCAGTAGTTCGTTCACTGTTTAGATACTCATCTACTAAGTGAAACTTTTCTTCTTCCCAATCATATGCTATTACACAAAATGCAGTAGGGTCTTTATATCCAACATCAAGTCCAGCAAATACGTCCATCTTTGAAGTATCAAACTCAGATAAGTCTGCTACACATTCTTCATGATTAAACGACCATACTTGACCTTCAAACACATTAAAGTCTGCCATATATTCTTGAGCAAACTCAGCCTCTGACATTCCTTTCTTTGCTTCAATAATATCCTGTTCAGATACTCTCGGGTTTTCATGCCAAGTAGCTTTTATAGAACACCACTCAGGAAACTCATCACTAAATCCTCTGTGATAAAATTCAGCAAAATAATTATTTCTACCTCTAGGAGTAGATATAAATATTGCTTTTGAATTATCTTTATCAAGTGTAGGTCTTAGTGCTACATTGAAAGCATCTCTACCATCAGTTAGTGCTGCTTCATCAAATATAATTAAATCATAACTTCTACCAACTACTGAATCAACCTGATTGATTGACCCCATACGAATAGTAGAATTATTAGAAAGTTCAATTACTTTATCTTTAGCATTATCTCTTAACATTTCTAAATCAAAGTGTTTAATTAGTTGTCTTTGTAAATCAAAAGATATTTGTGATAGTGAATAGTTAGGTGACATTAGTAGTACATGACTATTAGGTACAAGACATACTAATTGTCCTATTATATTTGAAATATAAGTTTTACCTTGCCTTCTAGCTACAGAGGCACAAATAAATCTATATTTAGGATTACTTACTGCATTTATAAGTGCAGTTTGAGATGTATTAGGGTCTATCCCCAATAATTCTAGGTAGGATTCTATAGGAAGTTTAATGAATCTTTCATCATCACTAAACTCCATCAAGTAGTCAGAAACTATATCACTTCTACTAATTTCAATCAATGTATTGTCTCGAAATTAGTTTCATCTTCATCTTCACTCAGTACAGGACTTAAAAATTCCTTGAGTTCAGCCATTTTGTATAAATACAAGTAAGCACTACATAGTTGTAGGAAATTAGCTTCCTTCTTATTAAGTTTTCTAGCTCTCTGTAGCACTTCTAAAGTATTAATATCTTTTTGTACTATAGCTGCCATTTCATCTAGCCATGCTTGTTTTTTGTGTATAGTTTCTGCCATAATTATCTTCTTCTAGGGAATCTCGCTCGTTTTGGATTTGCAGTTTTACCGAATCTAGGTCCGATAGCTTTTGGTGCTGCAGAGTATCTGAACGCTTCCATAGAGTTTGGGTTTTTCGAATTCACAGGAACTCCTGCCGCAGCATTCATATCACGAGTAACTCCTCGATTCAATCTATGCTTACGAATTTTTTGAGTATTGTGAACACCAGTAGGTCCGCTTAAAAAGCCTCCTGTTCTAGCCATAGCTCTCTCCGTTACTTAGCGCTTTGCGCTTTTTCTTTTGCTTTTATTAAATCGTCTTTAATATCGACTTTACCGTCCCAGTTTTTATCGTTTCCGACAAGTATGTCCCAGAACTTTTTTAAGTATTCTTTAATTTTTAGCCAACTTTTCTTCAACATTTACTAACCTCTTAATTTCTGTTGTGTTATTTAACTTTAAAGACTTTTGAAGTTCTTTACTCCATAATAGTCTCTGTTCATATTTGGTTTGAAGTTTTTCTACCAATTCATGAGTTCTTCGAATCTCGTCTAGTAACTCTTGCATGTTATCTCCTTCTTCGGCGCCTCCTCTTAGTGAACGTTTTGACATTAGTGGGTTTCCCTCCAACGCCTTGAGCTTTTGCTCTTTTCCTACGGACTGCCGACTTTTTTTCATTTGCGGTCATTCTTGCCGCTACTCGCTGAGGGACACACTTGGGATATCCTCCTCTTGCTGTCCTCGCTTTTTTACGACCACAAGGTGGGTGTTTACCATTTTTCTTTTTACGACTAATGTCTACCCAGTTCTCTTTGAACCAAGTAGTTAATCCACCTTTTGGTTTTGCCATTATCTTCCGACTCTACGCATGGCAGTCTTATGAGCTTGCATAAAAGTTTTTCCTTCTAGCATAAGTTTTCTCATAAGAGTCATGTGTTTCTTGGTATGGTGTCTACGATGTCTACGCATTGCAGTTTGTTGTCGCTTTGTTAGACTTTTTCGTTTCTTAGCCATTATCCCATTCTATATCTGCCACCTCTTGCCTTATATGTTCTTACTAGCCAGCCATTTGCATAAGCACTAGGATATACCTTAAACTTCCTTTTTGCTTCGGCTTTCACTCGAGCATAAAGAGTTTTATTAGTAGGTACAGGTCTCTTTTTCTTAGCAGTTTTTCTTCTTCGCTTTCTAGTATGTCTTGGCATTATCTACAAGGTCTGTTCTTTTTACGAATTGCAGCTTGAAGTGGTTTAGGTAACTTCTTTTGTTTTGCTGTAAGACAAGGTTTCATTCCGCCTTTTTTAGCACCATTTCTTTTCTTTCTTCTGTGCATTGGCATATTACTTCCTCTTTTTCTTACCTTTCTTCTTTTTCTTTTTTCCGCTATGATACGGCATTGCTATCTCCTATGTCCAGCGAGGGGGCTCGTCAGGACACTCTGCCCATCGAAGTTTAGTCTTGAGGGGCATAAAGCAACCACAAAGGTTGCAAAATTTCCAAAACTTATTTAGGTGTTCACACTCTAAACAAGTTTGATATCGTTTATGATGACTTTCCTTTCCTGATACCTTTTCCTGCTTCAAGCGCTGCGAGAGCATTTTCTTTGGTGTTATATCCAGCGATGGCACCATCGTATGTCCAGAATCCATCTTTTTCATAAACCTTTTCCTTTTCTTTTTTAGATTTCATTTCTTTTGTTCCGTATCCTGCGAGCATTACTCGCCTTTTTTAACCATACTAGATACTTTTGATACCCAGCCCATTATCATTGTCTGTACATATTTAGCCCAAGTAGGTTGTGGAAGATTCCACCCAATAAATAGTCCTACAAGTACCCAAAAAATAGTATCTAACATATAATTCTCCTTTACATATTAATCAATGTAATAATTAGACCTGCTCCACCAACAAGCAAACAACCAGCAGTAGAAATCATAATAGTTTCTATTCTGGTTACCTGTTTATCTATATTATCAAAGCGGTTAAATGCAGTTTTCCATCTTTCCGCACAGACAGCTTCATGCTTTGCAAGTTCTAGTGCCACTTCATCGGCTTCCATTGCTTAATCTCCTTCTTAGTAAACTTAAAGTTTTACTTTTAATTGTAATTATACCAAAAATATAGTTGATTGTCAAGTGCTATTTTTCGTTGGTTAAAATAGAACTTGAACTACTACCATTTAACCTTATCCGCCCAATATGCAGCAGACATTCTTCCTTTAGCTATATTCCTTCTATGTCTTGCTTTGAAAGACTTTCGTTTAGCTTTCATTCTTGCAGACTCACCTTTTTTAGGTTTACCTGCAGTTTTAGCTCCCTGCTGTCCAAAACGAATAGTTTTGATTTTAGTTCCAACTTTTGCAACAACTATGTGTGATTTAGTTGGGTGACTAGGTGTTCTCTTAGGTTTGTTAAACCCTTTAACGCCTGCTCTTTTTAGTCTTGGGTCTCTTTTTCGTGCCATTTTTATACCCTGATGCGTAGATTGCTCTACCTTGGCGTTCTGCCGCCTTCTTTGTTTTGTAAATCTTTCCAGACTTACCCCATCTATAGCCACCTTTTACTTTTCTAACTGGCATTTTAATTTCCTAATTTTGCGTGACTGATATTGCACAGCCCGTCGTTGTATAACAATAGTTTGTTATACTATATGATTTATTCTGATGACTTGCTTGAGTGACATCAATTGTTGTTGGTTCTGTTCCTCTTAATATAACAGACATATAATGGTCGCCATTCATTTTTTGAATGAGGTCAATATCATTACCATCAGTATAAACATCTAAATTAATATATTGACTTCCACCTTCTCTTTGAACTGTATAAATATCATTATTATCTCCCTCAAGATGCAACCAATATTGATGACCTGAAGAAGAACTATTTGTTCGTTGTGTCATTAAAACTTCATTATTATCGCCTGTAATATTTATGTGAGCAAAAGTATCTCCATACTCACTATTATCAATGCTAAAGTTTCCATTAGTTCCAACTTGGTATCCTTGACCAAGTTTTAAAGTGTTTCCACTTCCATTAACTTGACGTATTTCCATTATATTTTGGTCAGAAGCACTTCCTGTAGTTCTATTCTGTCTTATATCAATAGTAGTATTTGCACCAGTTATTCCTTCATCCCAAGTTCTCCAACGCTTAATTATATTTGAATATCCTATCTGGTCGATATTTAAGTTAAAGTTATCTCCACTCTGTTGAATAGTTATTTCATTATCAGCAGTATATAAGTAAAAAGGTAGTAGCAAAATTAATAGTCTCATTTCTTCTCTCTCCTAACCATTTTATCATTCAAGTCACATAAATTTTTGATTTCACGAAAATTTGAATTTACATAACATATATGTAAAATTTTTGAATTTAAGTTGTTATTTATACTTATTTTATTTACGGCATTTTTCAATACTTTAGATATAAGTAAATTTACTAATGAAAGTGCCGAGCAAATTGTTCGGCAGATATAATTTTTGTAAATATATTTTGATATTTTCATTGTACTTGTGTTATCGTAATCATTGCAGAAGTTCCGTCTCCTACGGTTATGATACTTTCTTTTTGGTCTGTAACTGTGTTGATATACGCATTTGAATCTATCGGTATTCTTATGCTAATTATACCATCAACTTGTCGGTAAAACCAAATAAAACCTGTGTCCTCAATAATAGTATTATATTGTGTATCTGGGTCAAGTCCTGGTTGAGTTCCTTCAATTACTAACCCTTCAAAACCTTCTGAAGTCTTTCTAGTAAGTAAGTCTGATTCTTCTATAATTACTAGTAAATCTTGTAAGAAATCAATATCTAGTAAGTCGATGTCAAGTTCTGAAAAACTCCACTCTGGCTCTTCCTCTAAATAATCTTTTTCTAATTCGTTAAACTCTAAAAAGTCCGCAGTCAAAATATTATTTGAACTATTTTCAGTTCTTGCTTCCTCTTGTACTTCTTGTATTTCTTGAGGCGGACTTACTATAAATAAATTATCAATCTGTGCAACTGTAATATTTTCAATCTGCACAGGATTTGCTGGAGGAGTAGATATCGTTGATACTATTGTAGCTTGAAACGCTTGGTTTAAAGTTACAGTTCCTCCTTCGTTAGTAACTGTTATTTCTCCTGATGATTCTCCATTTTCGTCTGGAAGTAGTATTACTAAAGTTCTATCTAATTCATCTACAGTTACTGTGAAATCTGTTCCTCTAATACCTATTGTTGCGGTATTAGTTTTTAATTTTATATTTTCTTTTTTCATTTTGCCAATGGAACCACTAATGAATCGTGCTGTTCCTTTAGCAAAAGACAACGCCATCTTGGAGTTGTCTGGGTTTGCATCATAAACAAATTGGTCTATGACTACTGTGGAGTTCTCGGTGATTCTAATTTGTGAGTCGTCCAAGAACTCTACAGCCATTCGTCCGTTGCCTGTCATCAGGGAGTCCATAAATTCTACTCCACTTCCGACTTCGGCAACAAACTCTTGAGTCTGTCTGGAGATTGCTCCATTACCAGACTGTTCTGTGATATCGCCTACCTTTTCAGCATACACTATGCTTGAAAATAGACTAATCGCCAGTATCTTTTTGATTGATAGTAACTGTCGCATCATCTGAAGTTATATCAATATTAATTATGCCTGAACAGCTTGTAGTACCTGTAGGACAAGTGCCTGACTGTTGAACTATGTCAATGTCTGCATCGCTTCCATCAAGTTCTGCTGTTAAAAGTTGGTCTGCATCTTTTTGTTGTGTGTTAATATCGTTGTTTCCGCCTGTGATAGTCCAATTCCATGTAACATTACTAGAATCAACAACTGTAGTAAATACATTTGAGCTTCCTGTTAGTGTTAAATCATAGTTTAAGAAAGTAGCAGATTGGTTAGCACCAATATCTACATCCCAACTGTTAGAACTACCTGTAACTGTTAAATCTAAATCTAAGTTACTTGCTGCAGAGTTACCACCGATATTCCAATCATAAACATTGCTATCACCAGTAAATACCATATCAATATTAGAGTTACTTAATACGATAGGCCCATATAACTGGTTTGAGTTACCAATTTGGTCTACGTTAAATGTAATGTTGCTTCCTGTTATCATCATGTCGCTTGCGCATGCTCCACTTGATATAGTACCACAAAATTTATTACCAAAACCTACTTGGTCAATAGTTAAGGTTAGAGTGTCCCCAGATTGTTCAAGAAAAATCTCGTTATCTGTAGCATCAGCTAACACCCACGCAGAAAAAGCCAGAACAATTAGTGCACATAATTTATTCATCGTTTTCTCCTTGCTCTTGGAGTTTCCAAAAGCCTCTGTCATCGCCTTGACGAATCATTGCGACAACGCTGGCCTCAATGGCCGAACGAACTGCTACGGTTACGCTTTCATTATCAGCGACACCGTCTTCTATCTCTATTAGATTTGTGTCTGTGTCTACAAACTTAAATACATCAAATCCTGTTCCAACGGATAGAATTGTTTTCTTTGTCTGAACATTAAGTAGTATTTCTCCTGTGAGAACACTTACTCCTCGTAAACTAAAAGTTACAACATCTTTTCTATAAGTTGTTGTGTGTCCAATACCTAATGCTCTTGCTCCTCTACCACCGCTTGTAATATTTGTGTCATATCCTATTATGCCACCTTCTATTATAATACCTGCAAATAGTAAAGGTTGTAATCCTTTATTTTCATCGTGCTCTTCACGAGTGCTTCTTACAATTTGTCTTTCTCTTACTAAGTGGTCAATACCATGTCTTTCTACAACTCTAAACCACTTTCCACCTGCTGCTGTTTTTAGTGCATCAATTAATAATTCTGTACAACCTTGAGTTACTGCAGTACTAAAATCAGCTAAACTGTCTCTTCTTTTTCTTTGTCCTGTTAAATCTTCACAGTTGTAAACTGCAACTACTGGCATTACTTCTGCTGGCTCTATTTCTAATAATTGTTTGTAAGTAGGAAGTTTAACTATTTCTGGTTCTTCAATACATTGACCAAACTCTTTCATTATTCCTTTATCACAAGAGTCAGTTATAGAAGGAATACTTGCACAGCTAGCAAGTAGTAAAACTAGCAGTATGCTTAGAAGTTTCATTAAAATCCTCCAGTACCTATAGGAATGACAATTTCAGTAGATGACCCTTCAGAGTCTTGAATATTCATAATTATAGCATCTACACAGATGCCGTCTGCATCACACTGTTCTCCTCTGTTATAATCAATGAGATTTCCTTCAAGTTCAAATGAACCACTATTTACATCTGTTTCATTACCAAACATATTATCAACAAGCTGTTTTGATAGTTGTGCATATATTCTACTTTCTAAGTTTCTTACAAATTTTGCAAGAGTAGTATTCTCTCCTGCTCTAAGCTCTGCTTTAAGTGCTGCTTCAATATCATCTTGTATTTTTTCTTTTCTTGACTTTTCTTGATTTTCTATTGTAAGATAATGTGCAGAAGTACCCTGTCCACTAAAAGAAGGGTTTTTGAATTTTTGTACTACTTCGTCACTTAGTAGTGTTGGACTTATCAGTAGAAGTATTAATAGCTTCTTCATTTAGTTTTCCTTCTTCTTTTAATTCAGTTACAGTATTTACTTTTTGTTGTAATCGAATCATGTCTTGGTCTAATAACCTGAGTTGGTCAGTAAGTCTGATAATTGTTGCTTTCATTGAATCTAAAGCGGGGTTTATGATTTTGTTTATAGTTTGCCACACAAAAAATACAAAATAGCCAAGACCAATTATCATGACTACCTCAAATCCAAAGGTTTCTATTAAGTATACGATATCCACTAGTCTCTCCTAGCGTCTATCTTTCCGTCCTCTACGAAGTTTTGTGCTCTCGCTATTCTATCTAAATCAGGGGATAAGCCAACAACAGATGATACAGAAGTATCTATCCTAATTATATCATTGTTCATGACTGTAGCTCGAGTGATGAGCATTTGTGAGATGCCTTCTATTACTTTTATTTCTGAAACCAAATTATTCATTTGCTGTTTCATAATAATAAAAATAAAATAAGCCATAGTGATAGCCCCAGCAATAGGCAAGCCTAACTCTGCGACTAATGTAAATATTTCTCCCATTTTGTTTTTGTTCTTTTAATCTTTGAGTATCTTTAAGATTTTAACAATTTTTGGTTCTTTAAGAGGGTTGTCTGTTAGTACATAAATCCCTATAAGTCCCCAAGCAAAAAGTGATAATCCTAGAACTCCAATAATACTGTTTATCATAAATTATTTTTTGTCTAGCAGTTTTTTCATTAATTCTCCATAGTTGCCCTGACCAAATGGAACTTCCGCGTTTATTTGTACATTATTTTGTGTTTTTATCTGTGACGCTTTTGCCTTTTCCAATTCAGTTTGAGCTTTCATCTCGTCCATACGCATTTTGTGTGCTAATGCATATAAGTCTGCTAAATCTTTATTACTATATATTTCGGATTCTTCTGCCTCCTCCAGCTTCTTCTCTATCAATGTATCCAGAGCTTGTCCAAGTTTAAAACGATTTCTATATCCTGTGTCTAAAAAGACTTGGTCTACATACGCTTTTACTTCTCTCTTTCCTAGAAACTCTGAGACTTCTGCTTCATCAATATTTAAGTGTGATGAAACTAACTGGACACTACCCAGTTGTAGATAAGCATTCGCAATCTCGAGTCCTTCAGGACTTATTCTGGTTGATATTTCTTTACTCATAATTTGTATTATATCAATTTTCAAATCAAATGTCAAGCACTTTTTTCGTGATGTCATCATCACTGATGAGTTCTCCGAGTATAAAACGACTTTTTCAAAAATTCCAAAGTAGTACATGAAGGTGTGTCCAGCGAGCCATATAACTTTTAGGTCTAAGAACCGCCCTCCCTTATAACTTTTTGTTCTTATAACTTTGAGGAATATGCTTATGAATTTTCAGGAATTCTATTGTTTACTTCTGGGAAACCTGTATTATTAATTTGTCGGCAACGAGAACACGACCACTTAAAGAAAAAAAATATTGGCTCGGTCTTTCGGAGATAACTGAATTAATAGGTCAGGACAATGAAAGGGAAAGGAAAGAAAACACTAAATTCCTTTCAAATTTTAATTACTTTCATATGAGGTTAATTTATGCAAAAAGATAGACCACCGAAATTTATTTCGGATTTGGGAAAATCTGAAAAGCAAAGATTGATTACTTCAATCAATGGCAAGGTTGTAAAACTAGAAGATAAGGTCGCATACTTCGGTATGGTACTTGTTCAAGGTGCATTACTTCCGAGCCACTTTTCAGGGCAATTCCCACATTGGACACTTCCATTTTTCTTGGTCATTGGTCTGTGTTGTTATCAATACAGAGCATACGTTCAAAAAGATGTGGTGTACACTATCGGGAATATGACAGGAATTTTTCTTAATGGGTCAATGCTCATTAGGATTTTATTCTTTTCATAGGGTTTCAGGCTCGGCTACCTTCCTAAATGCCGAGCCACTTTTTATGAGGTGGTTTATGACTACTAAAGAAAAAGATACTGTATGGTGTGTAGAACTTTACGAAGATAACAAACTTGAAAACATCTTTTGTTTTCAAGATGAAAAACTTGCTGTGGGTTTTCATTCATACTTACGCAGACACCAATGCAAAGCAAGACTTGTCATTTCAAATTTTGACAAGCTAATGCGAAAGCATGGTCGTGTAATTTTTTCTGATAGAATTTCTAGAATTAGAGATTTGGCACTTGCCAACTAATGAAGATTTTCCAAAAGAAAAAATATATCGAAACTGAATACGAAGATAGGCACATTGAGAACTTGAATAAAGCCAATGTGCCTTATGTTGTAAAAGAGCGAAGGGTAATAACTTCTTATCTTGGACTTGCTTACTTCATATACTCAATCATTCTTGATTGCTTTGTGTTGGTCGGTATAGCTTGGGCATTGTTAAATTTAGATAAACTTCTTTAACAATATGAGCGAAGGGAACACGCTCTTAGATGTTCCCACTTTTTGCGAGGTACAACTCATGAGCGAGCAAAAGGAAAAAAGACCTTCTAAACCTAAGAAGGTTTTGATACGAGAGATTGCCGAACTATCGGACTCTTTCAACCTTACTAGCTTAGAGCGAACTAATATCGAAAATCTAATACAGATTAAGGTATTACTAGACTCTAAATAAGAGGGTAATTATGGGTGGCTAGATTTATCTAGCTAATATGGTTTAAGCCACGCTACCATTCTCAAAGCGTGGCACAACCTAGATTATTATGGATAAAACATTTATTTATAATGATGAATTGTCCTTCGATGAAAACTTTCAGATTTGGCAAAAACTAAATCGAGAGGAAAGACGTCATTGGGGAATGCAACAACGTACCGATAAGGAACAATTTGCAAAATTCATCGAAATTTGGGGAAATAAGCGAAAAGGTTTTGATGATGTCTACTGAGAAACCTATAAAGCCAAGCGATAGCGTGATTGATTATCCAGACATCTCGAAAGAGAGCGTCAAGGTAATTCAAGACCAAATAGCCCAATGGGTCGGTGGTCATGATTTCTACGCTGTCAAATGGTATATCCGATATTTAGAGGAGGAACATTCCTTTTATTCTAATAGAGGAAATTATGTACTTGTACATAAAATCGAGATAACGCTTTCTTATATAAGAAATCATTATCGAGATATACTCGCTTAACATGGTTTAAGGCTCGGCTACCATTTTCAAATGCCGAGCCATAAATGGAGAAAGACATTGAGTTTATTTGAACAGATTAGCGAAAAGCTATCTCAAAAATGCTTGTATGTTGTTTCCTTATCTAACTATCCAAAGGGAGAAATATCTAGACCAGATACTATCACTAAGGGTGGTTATACTGAAGATGATATAGAATACAGAATTTCTAAATTCAACTTCTCAGGAAAACTCAAGGGCAAGGAAAAAAATGTTTCTATAGATTTTAGGCATTTCCGATTCAATGCAGATAGCTTGGAAAAGCTGTTGCACTTGGTTTTAAAAATCAAGGGTGTTGAAAAGGTAAATGATAAAAATCTTGGCTCAGGTTATACTGAATGGTATTTTTGCTCACCACAGCAAATGAACGCTCATGTATTGACCACAATACGAGCCTATCGCAAAATCTTGAAAGAGAAAAAAGCGAAAAAGGAAAAATCTTAAACCTTGCCAAAGGTGGTACGCTCTATCCCCCCAGAGCGTACCT